>Ga0210051_1004422_pt1 | contig 13743 bp, 9 predicted proteins | sample CryGey092014_all_FD_185464 | JGI IMG/M metagenome (GOLD analysis project Ga0210051, IMG submission 185464) | Groundwater microbial communities from aquifer - Crystal Geyser CG23_combo_of_CG06-09_8/20/14_all (SPAdes) (version 2) | ecosystem: Environmental > Aquatic > Deep subsurface > Groundwater ...
AAGAAGAAGGTTGATAAATAGGTGTCTGTCCCTATTAAAATTCTTTAAGGTTCAATCCAACGAATTGGCTGTTATACAAGTCAGCATAGAAACCATCCTGTTTTAGTAATTCTTGGTGGGTTCCTTTTTCAATAATACTTCCTTGATTCATCACCAAAATTAAGTCTGCATCACGAATAGTGGATAGTCGGTGAGCAATAACAAAACTGGTTCGCCCTTCCATCAGAGCAAGCATGGCCTTTTGAATATGAATTTCTGTCCTGGTGTCCACACCGCTGGTTGCTTCATCAAGAATCAATATGGCCGGATCGGCCAAAATAGCTCGGGCAATGGTCAATAATTGTTTTTGACCTTGAGAAATATTATTGGCTTCTTCATTAAGAATGGTATCATAGCCATCCGGAAGTGTTCTGATAAAGTGATCGGCGTAAGCTACTTGTGCTGCTTGAAGAATTTCTTCTTCCTTAGCCTTCTCTCGGCCGTAAGCGATATTTTCTTTAATACTTCCTTTGAACAACCAGGTGTCTTGCAGAACCATTCCAAAAAAACTTCTCAATTTTCCACGTTCCATATCACGAATATCTATGCCATCAACGGTGATTTTTCCATCGTTAATTTCATAAAAACGCATGAGTAAATTAACCAAGGTTGTTTTCCCTGCGCCTATAGGACCTACAATGGCAATAGTTTGACCTTTCTTTACATCAATACTCATATCTTCTATGAGTATTTTTTCTTCGCTGTATCCAAACTTAATATGCTCAAACTTAACATCACCCTTTGGCTGATCTAAATGAAGCAGGTCTTTTTGATCCGGTATTTGTTCAGTTTCATCAAGAACCTCGAAGACACGTTCAGCGGCCGCAATGGTTGATTGAATAATATTAGCAATATTAGAGGTTTGGACAATCGGATGTGAAAATTCCCTGGAATATTGAATAAACGCTTGAATGTTACCAATGGTTACCTTTCCTCTGATCACTGCAATTCCACCCAAAATGGCAATAAAGACATAGCCAAGATTACCGATGGCCATCATCAAAGGCATAATAATTCCTGATATAAATTGAGCTTTCCATCCGGCATCATAGAGTTGATCATTCACTTTATTGAATTTAGCAATGGATTGCTTTTCATAATTGAAGACTTTGACAATTTTGTGACCGGTGTACATTTCTTCCACCTGACCGCTCAATTGACCTAAATATTTTTGTTGTCTGGCAAAGAATTTTTGTGATTGCCTGGCAATAACTTTGGTAGCCAAAAAACTTAAAGGTAAAGTAACCAAAGCAATTAAAGTCAACATCGGACTAATGGTTAGCATCATAACCACAATTCCGACCAAGGTTACTATGGCAGTAATTAATTGGGTAATACTTTGTTGAAGAGTGCTGCTGACGGTATCAACATCGTTGGTCACCCGACTGAGTATTTCACCATGGGTTCTTCCGTCAAAATATTTTAAAGGTAATCGGGATAATTTAGCATTAATATCTTTTCTCATCTCATAAACGGTTTTTTGCGCCACATCAGCCATAATATACTGTTGAATATAATTAAATATAGCACTGATGACATATAGCCCGATTAAGATTAAGATAATATTTGAAATATATTTAAAATCAATGGCAGCGTTAGGAAGGCCTTTCATTTTCATGAGAAAACCTTCAAATAATTTAGTGATTGCTTGTCCCATCACTTTTGGGCTGACAATACTAAAAACCGTACTGGCCACTGCCGCTAAGAAAATAATAATAAACTTCACTCTATAAGGTTTTAAATAAATGAGTAATCGTCGGAGCGTCCCTTTAAAATCTTTGGCTTTTTCTATCGGTTTACCTATGTTATGAGGACCGGCACCACGACCAAATCCCATCATCGGTCTTCCTGGTTTTAGATCTTTTTCACTCATGACCATTCCTCCTCTGAGAGCTGTGAAGCCACGATTTCTCTGTAGACTTCACAGGTCTTAATTAAATCCTGGTGTGTACCCATACCGACAATTTTACCTCCATCCAAAACCATAATACGGTCTGCATCCATAACCGTGGTGACACGTTGGGCAATAATCAAAACAGTATCTTTTTTGGTCTCTTTTTTAAGCGCTTGGCGTAATTTTGCGTCGGTTTTAAAATCAAGAGCGGAAAAACTATCATCAAAAATATAAATTTCAGGATGTTTGGCCAAAGCTCTGGCAATAGACAGTTGTTGTTTTTGGCCTCCTGATACATTGGTTCCTCCTTGAGCAATCTGAGAATCGTAACCTTGCTCCAGGGTAGAAATAAATTCTGATGCCTGAGCAATCTTGGCCGCTCTGATAATTTTATCACCGGAAAGGTCATTAGTTCCAAAACTGATATTTTCTGCAACGGTTCCCGTAAAGAGAACGGCTTTTTGAGGAACTAATCCAATCTTAGCACGTAATTTTTCTTGAGTTAATTCACGTATATCCACACCATCGACTAAAATGCGACCCGAGGTCACCTCATAGAATCTCGGAATGAGATTAACTAAGGTTGATTTTCCGGAACCTGTACCTCCGATAATCGCGGTTATTTCCCCCGGCCTAGCACTAAATGAAATTTTCTCAATAGCCGGTTCTTCCGCACCTTGATAATAGAAGCTAACTTCATCAAATTCAAGATAGCCTCTTTTCCCTTCTTCTGATCTTGCTCCTTCTTCCATCTTTAATTCGCTCTCTTCCGGTATCATCGGATCCTTAATTTTCGGTTCGATATCTAATACTTCATTAATTCGAATAGCTGATGCTGATGCTCGAGGTATTAAGATAAACATCATGGCTAATATAATTAAAGAAAACATAATTTGCGAGGCATATTGAATAAAGGCCATCAAATCGCCGACTTGCATACTACCACTATTAATTCGTATGCTTCCGAACCAAAGAATAGCTATGATGGTCAAATTAAAAATTAACATGACTAAAGGCATCAAAATAGCCATCAGCTTGTTCACTTTTATAGCTGTTTCCGTTAAATCAAGATTGGCCTCATTAAATCTTTTCTTTTCATAATTATCCCGATTAAAGGCTCGAATAACTCTTATACCGGTTAAATTTTCTCGAAGAACCAGATTAAGATGATCCAATTTAATTTGCATTGATTTGAAAAGCGGCATACTTTTTTTACTGAGTAAAACAATAAGTAGGGTTAAAATCAGTAAAATAACCACCAGAACCAAGGATAATTTAGCATTCTTGGAAACTGCCATAATAATACTACCAATACAAAGCATCGGTGCTCTCAGGAAAAGCCTAAGCATTACAACCAATTGCTGAATTTGGGTAATATCGTTAGTCGTTCTGGTGATAAGAGAGGCAGTTCCTTTTTCATCAAATTCTTCTAAAGAAAAACTTTCTACTTTGGTAAATACTTTAGTCCGAAGGTCTCTTCCGAATCCGGTCGCTACTTTAGCGGCCCAGTAACTTCCAAAAATGGCACTAATCATTCCAATAACCGCAATCAGAAGCATCCATCCTCCAATTCTTATAATATAAGCAATATCCCCATTGATAACCCCGGTATCCACAATATCCGCCATAAGCGTGGGTAGATATATTTCCGAAAATGATTGTAAAAAAACAAAAACCATAACCACGATTATCGACAGGGTATAGGGCTTTAGATTTTTAAATAATTTAATCATGAAGAAATCCTTTCCGGTCAGTAAAATTTTCTTATTTCTAAATTTTATAAAACTTTTTCTACTAATCTAATTTACTAAAAACTTTTTGTATTTTTTCAAAGTTATCCTTCAATTTTAAAGAATTAATTAAACCACTTCATATTTCCATTTCTTGATTATTTATATCTAGGAAGCCTTTTTTAGTCTTACAGTTAAAATATTTTTTAAGCAATATTTCCAATTCATCTGCTGCTTTAAGCACCCTTTCTTTATTGGTCTGGAATCCATCGATAGGAAAAAAGATATTTTTTGAATTTTCATCAATCTTACCAATATTTGATTGTCTCCAAATCCATCTTCTGGTTCTAATTTTTTTAGAATCAGCGTAGACTAATTCTCCACTATCCAAAACTTCCACTACTTCTTCTCCTAGAGAGGTAAAGGTATCTCCCTGCCTGGAAAATCTTACCGCAATTTCTCCTTCCAGGGCATCCAGATCATGGGCTCCCATGGGTAGTATGTACTTTAAAGAAATACTGTTTCCTAAATCTACCACCGGATTTATGGAAGGCAAAACATTCCCCTTGGAGACTCTTTTTACCATAGCTTCCACTGAACTCATAAATTTATTGGGATTAAGGTTTAATTTATTAAAAGCATCTCTATAGGGTATTATCCCTTGATATTCTTTTAAGTTTATACCTTTAAGGTTATTCTCCACCTTGCTCATTTCATTTTTCATCAGCTCATATATTTCTGGGATATTTTGCTTATTATTAATATGGTAACCTACTGCCACACCAAAACATAAATCTGGCAATTTTTCAAACACTTCATCATAAACTTTAAATCTCATGGTCCACTCCACTAAAATACCTTTGAATACCTTACTCCAAAAAAGGAAAGGGGTCAAATCTTTATTCTTGAAGTGTGACAAAGAACCTCCCCCTGACACATTCATATATATTAAAATAACTTGAGTTTTAAGCTAATTTTGTTATATACTTATTGTGGTTATGTTACAAAAAAAGGCAGAATGATTTATTTACTAGGTTATCGATTGAGCAGGTAGGGGCGTATTGCATACGCCCCTACGGTAGAAGCCTATTGGTTACGCCCAACAGGTAGAGGTATATCGAACGCCCAACCCGTAGGGGCACGATGAATCGTGCCCTCGACAAACGGAAAACAATAAAACAGGAAGGGCACCATTCATGGTTGCTCCTACAACAGGAGAAAATGAGAGGGCGTATGCAATACGCCCCTACAACAGGAGAAAATAAGAGGGCGTATTGCATACGCCCTTGATAGCCATTAAGAAGGAAAAATATAAATGCTCATAAATAAGGATAACCATAGTAGTAATTCCAGTAAATATCATCGACATTCCCTTAGAATAAAAAACTATAATTATTCTATACCGGGTGCATATTTTATTACCATTTGTACCTATCTTAAGGAAAATTTACTGGGATATATAAGCGAGGGCAAAATAGAATTGAAGGTATTAGGAAAAATTACTGCCAGAGAATGGTTAAAAACTTTTCAAATTCGTAAAAACATTCAATTAGATGAATATGTGATTATGCCTAATCATTTTCATGGGATTATAATAGTATTAACGGACAATAGTAGGGGCGTATTGTATACGCCCAACACCGGTAGGGGCGTATTGCAATACGCCCCTACAAATAAATTTCACTCCCCCTCTCAAACAATTGGCTCGATTATACGTGGGTTTAAATCTGCTGTTACCAGACAAATTAAAGGTTTAGACTATCCCCTTTTATATTCTATATGGCAGCGTAATTATTATGAACATATTATAAGAAATGAGAACGAATTAAATCGGATTCGTGAATATATTCAAAATAATCCCTTAAAATGGGAATATGATAGGGAAAACGGTGAGGGAAAACCTGATGAAATAGAAAATATTTTTTGGAAAAATTTTAGTTAATATTTATTAGAAAATGAGGGCGTATGCAATACGCCCCTACAGGAGAAAATGAGGGCATATACAATATGCCCCTACAAATTATGGTGACTTGGTTTGACAAAACTTTAAAATAGAAGAAATAAGATAAAAAAATGACTTTTAATTCCAATAATATTAAAAATAAGATAGAAAAATTAAGAGAAGAAATAAGATATCATAACTATCGATACTATGTATTAGATGACCCATCTATTTCTGATACCGAATATGATCAATTAATGAAAGAATTAATGGAATGGGAAAAGAAATATCCTCAATACCTTACTTCTGCTTCCCCCACGCAAAGAGTAGGGATAGAGCCAGTTCCAGAATTTACCACCGTACAACATATTACTCCTATGTTAAGTCTGGCTAATGCTTTTTCGTCCGAAGAATTGCGAGCTTTTGACCAGAGGATAAAAAAATTAATTCCTCAACAAAAATTAGATTATGTAATAGAGTTAAAGATTGATGGACTTGCAGTCGCTTTAGTCTATGAAAATGGCATCTTGGTAAGGGGAGCTACCCGAGGAGATGGGATAACCGGGGAAGAAATTACTTCCAATATTAAAACCATAAAAACTATACCATTAAAATTATTTGGTGATGACCTTCCTTCCCATTTGGAAATTTATGGAGAAGTTTATATGAAAAAAAGTGATTTTAAGAAGTTAAATGAAGATAGAATAAAAAAAGAGGAGTATTTATTCGCCAACCCTCGGAATGCAGCAGCTGGTTCAGTACGGCAATTGGATCCTCAGATTACTGCACAAAGACATTTAGATACCTTTATTTATCAAGCTACTTTTCCTGAGGGACCTAAATTTAAGAATCATATAGAAGTCTTGAATTATTTAAAAAAGATAGGGTTTAAAGTAAACCCCCATATCCAGCTCGGTCAGGATATAGAAGAAGCTATAAGCTATTGTCAAGAGTGGATAGAAAAAAGAGAAGACCTTGATTATGAAATCGATGGTATGGTTATTAAAGTTAATTCTTTAAGACTAAGGGAAGAATTAGGTTCGACTACCCGAAGCCCTCGTTGGGCTATTGCTTATAAATTTCCTGCTCAGCAGGTAACCACAAAAATTCGAGATATTATTGTTCAAGTAGGGAGGACTGGAGCCCTAACTCCAGTGGCTATGCTTGACCCGGTTAAAATATCCGGCTCAGTAGTGCAGAGAGCAACTCTACATAATGAAGACGAAATTAGAAGAAAAGATATACGAATTGGGGATACCGTCTTAGTTCAAAAAGCTGGAGAAGTAATACCTGAAGTGGTTAAAGTAATTAAGGAGAAGAGAACTGGTAAGGAAAAAGAATTTGTGATGCCTTCTAAATGTCCAGTATGTGGGGCAAAAGTATCTCGATTAGAAGGTGAGGTAGTCTCTCGATGCAATAGCCTCACTTGCTTAGCTCAACTAAAGGAAAGAATAAGGCATTTTGCCTCTCGAAATGCCATGGATATAGAAGGATTGGGTCCTGCCATAATTGACCAATTAGTGGAAAATGGACTCATTAAGAATGTTTCGGATTTATATTTTTTAAAAAGAGATGATTTAATCTCCCTGGAGCGGATGGCTGAGAAATCTGCGGATAATTTAATGAATGCAATTGAAAAAAGTAAAAACCGATCTTTTGCTAATTTAATTTATGGTCTGGGAATACGCTATGTTGGGGTTCATACCTCTGAAGTGATTACCAGATATTTTCCAACTTTAGATCAATTAAGGAAAATTAATTTAGAAGAATTGATAGAGATTAACGAAATTGGACCTAAGATTGCAGAAAGTGTAATCCTTTTCTTTAAAGAAAAAGAAAATTTAGATATTATGGAAAGGTTAAGAAGTGTTGACTTGAACTTTGGTCAGAAAGAAGAGAAAAAGAGAAAAAAGAAAAGAGTCCAAATTTTTACTGGAAAACAATTTGTTTTAACTGGCCTCTTAAAGGATTTTACCCGTACTCAGGTCACCGAAATAATCGGTGAATTAGGAGGCAGGGTTACCGGTAGTGTGAGCAAGAAGACTGATTATGTGGTGGTAGGAGAAGATCCAGGATCAAAATACGATAAAGCCCAAAAATTAGGAATAACTATTATTAATGAAGAGGAATTTAAAAAAATAATAACTAGTGAATAGTGAATAGTCGTTAGTCGTTAGCTGTAGGGGCGTATTGCCTGTCTGCGTGCGGACCTGTCTGCGTGCGTACGCACAGGCAGGCAATACGCCCCTACAGCCTTGGAGGATAATATGACTGAAAAAATAATTACCAAGAAAGAAGTAGAATATGTGGCTCAATTGGCTAATTTAGAATTTAATGAAGAAGAAAAAGAAGAATTCACTTCTCAATTAAATTCAATTTTAGATTATTTTAAAAAGTTAAATGAACTCGATACTGAAAGAGTTGAACCTACTGCTTATGTTATTTCCATGCCTAATTTACTTAATGAGGATAAGGTTGAGCCATCTTTACCACAGGAAGAAGTACTTTCCAATGCTAAATATGTTAAAAAAGGTTATTTCAAAGTCCCTAAAATAATATAATCTAAAATATTAACTTGGTCATCCCGGTGAAGCCTTGCTTCATTGGGGTCATTCCGTTGTAGGGGTTCGATTCATCGAACCCGTAAATAAGCGGGTCGGATAAATCCGACCCCTACCTCGACAGATTTGTCTAAACCAAGAGGAGGAAAGATAATTGAACTTAAACCGATTAACTGCACATGAAGTTATCAACTTAATTAAAAAGAAGAAAGTAACTGTCTTGGAAGTTATCCAGGATATTTATAATCAAATAGATAAATTTGATCATATAATTAAAGCTTTTTTAATTCTTAATCGAAAGGAAGCCTTGCAACAAGCTAAAGAAATAGATCTAAAAGTAAAAAATGAAGAAGAACTACCTCCCTTAGCTGGTGTAGCAGTTGCTATAAAGGATATAATTACTACCAAAGGATTAGAGACTACTTGCGGTTCAAAGATACTCAAAGGTTTTATCCCGCCCTATAATGCCACAGTAATTAATAAATTAAAGGAAGCGGGAGCTATAATAATCGGAAAAACTAATATGGATGAATTTGCGATGGGTTCATCTACTGAAAATTCTGCTTTCGGCCCTACTGGTAATCCCTGGGATTTAGAAAGAGTACCTGGTGGCTCCAGTGGTGGTTCCGCTGCTGCAGTGGCAGCAGATGAGGCATTTATTGCTTTAGGTACAGATACTGGTGGTTCTGTCCGGCAACCTGCTTCATTTTGTGGAATGGTAGGATTAAAACCTACTTATGGAAGGGTATCCAGATATGGCTTAGTTGCCTACGCCTCATCCTTAGACCAGATAGGTACTATAGCTAAAGATGTAACTGATTGTGCTCTGATGATGAAAGTTATATGCGGCCATGATCATAAAGATTCTACTTCAGCAAATTTAGAAGTTCCTGATTATCTAAAATCTTGTCAAGAGGGGATAGAGGGATTAAAGATTGGCGTCCCCCAGGAATATTTTATTGCAGGAATAGATCCAGAAGTTAAGGATGCTATTGATAAAGCCTTAAAATTATTTGAAAAATTAGGGGCAAAGATAGAGGAAGTTTCACTACCTCACACCGAATATTCTTTACCCACTTATTATTTAATTGCTACTGCGGAAGCAAGTTCTAATCTTGCCCGTTATGATGGGGTGCAATATGGTTATAGAACAGAGGATTATGAAGACTTGTCTTCTATGTATAAGAGGACTAGAAGCGAAGGTTTTGGCCAGGAAGTAAAGAGAAGGATTATGTTAGGAACTTATGCTTTAAGTTCAGGATATTATGATGCTTATTACTTAAAGGCGCAAAAAGTTCGTACTTTGATTAAAGAGGATTTTGATCAAGCCTTTAGTAAATATGATATTCTTATTACTCCTACTTCTCCTACTCCGGCTTTTAAACTGAAGGAAAAAGTCGCCGATCCTTTAACTATGTATTTGTCTGATATCTACACTATTCCTATTAATTTAGCTGGTATTCCAGCCATCTCTCTTAATTGTGGATATAATAAAAATAACCTGCCTCTAGGTTTACAGATTATAGGTAAACCGTTTGACGAAGAGACCATACTGCGAGCAGCTTATAATTTTGAACAGCATAGCGAAGTAGAAAAGAAAAAACCAGAGATATGCTCAACCAAAGGTAAGGAGGAAGCAGAATGAGAGAAGAGGTAGTAATTGGCTTAGAGGTCCATATTCAACTAATGACTAATGCTAAAATGTTCTGCCACTGCAGTACTGATTATATTGGTAAAGAACCTAATACCAATACCTGTCCAGTATGTTTAGGCTTGCCCGGATCCTTACCGGTACTGAATAAAAAAGTTTTAGAATTTGCTCTAAAAACCGCTTTGGCTTTGAATTGTAAAATTAATCCGCTAAACATATTTCATCGAAAAAACTATTTTTATCCTGATTTACCCAAAGCTTATCAGATATCTCAATATGATATTCCCTTAGGGGTAAATGGAGATATGGAAATATCTCTTCCTGAAAACCAAGAGAAACGAAAGATTGGCATTACCCGGGTGCATCTAGAAGAAGATGCTGGTAAATTGGTTCATGAAGGGGATATTACTTCATCCTCTTATTCTCTGGTAGATTACAACCGTTGCGGGATTCCTTTAGCCGAGATTGTAACCGAGCCTGATTTTAGTTCTCCTGAAGAAGCTCGGATATTTTTAATGAAATTAAGAAGTATCGTTCAACATCTGGGAGTATGTGACGGTAATATGGAGGAAGGTTCGATGCGTTGTGATGCCAACGTTTCCATAAGAGATACAAAAACTGGAACTTTGGGAATCAAAACAGAAGTGAAGAATATGAATTCCTTTCGAGCAGTGAAGAAAGCCTTACAATTTGAAGTAGATCGACAAAAGAAACTTTTAAGTGAGGGGGAAAAGGTAATCCAGGAAACCAGACATTGGGATGAATCGAAAAATATTACAGTTTCTATGAGGAGTAAAGAAGAGGCTCATGATTATCGCTATTTCCCCGAACCAGATCTGCTACCCCTTCAGGTAGATTTAAAGATGATAGAAGCAACCAGGAAAAATCTTCCCGAGCTTCCTGAAGCAAGAAAAAACCGTTTTATTAAAGATTATCAAATTCCTGAATATGATGCTGAAATATTAACTTCGAGTAAAACATTGGGCGATTATTATGAGAAAACTACTTTTCTATATTCTAATAGCAAGATTTTAAGTAATTGGATTATGGGTGAATTAATGCGTTATTTAAATGAGGAGAAAGTAGAGATAGAAGATTCTCCTATTTCACCTGATAAGTTAGTAGAAATGTTGAAACTAATAGATCAGGGAGTAATTAGTAGTAAGATGGCTAAAGATGTTTTTGAAAAAATGTTTAAGACTGCTAAAAGTGCTTCTCAGATTGTTAAAGAGAGTGGAATTATTCAGATTACCGATGAAAATGAATTAATAGAATTAATAGATAGAGTAATTAAAGAAAATCCCCAATCGGCAATGGATTTTAAGCAAGGAAAAGAGCAGGCTTTAAACTATTTAGTAGGTAAAGTAATGAGTTACACTAAAGGAAGAGCTAAACCAGATTTTGTATTTAAGGCCTTAAAACAAAGATTGAAATAAGATAAAGATAATGGGAAAGATAATGGTTACAGAAAGATAATGGGTTCAAATCTTTATTCTTGACAAATAATTTAATTAACTATCAAGAATAAAGATTTGACCCAGGTAATTCCACTTAAGTAAAAATATTGAATCTTTATTTCACATTTTTCCTGAACGGAGAATCATAATTACTAAGCCTAAACCCAATACACCAGAAATTAGAAAACCAAGAACTCCAATAACTGGAAATCCCATAAAATGAGGGCCTTTATCGGTTTGTATAATTAAAGATGATCCAATAATAATAGCAGCCAGAATAAGACTATAAGATAATCTATTAGTAGACCGATCTAAAGCACTGATTAAATTTTCTAACCCTCGATGCTGAAATTCTAATTTAAAAACACCTTCTTCCATCTTCTTTAAGGTATTACTCAATTGTCCGGGTATTAAAATTATTAAATTATAAAGTTCAGCTAAATCGTTTAATAATTTTAATATTAAACGTTGAGGACTTTTTCGCTCCAGAATAACATCTTTCGCATAGGGTTTGGCTATTTCAGCAAGATTAAAATCTGGGTCAAGTTCTAATCCAATACCTTCGATGGTAAGGAGTGATTTACCGAGTAAAGCAAACTCAGCAGGTATCCTGATATGATATTTTATAGCAATATTAACTAATTGATTAATTAGCTCTCCTAATTTAATTTCCTTTAATGATTTATCATAATATTGATCTAACATTTCTCTTACATCTATCTTTAAAGAGCGAGTATCAATTTCTTCTTGGGAAGTAATCCCTAAGTTTAATATTTCATTTATAATTTTGTTGGGGTTACGTTCTAATATAGCGATAAGTAAGTCTACACACTTTTCTTTAATCTCTTCATCTAGTCGTCCCATCATCCCAAAATCCATAAACCCGATAATTTCATCTTTCATAACTAACATATTCCCAGGATGAGGGTCAGCATGGAAAAACCCATCGATTAATATTTGTTTCATGAAAGCTTTAGCTCCATTTTCAGCTATTTTTTTGCGATCGTATCCGATTTTATCTAATTCTTTAAGATTATTTATCTTTATTCCCTCAATGAGTTCCATAGTTAGGACACGTCTACTGCTAAATTCCCAATATATTTTAGGGGTGTAAATCCTCTTGTCATCTTCAAAATTTTTTTTAAATCTTTCCGCATTCCTTCCTTCGGTTCCATAATCCAACTCAAGTCTAATTGCTTTAGCAAATTCCTCAACTATTCCCACCGGGTCATATAGGCGGCTGGCTGGGATATGTTTTTCGGTAAGGCGCGCCAAGTGGAAGAGTATATCTAAATCAGTTTCAATTGTTTTTTCAATATCCGGGCGTTGAACCTTCACTACTGCCTTATCCTCATTTTCTAATATAGCTTGGTGAACCTGACCTAAAGAGGCAGCAGCGAAAGATTTTTGCTCGAATGATTTAAATATTTTCAAAATATCAGCTCCCAGTTCTCTTTTTATTATTTGTTCAACCTGGTCATAGGCAAAGGGAGGAACTTTATCTTGGAGTTTTTTTAATTCTTCAATATAATCTGGAGGAATTAAATCGGGTCTGGTGCTTAAAATCTGACCTAATTTAACAAAGGTAGGACCTAATTCTTCAAGGGCAAGACGGGCTCTTACCGGAAGGGGCAATTGGACTATTTTAGAAGGTTTTAGTTTAAGAATTTTTCCGCCTTTAGAAATCAGATTAATTAATCCTAATTGCTTTACAATATAATCGAATCCGTATTTGATTAAAATATTAACTATTTGTCGAAGTCGGTTAAGATTTTTATATCTTCTTTTTAATTTTGTAAAAACCATATTTTTCCATCCTTTTTATTTTAACTTTTCTTTTATCACTTCTTTAATCTGAGGAATTTTAGCTAAAGCGGCATCTATACCCCCTTTGATAGTTATGTCGGCTTTGTCAAATTCAAAGAGGGATATGCCATCAATTCCAAAAGGGATAATTACTACATTTGCCCCTATCAAGCCTCGGGTAGTAATCTCTTTTTCCATAATATCGATAGATTTAAAGATTACTTCAATAATATGTGGACCTTCCAACTTTTTCTTAACCCCTTTTATCTTTTTACCCAAAGAGGTTACTTCTTTTTCTACTAAAGAAGTAATTTTATTTACTACCTTATATCTTGGATTTTTTACTTTATACATTCTAAAATTGAATAAATCTTCCACTTCTTTTAAATCACCGGTTTCTCTATTTAATATCATTAATATTGAGTTAGGACTTTTTTGGGTCAGACTCACGGCAATGATAATATCAGCTCCCATCTTCTTTACTACATCCGCTGGTACCGGGTCAACTAGTCCCCCATCAACCAGATAACAATCCTGATACTTTACTGGAGTGAATACTCCCGGAATAGAGAAACTGGCTCTTACTGCCCTTATTACACTCCCCTGATTTAAAATTACTTTCGCTCCGGTCTTTATATCAGTGGCAACAGCAGCAAAAGGGAT
>Ga0210051_1004425_pt1 | contig 13738 bp, 10 predicted proteins | sample CryGey092014_all_FD_185464 | JGI IMG/M metagenome (GOLD analysis project Ga0210051, IMG submission 185464) | Groundwater microbial communities from aquifer - Crystal Geyser CG23_combo_of_CG06-09_8/20/14_all (SPAdes) (version 2) | ecosystem: Environmental > Aquatic > Deep subsurface > Groundwater...
TAAAAAAAATACGGGAATAAATTTACAAGAGGAAGCGTTTTATAGCAAGAAAAGCGAACTAGAAATCCAATTTGTCTCTGATAAAACATTAAATGGTAAAATTATTCAGAGTTATGGGATGTTATTGCCGGTAGATGGGTTGTATGACAATAATGCAAATATTGTTTATATCAATACTGATGACAACGCTGACATTATTATTCATGAGTTTTTCCATTTTTTGCGGGATATTTCCGGTATAGTTTTGGATAAAGACGAGGAAGAAAAATTGGCGGACGAATTCGCCAATTATATTCAGGAAATTGAAAAAGATTTTATTCGGGCAAAAATAAAGAAATAAATTCAAGGGCCGGCTTGATTGGTACTGTCGCCAATTAAATTTTTTTATCTAAAATTAGCAAAAATAATTTTATTTGATTTTTGTCAAATTTGGCTAATCTTAAAAATAATTTTTTGAAAAATTTTTACATTGGCGACACGGCCTGATTGCAAGCCGGCCGTTTTTTATAAAAAAACCGCTGGTTAAAACGCCAGCGGTTGTTGCTATTTATTTATTACTTTAAAACTAATTTCTTCTCCTCCTCTAAAAACAGGGATGCTTTTTATTATTTTTGGCGCTATCCAGCTTTCTCGTATAAAGGTGATTGTTTTTTGAAGCAAATTCTTGCCATAAATATTATGACCGCGAATAGATAAAAATTCCTCTAACCTATAATCCAAGGCATTGTTTTTATCAAATATTTCCACAATAGTTTCTTTTCCCGTCGGAGCGGTAAACAGTCCCGGTCTTGGGTTTTCATTAAGCTTGTCTCCCAAACTATGAGGCGCTGAATCGCTGCCATAGGAAAATTTATCTCTCCATGTTTCTTCAGAAATCATTGCCTCTATAACCGCCCTTCGGTCATCTTCCGATTTAGCAACCGGCAAACAGAAATTTAAAGGATTATAAATTTTTCCATTTTTATCTAATACATCTTCGGTCGTCAAAATAGCATGATGCGGCGTTAAAGTAGCAAACACGTTATCATGTTTTTTAACGAACTCAATCATGGAGCGGGTAGTAGCATGCTCTATGATAAAAATCAGGTTAGGAAAATCCTTAACAAGTTTTTCCAGGAACGGGATAGATTCTTCCTCTCTTTCCACTAAAGGAATAGATAAGCCAGTTTTAGTTTTAGCTAATTCCCAGTGTCCGGAAAAAAGCATTTTCTTTTCATCCATTTTTTCAAAATCAGGATAATACTTTTTCAAATCATATAAACTTATTCCTTGGCTGGCTTCCGTAGATGTGTCTTCCGGGATCATTTTTACAGATTGACAATGTGCCATCCATGCCTCTTGAATAGTTCCTGGCGTTGTATTTCTAACTAGCATAATCGGCAATATTATCTTAAACTGAGGTCTAAGCCCTCTTATGGCAGTGCTATAGTGAATCATATCAGGACCGGTGATAACTGGTTCTGGAAGATTGCCCATAGCGACAACCCAGGCAAAATTGTTATAATAGCAAAGTAAATCCTCAAGCTTCTGTCCTATCCTTAAATGCGTGTGACTGTCAAATGGCTTGAGAATTTTAATTATATTAGTCATCAGCACCTCCGAAAAGTTGGTTAGACATATTAATAATACTTCTAATATTATAAGGTCTTGTCATAGTAGCTGAGCAAAAAGCGATAGCGTCTACATCGGCTACAGTTTTGTACAAAAAAACTCCGATTTTATCCGTAATTCCGCCTCCGCCGATAATCGGCTTAATTACCCCGGCTTTTTTTATTTCTTGAATTTTTTTCGTGTAAGGAATTAATAACTCATCTCCTGACATTCCTCCCCCGCCAAGATGATGCAGAGGAGATTCATCCCGATTAAATAATTCCCGCAATTTGGCTGTGCTTAATTTATTTACCGGGAATGAATTAAAACACTCAATGGCGTCGCAGTATTCGGAATTGGCGACTTCTATTATAGATTCAATAGGAGTAAAATAATCAAATTTAACAACCGAAGGAATGCCCAATACGCTGGCAATTTCTAAATATTCAATTACTTCCCGGGAAAGTTCTGCTGGACTATGCGCTGGACTATGCTCAGTATTCGGGCAACTGACATTTATTTGCAAACCGATTTTAGCTTTAAAATAGGGAAGATAACTTTTAAGTAGCCAGACAAAAAGACGCAAGTTAATAAGACGATCTTTTTTTGTTTCTCCCGAAGGAGTATAAGAAAGAAAAAATGGCTTGGTTATTTTTTGCCATTTATTCATCCCAAATAAAACAGGAGCACCCGGGCCGGCTAGTCCCACTGAATTTAAAATTATGGCTTTAAAAAAATATACCAGAATACAGCTTGGCTTTAATTCTTTTGGCTGAAGATTCTTCTTTAAAGGCATATTTCCTATTCTTTTTTCCCAAGTAGTGGTTTTGGCCACAAAGGTTGAGCCAGTAAAGTTAAATCCTGAAAATAATTCTTTATATATTTTATGATACCACCATCCATTTCCGAAAAAATTCAAACCGTCGGCGCCAACGATTGCGTTTCCAAAATTAATTCCTCGCAGTTTCATAATTTCCTCCGTTTATGGGCAATATTAATAATAAATTGTAAGGAGCGACCCTCCTTTTTTGACTGAAACAATTTGGTTTGTTAATCTTAAGTTAGTTTATAATAAAATTTTTGTCAATTATAATTATAATATGCCGATTGAAATAAAAAAACAATTAATGCCGTTGAATAGAAAGGATGATTTACAGGGGCAGATGAGAGAACTACTTAAAATCCATTACGGTTTTAAGGATTACCGCCCGGGGCAGGCAGAGGTAATAAATAATATACTGGCTGGCAAATCAACCGTAGTTATTATGCCTACCGGCGGGGGCAAGTCATTATGCTATCAATTGCCGGCCTTGATTTTAGAGGGCATTACCATGGTAATTTCTCCGCTAATCGCTTTAATGAAAGATCAAGTTGATTCTTTGGAAAGAATCGGTATACCGGCAACTTTTATTAATTCTTCCCTGACCTTGGCAGAATGCTATGATCGTTTGGAAAAAGTTAAAAATGGCCGATTCAAGCTTTTATATATTGCCCCGGAAAGATTTTATAATAATGAATTTAAAAATGCTTTAGCGGGCATAAAAGTATCTTTATTCGCTATTGATGAAGCCCATTGCATCAGCCAATGGGGGCATGATTTTCGCCCCAGCTATTTAAAATTAAAAGAGATTATTAAATTTGCCGGCCAGCCGCCGGTTATGGCTTTAACCGCCACGGCTACTCCGGAAGTAAGAGTCGATATTATTAAACAGCTTGATTTAGAGAACCCGGAGATAGTTATTACCGGATTTTCCCGCCCCAATTTGCAGTTTGGCGTTATTCAGGCCGATGAAGGGAGAAAGCCCGAATATGTAATGGACGCTATTAGCAGCGCGCCTGGACAATCAGGGATTATTTACGTGGGGACGCGCGCTCGCGCCGATGAATTATTAAGCTATTTGCTGCAAAATAATATTGAAGCCGTTAGTTATCACGCCGGCATGGAAGCCGAAGACCGGCGCTGGGTGCAGGAAAATTTTATGAACGGCAAAGCCAATGTTATCGTGGCCACCAACGCTTTCGGGCTGGGCATTGATAAAAAAGACATCAGGTTTGTCATCCATTATGATATGCCCGGGACAGTGGAAGCTTATTATCAGGAGGCGGGCCGGGCGGGCAGAGACGGCCGGCCCAGTTTTTGCCTGATGCTTTACAATTCCCGGGACCGGTATCTGCAGGAATTTTTTATTAAAGGCGACAATCCCCCGCCGGAAGTTATTTTAAAAATTTATGAGACGCTTTTAAATTATAATTCTGATAAAGTTTTAATTACTTATGCCGAGCTGGGAGAGATGATAACGGAATCTATGCCCGATATGGCCATTGGCACCGCTTTAAAATTTTTAGAAAGAGAGGGTTATATATTAAGATCGCGCGAAAAGGCGGGCAGCGCTTATTTAAAATTCAATTCAGATTTTGATGCTATTGTTAATTCATTAGGCCCGCGGGCGAAAATACAAATAGAAATTTTAAATAAGTTAAACGGCAAGTTTTTTAGTGAGCTTAAAAACGGCTGGGATATTAATTTTGAAGAAGCGGCCGAAATTATAAATGTTAAAAAAGATTCAATTATCAGATTAGTCAGAAAATTATCCGACGAGGGCCTGGTAGAATACCGTCCGCCTTTTCGGGGCACGGAAATTAATATTTTAAAAAGAGCGGAGCTGGAAAATGTAGATATAGATTTTACCGCCCATAAAAATAAATTAAAAAAAGCTTATGAAAAATTAGACCAGATTGAAGAGTATGTTTATAATTTTGGATGTAGGCAAAAATATATATTAAATTATTTTGGGGAGAAAGACGTTGAAAATTGCGGCAAATGCGACAGCTGCCTGACTAAAAACGGATATTTGCGCAAGCATGAGCCGCCGCGGAAAAAAATTCTATCCCGCTGGCATCGAGGCGCGGCCGGTAAAAAAACAGGAAATTTTGCCATGAGCGAAAACCTTGCCCCTAAAGCCAAGCTGTCTACCAAGCTTACCCAGCTGGACACTTTAGAATTATATAATAATGGTTTGTCAATTGATAAAATCGCCGAACAGCGCGGTTTAAAAGAAAGCACCATCAGCGCTCATTTGGGATATTTAATAGAGAAAGGGTTGATAAAGAATATTGATAAATTAGTTGCGCCCAAACAGCAAAATATTATTATAAAAGCAATTAAAAAAGCCGGTAGGGAAAAATTAACGCCGATAAAGGAAGAGCTGGGCGATAAAGCCAGCTGGGATGAAATAAGATATGTAGTAGCTAAAATGAAAGCGAAATAATTGACTTTTTTACTGCACCTATTTTGTCATTGCGGCCTCCGAGCCGCAATCCAGAGTTAAATTCATCTAAATTCTATTATGAAATTGAATAAATAAGTAGCAACTATCCCCTGGATTCTGAATTTAATTCAGAATGACAATTATTTTATCTATGGACAAACAAATGCAAGGAAAATTATTGGAAATTGTCAAGCGCAATTATGAGGAGATTGCGGATGATTTTAACGAGACCAGAAAAAAATATTTATGGCCGGAATTAATTAAACTGGCGGATATGGTAAAAGACGACGACAGAATTTTGGATATTGGCTGTGGCAACGGCCGGCTGGTGAAAACGTTTAAAGATAAAAATGTTTGGTATTTAGGAGTTGACGCAAGCGAAAAATTAATAAATGTCGCTAAAAAAAAATTAAAGGCTGCTAATTTCCAATTTAAAATTGCCGACATTTTTGATTTAGATAAAATTATTAACAAAAAATTTGATTACGTTTTTTGTATTGCCGTGCTACATCATATTCCAGGGAAAGATTTACGGATATTAGCTTTGAAGCAGTTAAAAAATAAAATAAAACCAGATGGCAAAATAATTTTAACCGTCTGGAATTTATGGAGGCAGAAAAGATATAGAAAATTGATAATTAAATATTCTTTTTTAAAGTTTATTAGTAAAAGCGGATTAATGTCCCGACGTATTAGTCGGGATCCCGATTCCGCTTTGCGAATTTCTGGAGATTTTGGCGATATTCTATTTGCTTGGAAAAATTCGCGGGGCGAAGCGGTTAGCCGGCGTTATTATCACGCTTTCACTAAATTCGGGCTAAAAAAAATAATAAAAAAAGCTGATTTAAAAATAGCCAAGTTTTATCAGGATAAGTATAATTATTATGTTATTTTAAGAAGATAATTTTTGTCTTATTTATATCGGCCTCTCGTTAAATTCCATTTTATTTTTATAACTTCTTTTAAGGTAATAAAGTAGCCAATAATGCCGACTCGGCTAGGGGGATTATTTTTCCAATAAACAGGAATAATTCCAATTTTATAACTAGAATTTTGGGCAATAGCCAGTATTTCTACATCAAGGGCCCAGCGATTGATTTTGGTTTTTGGAATTATGTCTTTAACAGCTTTTTTTGTAAATATTTTAAATCCGCATTGGGTATCCCAAATACCTTTAACCGCTAGCGCTTTAATAAAATAATTGCCGCTAATGCCTAAAAATCTTTTCCAAAATATCTGCTTTACCACTTGGCGCGCCCCTTCCGCGTCTTTAGGATTTCTGCTTCCTATAATAATATCATAGCCCTTTTTAAACAAAGGCCAAGCTTTATTAATATGGTTAATTGGAGTTGCATTATCAGCATCAATGAAGAGCCGATACTGGCCTTGGCCGGCAAACAGTCCTTGGCGGACAGCGAAGCCCTTGCCTCTGTTTATTTTATAGTTTATTAATTTTATTTTATTAATTTGCGATGATAGCTTTCGGGCAATCTCTTCTGTTTTATCAATGGAGCCGTCATTAACGATTATAATTTCATAGTCATAGGGCTGTTTGCTTAAAAAATTATTAAATTTTTTAATATTTTTTTCTAGATTTTTTTCTTCATTAAATGCCGGAACAATTACGGATAAATGCATAATTTAATTTATAGTTTTTTTCCATTTTTATCAAAGATGGAAATTTTTATTAATCCGCTTTTAGCAATTATGAATTGAAGAGCGGTCCACAATACGCCTAAGCCGTATTTAATACTTCTAACAAGATTTATAGAAGAAGAATCGGCTTCATACCGTGTCGGACAGCTTATTTCGCCGACTTTAAATCCAAAATAAATTGCCTGTAGTAGCATCTGGTTGTCAAATAAAAAATCATCAGAATTTTCCAATAGGGGAAGATTTTCCAATACTTCTCTTGAAAACACCCGGTAGCCAGTATGGTATTCGGATAATTTTTCCCCGACCATCAAGTTTTCAATAAATGTTAAAAACCGATTGGCGATATATTTGTAAAAAGGCATGCCGTTTCTGATTGATTTTCCGCCTAATATTCTTGAGCCCAACACCACATCATAAATGCCTTCCGCGATTAATGAGCTCATAGCGGTTATCAAAGCCGGGTTGTATTGGTAATCCGGATGAAGCATCACTACTATATCCGCTCCGGCGTTTAAAGCTTGCCGGTAACAAGTTTTTTGATTGCCCCCGTAGCCTTTGTTTTTATTATGGACGTATAATTTTAAATTTAATTTTTTTGCTTCGGCAATGGTGTCATCAGAACTTTTGTCATCCACTAAAATAATATCATCAACAATATTATGCGGAATTTTATTATAAGTTTTTAAAAGCGTTTTAGCGGCGTTATAAGCGGGCATTACCACCGCCACTTTTTTATTTTGCATCATAGATAATTTATAATTAACCCCTTTTTTTCAAAAATTAAAATATAATTATATGGTTTTAATTGATAGTTGTTTATTTCATTATACCATTTATAGACAGTATTTTTATTATTAAACAAATCAACAATGCCGGCTAATTGATAATTTTCATTTGTATATTTATTAAACCAGTCAAATATATACAAATTGGAATTTGGTGATATATTCCAGGAATTTGCAATATAAATAGATATAATAAATTTTGGCTTTGACGTTTCTATCTCGCTAATCATTTCTTTTTGCATATTCAAGGCGTAATCTTGTTCTTCCATCAAGCCGTAAGTATAGATATAGCCGGTAGCGGATTGGCGCTGAGCGTAAAAGTAAATCTGCGGTTCTGACCCAAAAACAGCAATTTTATCAGCTGGATCTGAATGGGAATTGATAAAATCAGCTATGGCAATTGATTCGGAAAATGCGTTGTTAACATAAAAATTTTTAGACAGCTGATTAGTATCTTCGGTAAAAAAATACTGATAGTTTAATATTATATAAGGTATTAGAAAAGAAATAAACAAAGCCATTATGATTTTTTCCGCACAAGATTTTTTATAAAAATGAATTATTTTATTATATATAAAAAAGAAAAAAATAGCTATTAATATTGATAAAGCCGGGGCGAAAGTTACAAAATAATGAGGCCGAAAATAAAATCCGGGAATTACGGTTAATAATGAAAAAAGGAGAAAAAATAAAATATTTATTTTAGTTATTCTCATAAATTTATCACTTTTTATTAAGAAAATTCCACCGATTAAGGCAAAAAACCACCAAATTAATAAATTGCCAATAACAAAATTAAATTCATGAAATATGTATAATATTATTTCCAAATAAGTTAATCCAAATATAATAGAAGAGTATTTCTGTAAATAATTAAAAGTCCAGAACCAAAATTTATCAAATACGCCCAGCCAATACATTAATAAAAAGAGAAATATAATTGGCGCTAATATCCCCAACACAAAATATAATGTTTTAAAAAAAAGATTTTTTTTATTTTTATCAATGTCAAATAAATAATTACTAATTATTATCGCTATACCGAATAAGGGGAAAAATATTCCCGATTGTTTCATAATAACAGATAGCCCTAAAAATATTCCTGATAAAAAAAATAAAGGCAATTTATTTTTATTAATAGCTGTTAATAATATAATTATTCCCGATAAAGCGAATATGGTAACAAAATGAGTGGCGTGAGCGGTAGAGCCAATCATTTCCGGACCTAATGTTAGAATCCCATAAATGGCCGCCGCGTAAGGCGCGCAGAACTTATTAGCCAGAATTTTCGTTAATTTATAAACCAAAAGAATGTTTATAATATTAACAAATAAAAGGCCAACATGAATGCCGGCGGTAGATTCGCCGAATAGCCGCATAATAATGGCGTACATAATGTAGGTTCCGGGAAATTTCATATTATAAGCTAATTTATAAGGAGGGATTTTTTCTAAAATAAGCTGTCCCATATAAGCGTATTCACCCTCGTCGCGCTCCAGGGGAAGGCTAAGTGTGTTAATGCGTACGATAATGATAAATAAAATTATTATTAATAGAAAGATTTTTTCATAATTTTTTGATACCAATATTTTATTTTTCAGAGATGATAAGGGCATTAGCATAAATTATAATTATTTATTAATAAATAATTATAATTATATCCCAAGTAGAGATATAAATTTATAAAACCGGAAAGAATAATTAAAAATTTTAATTTATTAGAAAGCCGGCCGTATTGATAATGGTAATTTCTCATAAATAAAATAAATAAAAAGGGGAAAAAGTCAAGGCCGTAGCGGTAGCCGAAAGACACATAGCCAATGCCATAATACATAAATATGGGTATGGCAATTGATATAGCAGTGATGAACAATAAATAAGACAGCTTGTCTTTATTTTTTAAAAAGAAAAGATAGATTAAATAAGGAGAGGTGATAAATATGCTCATACCCCATGGATTTGACGTGATAAACGGGAATTTAAGCACATGCGATATGTTGTCTTTAAAAATAGGGATGGGAGCGGCCAAAAGAGAGTAATAAAGATTACTGGGAATATGGACGGCGCTAAGCATACCATAATTTCGCGCTTTAACCAAAGGATTTTCATTGTAATCTATTTGATGCTGTGGCCGCCCGATTATTTGCTTAGAATATCCCTGCTCAAATACATTGCCAAAACGAATATAATTATAGGGGAAAATCAAGCCGGCAATAAAAATAAATGGCAGAATCAATTGCGCTAATTTTTTTATTTTTTTGTTTTCTTTATTAAAAAATAATATTTCCATAATAAAAAAAACTATGCCGATTCCGGCCGTTATTCTGGTTAGGGCCGTCAAACCGAATATTATGCCTATCAGCCAATAGCGTTTTTTATTATAATATTCAACAAAAGAAGCCAAAAGAAGAAATACCGTTACTACTTGGGCAAAATACCAGCTCCAGGGCCGGACCGCTACGCCGATGAACATAGAGGCGGCATAAAAAGCGATGGTTAGAAACATGGCATCATACTTGGCAAAGCCGATTCTTTGAGCCAGTAGATAACAAAAATATAAAATGAATATTATTAAAAAAATCTGTAAATATCCTTGGAAAAAGAATAAATTAAATAAACCGAAAAGCCAAACAAAAAGCATAAGAATTACTGCCGGGAATGGTCCCCCTGGCCAATAATATTTACCTTCATAGAATGTTACATCAGATAAATATTCAGCCTTTGGTAAAAATATTGTATTATCAATAAAATAAGTTTTTAGTTTCAAAAAAGAATTGGCTAGAAAAGAATACTGTTGCTCACCAGCATTAATATTATTAAGCATTAAAGAAACAGTAGGGGTGATTATAAAATATATAATAATAAACAAGATAATTAATTTTTTAGTAAAAATAATTTTCATAAAGTTTTTTTAACAACAAAATATTTAATCCTCGTTTAATTTATATATTAAAATATTATAATCTTTATAAGCAAAATGATAATTCTCTATAATAAAATTATCAACCGGATTATTTCTGTCATATCGGTATTTTTCCACCATGGCATAATTTAAAACCGAGCACTCCGGCTTATTTTTTTCCAAATATTGCCTGGCTTCCTGAAATTGCTTTTCGGTGTGGTGGTTGGTTATCAGCCAGGGATAAGGCGTGGGGTTAAGTTTTTTGGTTTCAAAATAAATGCTTGGGTAAAACGGGCCCGAATATAAATATTTTGATTGGCGGCAATTATCTTTAATATAATCAATAAATTTATAATTTTTAATTGAAAAAAATGGCGGAAAATATTTAAAATAAATAAAAGACGGCCAAATAATAAAAAATACGGTCATAATTAAAAGCAGAAAAAAAGTTTTAGAGTAAAAAAAATTAAAATTATTGATTTTATTTATAAGCAAAGGCAAAAGGCAATAAAGCGGGAAGATGATTATTAATATATGGAAATGGTCGGCGAGCGGAGCGGAAGAAAGAAGAAGCGCTAATTGGATATAAACAAGCAGCCATATTTTTTTTGATTTATTATTTCTCAACAGCCAAAAAGCAGCCAAGGTGATAATTAAGAATATAATCAATAAATTAAACGGCACGCTGGCAATTTTAGAATAATTGAATATGGGAAAAATAATTAAATTATTCCAGAGAAGAGTAGCCGGCCATTTTAGTAATAATAAAGTTACCGGCAAAATAGAAAAGAATAGATAATATAAATTCAGCTTTAGCCAAATTAATTTTTTTTCTTTAAATAATAAAATTATCAAGAAGAAAGATAGCGTCGAAAGAAAAATTATGCCTCGGGGCTGCAAAAATAAAATAGCTATTCCAGTTAAAATTCCGCTGAATATAGCATTTTTTTTAGAATTGTCTTTTAATAATTTAATAAAGAAATATAGGGCCCAGATTATAAAAAATATATTATAAATATGGTAATTTATTATCGGCCAGTAAGCCGAAGACACTACAAAAATAAAAGGCGCTAAAAAAGAATATTTAGACAACGTTAAGCGTTCACTTATTTCATGAATGCCAAAAGCGCAAAAATAAATTATTATAATGGAAAATAGTTTAGCGGAAAAATAACTGGCGCCGAATATTTTCCAAATCCAAAATATCGCGTAAAAGCTGCCCGGGGCCACGAATTCAAAAATATCAATATATAATTCCTTGTTATTAAAAATATCCCACGCCACAGAGAGCGTTAAGCCTTCGTCGCTGTTAATAACATGGCTACTGTGCAATAAAGCGGTTAATAAAAATAAAATCAGCAGCCAGAAGTGTTTTACGCTTATTTTTATATTATTAAATAATTTCATAATCTTGAATAAACAGTGGCTACATCATCGCGGTACAGCACCTTCCAGCCGCTGGAACCGTCTAAATAATTTTTTAAATTATTTTCAGTTTTATTAATTTTTTCCTGGTTGAACAAAAGGAAGTATTTATCAATCCAGTTTAATTTATATGGGTCTTCCCGGCTGTTTAATAAAATTAATTTAATGTTATATTCATTGATTTTATCCTCAATTTTATCTTTATTATAGAATTCGTAATATTCTTCCATTAAAGTATGCCCGGCATAAGGATATTGGGACAGCCGGCCGTCAATAAATAATTTTTTTTCCGGAAGAGTCCAGATTAGGTATCCGCCCCAATTATATATGCTTAGCAAATTTGTATCTAATTCCGGATGTTTTTTTAAATATTGCGCTGCCTTATATGGATGACTGTTTTTAAAAAAAATAAATGGATCTTCTATATAATTTGCGGTTAAAAGGCGGTTAAACGACAATAACAATAAAGCGATAATCAGGAATATTTTTATTATAATAAATTGCTTGGGCCAATTTTTAATTTTAAATTTATCCGGTATGACGAAAAAATCAGAGAAAAAATAAACTATTATTGGGAAAGAAGAGACAAAAAACAAAGGGAAATTCCTTTTGGATTTAAATGCCAGTAAAAAGAAAAAAGCGGCCGCAGATATATCCCACAAATTAATGGGCTTTGTCCGGCCTTCATTAAAAAATTTTATGGCTGAAAATAAAATTATAATAATAAAAAAAGCTGAATATAATAACTGCAGATATTGGATTGGCAGATAATAAAAAGATTGCCATTCCATGATAAGTTTTAAATATATCGTATTTTTAAAATAGTCGCCTAAAAATTCATATAATTTCAGTCCATAAGGCGTAAATAGGGTTGTTAAAACGGATAAAACAGCCAATCCGAAAAAAATTATAATATATTTTAAATTTAAACTTTCGTCAATATTTATAAAATTTAAAAATGCAAAAAACCTTTTTATTTTATTTGGAAATAGTTTTAAAATATTATATTTATTAATAATAAGTTCTAATATTTTAATAAATAACCAGAAAAATAGTACAAAAATACCGATTAGAAAACCGGCATGGGTATTTGCCCAAAAATAAAATAAAGGTGGCAGAAAAAAAAGTATTTTCCAGTTTTTATTAATATTATAAAAATGGATGATAATAAAAAGGAGCAATAAATTTAATATAGTAATTTCCTGTATTCTTACCCCCAAATGGGGCAGGCAGGCAAAAGCGCCTAAAGCCAAAAAAATAAAAATAAAAAAATCTCCGTTTTTTCCCGCTAAAATATATTTTTTTGTAAAAAAATGTAAAATAGCCAAAATAAGAACAAATAGTAATGCAAAAAAGATGTTAACGGCCAAATATCCTAAATTATCATATATTATATAAGTTAAAGCGTTTATCAGCCATTCGTGGTCAACCCACTTTTGCCCGGCCAGGGTAAAATTATAATGTTCAAAATTAGGAACCGCTTTTTCTTCCATTATTCCCTGTCCGACTTTTATATGCCAGCCGAAATCAGGATCCAAACCACTTAAAGAAAAGTTTAAAATATAGCTAAAAATGAATATATAAAATAATATCCATAAAATTAACGTTATTTTAGGTTTATTCATAGTAGTTTAAAGTTTTATGGGATTAAATAATATAAGTAATTTAATAAAAAATTACTGATTTTACCCCCACACCTTAAATACCCTGCGCTCTTGGCGCAGGGTTGTCGCTTGCCTCCACACCCAAATCTTTGGTGTGGGGGTATATAACGCCCTGTGATCAAGGTGTGGGGGTTTACTAATTTTTAGTTTAAAGATGTTTTCTTGCATTTTTATTTTATCATATTGTTTTTAATTTGTCTTTAACTTGTTGTTACAATTGCAGCAATTAGGGTTACCTTTGGGGTTTCGCTCTCATGTGGTATGGTGGGAAGATTATTTAATTAATAACTTCCACCAACTATATGAGAAAAACAATCAGGTGAAACACTCAAGGAGAGCTAATTGCCATGAAAAAACAAATTATTGAAAAATGCCTGAATAGGCAATTGATGTGCAAGGAGGGAGCAAGCTTGCTGCAAATGCATCCTAAAGCGTTTTCCCGGTTGA
>Ga0210051_1004436_pt1 | contig 13708 bp, 12 predicted proteins | sample CryGey092014_all_FD_185464 | JGI IMG/M metagenome (GOLD analysis project Ga0210051, IMG submission 185464) | Groundwater microbial communities from aquifer - Crystal Geyser CG23_combo_of_CG06-09_8/20/14_all (SPAdes) (version 2) | ecosystem: Environmental > Aquatic > Deep subsurface > Groundwater...
CATATGAATTTATCCGAAAGTGTTGGCAAAAAGAATGATTTATTTTATCAAAGATCCGATAGAGAGCAGACGGCCAGAGCTCATACCGAGTCAATGAAGTGGGACATTGAAACTCTGTTAAGGAAATTAAACAGGATAGGGTGGGGTAATGAAGTCCAATACAAAGATAAAGACGATTTAGATAAAGATGGAAATCCTAAAATCAAAAGAAGGTTTGTGGCGAATGATTTAACCGTAAAAGATTTCATAAAAACGGCGCCTACTCTTGATCTGGAAGTAAATGACAGAAAAAGGCTTAATCCAAATGCCGCGGAGAATTTTTTTGTGAATTATATGCTTCATCAACTGAATCCTGAGAAGTTTGAGGAGTCTTTAGTTGAAATAATGGAAAAATTAGGCACATCTTACACGGCCAAGAGCGGCGACTCTATAAGTCATAAACAATTAGCCATGGAAGCCACTGCGTTTGGCGGCGATAAATATATTGCCAATCTTCATATGGAGAAGGTTGATGCGGAAACTAGCGGTGCTTCACCTGAAGAAATTAACAAAATTGACGAAAAAATAAAAAAATCTGAAGAAATACTTAATAATTTAAAAAATGATTTAACTGGACCGGGTATGGTTTGGAGAACAACTTCTGCTAAAGAAGGAGGTAAAAAATCCAAGCCGGAAGGAGTAAAACCAGGTAAGATGAGCGACTATAAAAATAAAAGACGGTCTAAGAGTGCTTAAAAATATAAAGGAGTTAATTGGTAGGCGGACAAAATTATAATTGATATTTATGTTATATAATGAAGAAAATTTAAAAAGCGGGGAATTTTTTGAGCAGATTAAGAATCGAGCGCAAGATATGATGATTTATGATGAAGTTCATGAAGCCTCTAAATTAATAACCTCGTTAGAACAGGTTTTTAATCAAGCCAAGGATTTTAAGGATAAAAATTATTATTTATATGTTGAATATAAAAAGATAATTATAAGATTAAAGTGGCAGATATTGCCTATGCTGACGGATGATGAAGTTATGGATCTTTTTAGAAATCATTTTTCACAAATTTACAAAATGCCTGATTATGATTTCGGGCAGAAATTAAAGGCTTTTTTACTGGGATTTATAGTCTTTCAGGATCGGGATAATTTTAAAAAAGATTTAAGGCAGGCGTTGTTAAATAATCAAGAGAAATTGACCGGTAAAAAAATAATTATTAATAATCAGGAGAAAATACCGACTGTGGGGAATTGGATTTTAGAATATAACAGCAATCTTGGTTCAGGGGAAGTCGATAATATAAAAAGAATTCGATATTTTACGAACAGCAAGAACATAAAAAATTTAGACGAAAAGGAAAAAGCCAGGGTTAAAACGCTTTTAGATTTATATGAAAGATTAAAATTATCATCTTTCACTTTAGAAGGACTGGAAGAGGATATTCCGGTTGATGAACCCGGGCATATAGGCATAATTCGTAATGGCGTGTTTGAGCCATTTAGAGAAGAAAACATTGATTATCAACCGGTAAAAGTTCAAGCAGCTACCGTAGTTAAGAGCGGGCAAGAAAATAATTTGGAAGAATTAAAACAACTGGCCGCGGGATATCCGGCCGGGTCGTTTGAGCGGAAAGCGGTGGAGGAAGAGATAGATAAACTGAAATGACAAATTCCCAATTTCCAATGACAAATAAAAAACGAGATTGCCGCGCCCGCTAACGCCTAAGCGTAGCGATGGCGGGCGGGCTTCGTCGCTCGAGTACGAGCTTCTCGCAATGACAGGTAGCAAGGAAGTGGATCCCCGCTTTCGCGGGGATGACAAAAAAAAGAGGGCGAATAAAAATATGCAAAATCATCAAATTGCCATATTCAAAGGAAGAAATATCAGAAAAACCATTTATCACAAAGAATGGTGGTTTTCGGTTGTGGATGTATGCGAGGCGCTTACCGAAAGCGTTGATGCCGGAGCGTATTGGCGAAAATTAAAGCAAAGATTATCGGAAGAAGGCAGTGAGGTCGTGACATTTTGTCACGGACTGAAATTAGAGGCAACAGACGGCAAATATTATGAGACCGACTGCGCCGATACCGAGGGCATGTTTCGGATTATCCAATCCATTCCTTCACCCAAAGCCGAACCGTTTAAGCGCTGGCTGGCTAAAGTCGGCTATGAAAGAATACAGGAAATTGAAAATCCGGAATTGGCGACTAAACGAACCAAGATGCTATATAAACTGAAAGGCTATCCGGACGACTGGATTGAAAAAAGAATGCGTGGCATCGCGATTAGGGAAGAGTTGACGGACGAATGGCAAAGGCGCGGCGCGGAGCATGAAAAAGATTATGAAATCTTGACGGCGGAAATTTCTAAAGCGACTTTCGGCGTTACTCCTGCCGAATATAAAAAAGTTAAAGGACTTAAACAGCAAAATTTACGCGACCATATGGATGATTTCGAATTAATTTTGACCATGCTGGGCGAAAGAACCACCACCGAAATACACCGTACAAAAAACACTCGAGGCGTGCCGCGGCTTAAAGACGATGCTCGGGTGGGCGGGCAGATTGCCGGCTCGGCCAGAAAGCAGATTGAAAGGCGGATCGGCCGATCAATAGTTTCCAAAAATAATTTTTTGGGGAATAAAAAAAGGGGAACATTAACCGATTAAAACAACTGGCCGCGAAGTATCCGACCGGGTCGTTTGAGCGGAAAGCGGTGGAGGAAGAAATAGAGAAGTTAGAAGTAAGAAGTTAGAAATTAGAAGTAAGAAAAAATAATTTATGGAAGGAAAAAAATATGAGGATATTGAGGAAAGAACTTTTAAATTTTCAGTCAGAGTTATAAAAATGGTTTTGCGGTTGCCCAACAATAATGTGGCGGCCTGGAAGATTGGCGGGCAAGTCGTTAGTTCGGCCACATCAATAAATTCTAATATAGTACAGGCAAGAGCGGGAATATCAAAAAAAGATTTTACCAATCATATGAGAATATCTTTGAAAGAAGCCAAAGAAACTAAAAGATGGCTGGAAATGATAGTGGCGGTTGGTTTGGCGTTAAATTCAAAGATGGAATTATTAATAAATGAAAGTGAAGAAATAATCTGTATTTTAGTAACGATAATAAAAAATTCTATTAAAGAAAGCGGAAGTTAGCAGAATTTAATTTTAGCTTCTTACTTCTTACTTCTAACTTTTTGTCTATGTCTAACATAATTCCTTCAGAAAGAATTGAAAATAAAATATTATTAATTCGAGGCTTGAAAGTTATGTTAGATTGAGATTTAGCCGAGCTTTATGGCGTGGAAACAAGGATATTAAATCAAGCGGTTAAGAGAAATAAAAAAAGATTTCCGGATGATTTTATGTTTCAGTTGACCAGAATGGAAGCAGAATATTTGGCATCAGAAGGGTATCTTGGGGAAGGTTTAAGATCACAGATTGTAATCTTGGACGAGAAAAAGGGCAAAAATAAGGGAAAAACGGCAAACTTGAGATCACAATTTGTGATCTCAAGATGGGGCGGAGGAAGATATTTGCCTTACGTTTTTACCGAGCAAGGCGTGGCCATGCTGTCGTCGGTCTTAAAAAGCGAACGGGCGATTGAAATGAACATAATAATTATGCGGGCGTTCGTGAAGATAAGGAATTTGATTTATTCTTATAAAGATTTGGCGGAAAAGGTGGAAAAGCATAGCCGGCAGATTGGCAAAATTTTTGAGATATTGGGTAAAATGAAAAAAACGGAAAACGAGGAAAGACAAGAAATAGGGTTTAAAGGATGATGCTGAAACTGCTGGCCGAAAAATATCCGGCCGAGTCGTTTGAGCGGAAGGCGGTGGAGGAAGAAATAGAAAAGATAAATGACAAATAACCCGCCTTCGCCAAGGCTACGGCGGACAAGCAAATTTCCAATAACAAATGACAAAAAATAAGATTGATTAATTCTTTCTGGATTCCCCTTTTCAGGGGAATGACGAAAAGGGAGATTGTCTGGCTGCGTCAGATATCGCGTAGCGATGACCGCGCTTCCCGCAGCCGCTTGCAACGACAGGCAAAATCAGTAGATAATTTTTTACTTGACAAATATAAAATTATCTGATATTATTATAACTATAAGTTATAAAATTATCTATGTTATTTAACCGAGAAATATTTAATCGCATAAAAAAAGTTATTGAGCGTGATGAATTTATTATTTTGGTCGGCGCCAGGCAGACCGGGAAAACTTCGCTCTTGCTTTTAATAAAAGAGTTTTATGAAAAAAAGGGCGTAGAGGCGAGTTATTTTAATCTGGAAAATCCTGAATATTTAAAAAGTTTTAATGATCAGCCTTTTAATATTTTTGATTTATTGCCCAAGCGGTTGACAAAGCAAATCGTTTTAATTGACGAGATCCAATATTTGGCAAATCCCAGTAATTTTTTAAAACTGCTTTATGACGAGAGGCGGGAAAAGATAAAAATTATCGCCACCGGCTCATCTTCTTTTTATATTGATCGAAAATTCAAGGATAGTTTAGCTGGCAGAAAATTTATTTTTAATGTCTATCCTTTGAATTTTGGCGAATTCCTGCGGTTTAACGGCGAAGCTGAAATGGCCGAAGAAAAATCAGCCAAGAGGCTAACCGCTTATTATCAAGGCAAATTATTGAAATTATGGGAACAATATGTTATTTATGGCGGTTATCCTAAAGTAGCCCTAGCCAAAGAAGAAGAATTGAAGAGAATTTTGATTGAAGATATTGGCTCGTCGTATATTAAAAAGGACGCTTTAGAAGCCGGCATAAAAAATACGGAAAAATATTATGCCTTGATTAAAATTTTAGCCGGACAAACCGGGCAATTGATGAATTCCCAGGAATTGGCCAATACTTTGAACCTAGCGCATAAAACCGTGGAGGAATATCTTTATATTATGGCGCGGTCGTATCAGCTGGCTTTTATCAGGCCGTTTTATAAAAATTTAAGGAAAGAGCTGACTAAAATGCCAAAAGCCTATTTTTACGACTTAGGGCTAAGAAATTTTTTTCTTAACGATTATAGAGCGCTTGATAAGCGGTTAGATAAGGGAGCTTATTTAGAGAATTTAGTTTTTACGGAATTTTTAAAAAGAGGGGACGATTTGGACTCAATAAAATATTGGCGAACCCAAGACAAGAAAGAAGTTGATTTTATAGTCGGACGAGAAGCTTATGAAATAAAGTATAACGCTAAAAGAAAAATTTCTGATTATAAAATGTTTATTAAGCAATATCCGGAAATTAAATTTTCTATGATTTCCCGAGAGGATATAATAAAAAAGTTTTATAGCTGGAAGGGGATTTAAATTTCGCCGCGGGCTACCCGGCCGGGTCGTTGGTTTGGAAAGCGGTGGAGGAGGAGATAAATCGCATAACTCGCAACGCGTAACGCATAACGCAAAGGTGGAGATAAAATCCCCCTAACCCCCCTTACTAAAGGGGGCAAATATTTTTAATATTAGCAGTTTATTAAATAATTATAAGGAGTATAAATACAGATATTTGACAAAATTTGTGTATCTGATATACTTAAATTATGATAGAAAGATTCTATAAAAATATAGATAAATTGCTTAAGCCCAATCGGGCTTTAATAATATATGGGCCGAGAAGAATAGGCAAAACTACCCTGCTTAATAATTATTTAAATAAAATTAGATATAAATACTTGCTGGATACCGGAGATAACGTGGAAACCAGGCAAATATTCGGCTTGCCTGATTTTGAAAAAATTATTGATTACGCGGCCAAATATGAATTAATCGCTATTGATGAAGCCCAGCTGATACCCAACATAGGCAGCGGCTTAAAGATATTGGTTGATCAAGTGCCTAACATAAAAGTCATAGCGACCGGGTCATCGTCTTTTGATTTAGCCAATCAAGTGGGCGAGCCGCTAACCGGCAGAAAAATCACCATAAATTTATATCCGCTTCTGCAATCGGAGCTGTTGACTATTTTTAATAAATATGAATTAAAGAAAAATTTGTCCGATTTTTTAATTTTCGGCTCTTATCCGGAAGTGATAACCGCTAAAACCAGAACGGAAAAGATAGCCATCATAAAAGAAATTGTGACTTCTTATCTGCTTAAAGATATTTTGTCATTTGAAAGAATAAAGAGTTCTAAGGTTTTATTGGATTTGATAAAATTGCTGGCTTTTCAAATCGGTTCGGAAGTTTCTTTTAATGAGCTGGCCACCCAGCTTAGCGTTAACGCGCGCACCGTGACCAGATATATAGATTTATTGGAAAAATCTTTTATTATCGTTAATTTGGGCAGTTTTAGCCGCAATTTACGCAAAGAGGTAACCAGAAAAAATAAATATTATTTTTTGGATAATGGAATCAGAAACGGGGTAATCGATCAATTTAATGATTTGGATAAAAGAGACGATATTGGCAAATTGTGGGAGAATTTTATCGTGATGGAAAGAATAAAAATGCTGGATTATAAAAAAATATACGGGCATCTTTATTTTTGGCGGACTTACGAGCAAAAGGAAATAGATATAGTGGAAGAGCGCGACGGGAAATTGGCCGGTTATGAAATTAAATGGAAAAAAGATAAAGTTAAACCGCCGAAAGACTGGCTGGCGACTTATAAGAATGCGGAATATAAAGTAATCAATCAAGACAACTATTTGGATTATGTGTTATAGCCGCCCAGTACCCGGCCGGGTCGCTTGGAAGAAAGGCGATTGAAGAAGAGATGAGAAAGCTGAATGTCAAATGACCCGCCTTCGCCAAGGCTACGGCGGGGCGAGCAAATTTTCAATGACAAAATTTCTGGATTTCCCACCCGCTTTCGCGAGTGCTGAAGGCCGCGGGAATGACAAAGAAAGATAATTGCCAATGACAAATAAAGTTAAAAATTCACATAACAATATTCTGGTTTGCGGCTCTTTGGCTTATGACCGGATTATGGATTTTCCGGGAAGATTTTCCGACCATATTCTGCCCGGCAAAACGCGCATACTAAATGTGTCGTTTGCTTTAAATGGGGTAAAGGAAAGTTTCGGCGGTACGGCCGGCAATATCGCCTATAATTTGGCGCTGTTGGGCGAACAGCCCAAGGTTATTGGCGTGGCCGGTTCGGACTTCGGTAAATATAAAAAATGGCTTAAGAAAAATAAAATTAATCTGGAGCGGGTTAAAATCGCGTCAGATTGCCCTACGGCTTGCGCCTATATCATGACCGATAAGGCGGATAATCAGATTACAGCGTTTTATGGCGGGCCGATGGATAAAATCCCCCTAACCCCCTTTGATAAAGGGGGCAAAATGGCATTGGCGATTGTGGCGCCGGATGTGGTTGCCAGAATGGCAGAATATGTTAAAATATTCAAGCGAACGAAAATTCCTTATATTTTTGACCCGGGACAGGCGACCACCAGTTTGAGCGCGCGCCAATTAAAATGGGCGGTTGACGGCGCCAAGGCTTTAATCGGCAATGATTATGAAATTCAGCTGATTTTAAATAAATTAAAAATAAATTTCAGCCGATTGGAAAAGCTGGTGGAAATTTTGGTGATTACCAAGGGCGGCGCGGGTTCAGAAGTTTATTTCAAGGGTAAAAAATTAAAAATTCCGCCGGCTAAGCCCAAGTCCGATTTAGACCCGACCGGTGCTGGTGACGCCTATCGCGCCGGGTTTATTAAAGGCTTGGTAAATGGTTGGCCATTGGAAAAATGCGGTCGGTTGGCCGCCGTGACCGCGGTTTACACGGTGGAGAAATACGGCACGCAGACGCACAAATTTACGTGGAAAGAATTAGGAGAGAGATATAGAAAAAATTTTAATGATAAATTATGAAGTATGACATTAAAGACGTGAAATTAGCTTCGGCTGGTAAAAGGAGAATTGAGTGGGCAGCGAAAGACATGCCTGTTTTAAATTTGGTTAAAGCAAGATGGGAAAAGAAAAAGCCTTTTCGCGGCGTTAAGCTGGCGGCTTGCTTGCACGTTACGGCCGAAACCGCCAATTTAATGAGAACATTAAAAGCCGGCGGCGCCCAAATTTTGCTTTGCGCTTCCAATCCATTGTCCACCCAAGACGACGTGGCTGCGGCTTTAGTTAAAGAATACGGCATTCCGGTTTTTGCCATTCATGGCGAAGCGAGAATTAAATATTATTCTCATCTGCGCGCGGCCCTGAATTTTAAACCCAACATTACCATGGATGACGGCGCTGATTTATTGTCCCTGTTTCATACCGAATATAAAAATCAGGCGAAAAATATTTGGGGCTCGATGGAAGAAACCACCACCGGGGTAATCCGCTTAAGAGCTTTGGCAAGAGACGGTAAATTGGCCGTACCGATTATCGCGGTGAACGACGCTAAAACCAAAAATCTGTTTGACAACCGCTACGGCACGGGCCAGTCAACCATTGACGGCATTATTCGCGCCACGGATATTTTAATCGCGGGTAAAAACGTGGTGGTGGCCGGCTACGGCTGGTGCGGCCGGGGCTTTGCCGCCCGGGCGCGCGGCCTGGGCGCCAAAGTAATTATCTGCGAGGTGGATAAAATAAAAGCTCTGGAAGCCGTAATGGACGGCTTTCAGGTTATGCCCATGAAACAAGCGGCTCGTGTCGGCGACCTATTTTGCACTTTGACCGGCGATATTAACGTTATCGGGGCGGAGCATTTTAAATTAATGAAAGACGGCGCCATCGTCGCCAATAGCGGGCATTTTGACGTGGAAATAAACGTTAAAGAGTTAAAAAAGATGGCGATTAAGATAAATAAGCAGGTGAGAAATAATGTTGACGAGTATGTAATCAAATCCCCCCAACCCCGTTCGGCTGAGCGCTCACGACGAAGCCCCTTTAATAAAGGGGGCAAGTCAATTTATTTATTGGCCGAAGGCAGATTGGTCAATCTGGCCGCGGCCGAAGGGCATCCGGCGTCGGTGATGGACATGAGTTTTGCCACCCAAGCTTTGGCTTCTGAATTTGTGGCCAAGAATTATAAAAAATTGGCTAAGCAGGTCTATAATGTGCCGGAAAAATTGGAAGAGTGGATCGCGGATTTAAAACTAAAAGCCATGGGCGTAAGCATTGATAAACTGACGGCCGAACAGGAAAAATATTTGCGGGCCTGGGAAGTTGGTACCTAAAAACTAGTCTGTCATTGCGAGCTTCTGTAAGAAGCGAAGCAATCTCACGGATGGTAAGCTTAGATAAAAGTTTATTGTTCGTGAGATTGCTTCGTCGCGAACGCTCCTCGCAATGACAATATAAATAATAATTTATTAATATAAAGCATCCCTTAGTTGTATAAAATTTTAATCTTTGTCATTTTGAGCTCTTTGGATTTAGAAGCTCAGGGAAAATATCGGGGCGACAGCCCTGTATAAATATTTTTCTCCCGCTAAATTAGGTTTTAAGAGGGCAGCGGGTAGAACGACAAAGCGAGAAATTGTTTTACCCCCTAACGGGGATAAACATCTAAATGATGCTAAAAGAAAATTATGCCGGAAAAAAATGTTAGATTGATTACTTCGGAGTCCGTCACCGAAGGCCATCCTGATAAAATTTGCGATCAAATCAGCGATGGCATTTACGATGAAATGCTTAAACAGGATCCGGACAGCCATGCCGGAATAGAAACTTTTTGCACCACCGGCTTGGTGGTGGTAGGCGGCGAAGCCAGGACCAAAGCTTATGTTGACATTGAAACCGTGGTCAGAAAAGTTTTGCGCGATATCGGTTATGACAAGCAGGAATACGGCTTTTGCGCGGACGACGTCGGCGTGATGGTGACCCTGCACGAGCAGAGTCCGGATATTGCCCAAGGCGTTGATGAAGGCAAGGGGGAATTTAAAGAGCAGGGCGCCGGCGACCAGGGTTTAATGATCGGCTACGCTACCGACGAAACTCCGGAATTCATGCCTCTGCCGATTGTTTTGGCGCATAAACTAACTAAAAAATTGGCCCAAGTCAGAAAGCAAAAAATTCTGCCATATTTGCGGCCGGACGGCAAAAGCCAGGTGACTTTGGAATATTGCGATGGTAAAGCCTGCCGCGCGGAAACCGTGGTTATCGCGGCGCATCACGCTAAAAATGTCAGCACTAAAAAATTGAGAAGCGATATTTTAAATAAAGTGATTAAGCCGGTGGTCGGCAAACTACTGGACAGGAAAACCAAAGTCTTTATTAACGCCACCGGTAAATTTGTTTTAGGCGGACCGCCGGCTGATGCCGGCTTAACCGGCAGGAAAATTATCGTTGACACTTACGGCGGAGCCGCGCCTCATGGCGGCGGCGCTTTTTCCGGCAAATGCGTTTCCAAGGTTGACCGCTCGGGCGCTTATATGGCCAGATACGTGGCAAAAAATATTGTGGCCGCGGGCCTGGCCAGCCGCTGTTTGGTGCAGGTAGCTTACGCCATCGGTGTGGCCGCGCCGGTCGGGGTGTATATTGACACTTTCGGCACCAATAAAATCGCGGAAAGTAAAATTTTAGAGTTGATGAACAAGCACTTTGATTTTCGGCCAAAACAAATTATTGACCATTTAAATTTAAAGCGGCCGATTTACCAGAAAACCGCGGCTTACGGCCATTTTGGCAGGAGCGACAAAGATTTTACCTGGGAGGCGACTGATAAGGCAAAACTATTAAGAAAAGAAGCGAAAATGTGATTAATTTAGTCCCCCTTAACAAGGGGGATAAAGGGGGTTTAAGAATTTGGCTGATGCGGAAAAATTTTAAAATCCCCCTAGCCCGTTCGGCTGAGCGCTCACGACGAAGCCCCTTTGATAAAGGGGGGAGGCAATATTATGCAAAAACTATTGAAGTTAGATAAAACCTGGATACTTGGCGCATTGGCTATAATGCTTGCCGCTTTATTATGGAGCCTGGACGGCGTTTTTATCAGGCCGAAATTTTATGTTCTGCCGGCCGAGCTGGTGGTTTTTTTGGAGCATGCTTTGGGTTTTTTGGTTTTAGGCCCGTTCATTTTTTTAAGCTGGTTGAGAATCAGGCTGCTAAAAACCAAAGACTGGCAGGCCATCTTATGGGTGTCGTTTTTCGGCGGCGCCTTGGGTACCATCATGATTACCAAAGCCTTTTTCGCGGCCGTGGGCGGAGAAGTCACTTTTGCCACCGTGGTGCTTTTACAGAAGCTTCAGCCGGTGTTCGCTCTGATAATGGCCAGGCTTGTTTTGGGAGAAAAATTAAGGCGCTCGTTTTACGGTTGGGCGATTTTGGCCATCGGCGCGGCTTATTTTCTGGCTTTCGGCAAAACCGGCTTAAACCTGGCGGAAATTAATTTATTCCATACGGCCGCTTTTTACGCCGTTGTGGCCGCGTTCGCTTTCGGCTCATCCACGGTATTCGGCAAACGAATCGTTAACCACCTTGATTTTAAGTCCACGGCCGCCTTGCGTTTCGGCGTTACTTCTTTTTTGGTGTTGGTTTATTCGCTGGCGACCGGCAGTATTTTCAGTATCACCTCAATCGGCAGAATCTATTGGCAGTATTTGGCGCTGATTGTTTTTACCAGCGGCGCCATGGCCATGTTCATTTATTATTACGGCTTAAAAAGAGTAACGGCTTCGGCCGCCACCATCCTGGAATTGTTTTGGCCGGTTTCCGCCGTGGCGCTGGATTATTTCATCAATCGTAATGTTTTAAGCCCGGTTCAGCTGGCCGCCGCGGGCGCCTTGCTCTTGGCATTTTTGAAAATTGTGGTCGCGGAAAAGGCGCCCAAGTTTGAATTTAGCTCTAAAGTTAGCGGCGGAGCTGGCCGGGGCAAGCGCTTGGGTTTTCCCACGATAAATCTGGATAATGATAAAATAGACATAAATTACGGCGTCTATTTAGTGGAAAGTGAAATTAATGGTAAAATATATAAAGGACTACTGCACTTCGGCCAAAAAGAAACTTTTGCCGAACCGGCTTCACTGGAGCTGTATCTTAAGGAAACCGTGCCGGAGATTAGTGATAAAATAATAAAAACAAAAGAAATTAAAAAAATCAGGGAAGTGATGAAGTTCGCCGACGCGGAGGAGCTTAAAAAACAAATGGCGCTGGATTTAAGAGAATTGGAAAGGCCTTGAATATAGAATTTTGATAAACAATCCCATGCTTGAATATCTCAAAAAATTTAATAATTTGCCGGCCGACATCAAGCGGAAAGTTTCTAATCAGGAAGCCATTGCCGTGATTGAGGCGCTGGAAAAAAAATATCAGGTGGCCCTGGCGGCCTTGGTGATGAAAGTCATGGTCAAAGAAATCGCTTTAGCCGATTTGGCCCAAGCTTTGGTTAAGGAAAATTTAGCCGCCGTTCGGGCCGAGGAGTTGGCGCGCGAATTAAGGGAGAAAATTTTTTCATCGTTAGGCGAATATTTTTCCGCCCCAGCCGAACCGGCCGGCGCCAAAGAATCGGCGCCCAAGGTTAAGGGCGCCAGTTTTTTCTTTTCGGCCGATGATGAAGCCGAAATCAGAGAGTTGGCAAAAAATATCGGCCAGCCGGCTAAGATTGAAAAACCGGCTATTCCGCTTGAGCAAAAGCTTGAAGAAGTCATTGGGCGCGCGCAAATCAACTTCGGTTCGTTAGAACTCGCCGACAGATTCAGGCAGATTTTAAAAATTTACCTGCGCGGCATTAGGAACCGCCTGGAAACAAAAATGACTTTGGTTAAGCCGTTGGTAAACGGCGGCTTAAGTTTTGACCATGATTCGGCGGAAAAAGTCATGGTGCTGGCCGATAAAGCCATTAATGCCAAGCCGGGCGAAACCATGGCGCCGTGGCCAAAAATCAAATTGCCGGAATTGGCGGAAGTCGCTCCGGCCAACAAGCCTGCCTCGCCGGCAGGCCGGCCGGCCGCGGCCGGCGCGGCGGCAATCGGCCGAGACGCGGCTTACGATTTTTCCCGCTTAAAAAAGCCCGAAGATAAAATAAAAGCGTCCGCCAGCGGCGGATTAAAGAAATTAGACACCAGCCATGAGCTGCCCGCTTCGCCAATGCTCCAGCGAGGCGAGCCCGCTCCACCCCAGCCGGCCCCAGCCGGCCAGATGCCCCTGATTAAGCGCCGCTTTGAGGCGGAAAATTTAAGCCAAAGCGGCAAGGCCAGGATTGAAGACGTTAAATTCGTGCCTAAAGTCATGGGGCCGATTGACGAGATAAAATATATGGATTTGACGGCTTTCCGCCGGTTGGGCGGCGATCCGCTTAAAACCGCGGAAAAAATTAAAAACAAACTGGTCTTATTGGAAGAGGAGAGTTACGGCAAAAGGCTTGAGGGAATAAAGGCTTGGCGGGTAAGCCCGATTTTTAAATTATATTTGGCGCTCGGCAGTTTGAGCATTAGTGAAAATAAGCCGATTGATGTTATAATAGAAGAAAGAAAATTGGCCGGGGAGGAGTATCTGACCTCGGATGAACTTAAAGCGATAATGGATTTGAATAAAAATTTGCGTTTTTAAATTTTTATGCAGCAATTCGTGGTGCCACAATTCATTGACGTTGAAGATAAGATTATCGGCCCGATTACCACCAGGCAATTTTTAATCCTTTTAACCGGGGCGCTAATTATCGGCCTTACCTACAAGCTGTTTGATTTTACTTTGTTCGTCGTTTTTTCTTTGTTGGTTTTAATGGTTGCCGGCGTGGTCGCTTTTTTAAGAATAAACGGCCGGCCGTTTCATTATTTCATTTTAAATTTAATTCAAACTTTTAGGCGGCCGAAAT
>Ga0210051_1004437_pt1 | contig 13707 bp, 17 predicted proteins | sample CryGey092014_all_FD_185464 | JGI IMG/M metagenome (GOLD analysis project Ga0210051, IMG submission 185464) | Groundwater microbial communities from aquifer - Crystal Geyser CG23_combo_of_CG06-09_8/20/14_all (SPAdes) (version 2) | ecosystem: Environmental > Aquatic > Deep subsurface > Groundwater...
TCATTTTGATGGTCATATACTTCAATTATCACGACTCACACTTTTTCGCGCAAGGGGCCTAATTTGGGGCTCCTTTTGCGTTGGAAATGGCTCTCATTTGGGGCTCCTTTTGTATTGTACAAGACTGACTATTGACAGGAGGTGTATGCTTGATATAATTAAGATGTAAGCGCAAGGCTTACCGGATTTTGATCGAAGGCCGCCCGCAAGGGCGGTTTTCTGATTTTTAACGCCTGACAAAACGATCCATATTAAGTCTATACTCAAAATCTTCAGCAAAAAGTATTTCCTCCGCGATGCCGTCCATTTTCGCATCCAATACCTCACGACCGATGTGCCCCCGCGCGCTCATTACCATGCAATGCTTACCATGTTCTTTTTTAAGATGTTGAATCGCCCGCATCAAATCGCCATCACCGGAAAAAAGAATTATAGTATCATAATTGTGCCGTTCCTCTATTAAATCAACTGCCATTTCTACATCCAAATCGCATTTTTTCTCGAAACCATAAATATTGTCAACAGAACGAATATATTTAACCCTTTTTGGAATCACTTCAAAACCATTCATTTTTGCCGTTGTAAGGATATAATTTGACCACCCCGAAAGGCTAGATGAACTTTCGTCCTGTCCATAATCGGCGCCGTAATAAAAACGACGAAGAAATTTGTGGCCTTGCGAAAAATTCTTTATCAGTTGAGCAAGTTCGCGTACCCCCACTCGCCACCCTAAACCATTTGATTCATTAATAATATTATCCTAATTTCTTTAAATTTTCTTCAATTTCTTTTCCTAATTTTTTACTTTCTCCAAAATATTGTTTTAATTCGCCGGTTAATTTTTTCATCTTTTCTTTAAATGGCACACCATCATCTTCCTCTTTTTTTACGCCGACATATCTGCCTGGTGTTAAAACACAACCATTCTTTTTAATTTCTTCTATGGTTGCTAACTTACAAAATCCCGGAACACCTTTATATTTGCCCATTCTTTCTTTCCTCGCCGTAGCCTTGGCGAGGGCGGGCCTAAATTTCAATTATTTTATGAAATTTTTATAGATAATTCTGTTTCTGGCATTCTTCAAAAACATTATTATAGCGCATCACCTCATCTTTTTCTTTGGGACAACTCTTCAATCCACCAAACACTTTGACTAAATCTTCTTTCTCAATTCCAGATTCCCTAATTATTCCCATTATCCAATTTAGGCTTTGTGGTTTTTTATCCCGAGTATATTTTCCACCATCTATAAAAGTCATTAATGGCTTCTCGACATAATTTTTAGTTATTGTTTTTATATCTTTTATTCGCACCATATTTTATATTAGCTAATAATTTTTCTCAATTAATTCTTCGACTTTTTAATCTTTTTCTGGCCGATTTTCTTTTGGCGAGTAACTACTTCTATCCAAAAACGCCATACAGTCCCACATTTAGGACAAGTTAAATCTATAGATTCACCTACTGCCATCATCAGCATTTGGCCATATTCATCCTCATCTAAATTTGTACCACAACACAGAACAAGTTGGTTGTAAAGAGAATCTGTCACTCATATTATTTTTTCTTTTTAATCCTTTTTGACTTTTTGTCTTGTTTTTGGAACCACTTTTCAGTTTCAACTAAATCTTCAACAAAATCATCAAACAACTCCTTTACAAAATAAGCATGGCAAACTGGACAATTCCAAGTAAACTCTCGACATTTTTTGCCATAATTTCTCTTAACGAGACTATCAAACCATTTTTGAAACTCTTTAAATTTTTTAATATCTTTTTCCATTTTATTTTATATAAATGCTTTGTCTAAAATTGATTAAAAAAAATAGAGTTGACCCCATTCCCCCATATTCCAACATTCTCAAGAATGTTGGAATGTTATTTTTCTTAATTTTCTTGCTCCATTAGAAATCTTTGATTTCTTTTCGGGGTTTGCTTGCCCCTTAATAGTCCCGCCCTTGGCGGGACACTACGGGGCATGCTTTTGGCAAGTCCTTGATTTTTATTTTTCACTCTCTAATCTTGCTTTAAGTAAAAAAATGGTTTCTGTCCGAAGCTTGGCTCGCGCCCAATTTTTTTGGTTCGCGGTCAAAAACTCGCCCATGCCGGCCAAAATGCTTCGTTCGGGGAGTTTTTCCAATTTTTTAATGCAGTTTTGCAAAAAATCTTTAAAGGGCATTTTTATTCTTTTTTCAACTAATTCCTTGTTAATCGGCCAATCCTTTTGCAAAAAATACCAAACATCAAATACATCGCGATTGGTTCTGTCCAGCCGTTCATACATCGCCGCCAATTTATTGGCAAACATATCTTCCCTCACCATCACTTTCATGGAAATACCGAGGTAATTCACCACTTCGTATTTTGAACCAAAACTTCTGCGATTAATCTCCACTTTAATATTGCGCTCTGTTTCGGCGTAAGATAATTCAAAAAACAAAGTGTATTGTTTTTTTCTTTTTGTTTTGATTTTGCCGTAAGCTGAAATAATTTTCTCCATCCTTCCAAACACATAATCCTCTTTTTCCGATTCAAGCAAATCAAAATCCAAGTCAACCGAAAAACGATTGAGGTCATAAAAAAGATACGCCGCCGTTCCGCCTTTAAATCCCAAAATGGGGCCGACAGTATTATCGGTGTAAATATCTTTTAAAATTTTAATTAATATATTTTTATGTCTACTGATGTCTAGCGCCATGGCGATTTAAGCAAATTCTTTTTGCGTTGCCTCTTTATATCTTTTCACCCTCTCTTCCATTCTTTTGTTGTCATAAATAGGCAGAATTTCATAAACTTTATTCCAATCAATATTGATTAAATTATCAAAATGATATTCTTTATTTAGATAAACCACGTCCAAAAAAGCCCTCTCCGGAGAAGCAATAAAATAATTATCCTTAACTTCAATTCCGGTTTTGTCGGTAAGAATTGCATCTTTTATTTTTTTGTAAGAATGTGTTTGTCCATCAACAGTTATTTCTCTAGTCAGATAAGAGGCGACAAAAATTTGGCCGTAGTATTGGAAAGTAATGCCCGCCCTCGCCAAAACGGTTTCAAAGCTTATATAGGAAGGGGTATAAATTTTAGCTGCCAATTCATATTTATTGTAATTTTTGTCTTTGGCGTAAAATCCCTTCCTTATCGCATACAGCTTGCCGGCTTTTATATAGCGATAAATTCTCGTTTTTACAAGTCTGGCATTAGACTCTCCCCAAATTAAAGCGATATCTTTGATGGAAAAGACTGTATTTTTTGAATTATAAATGGCCAAAATTAATGCTTTTTTCATAAGTATGAACTAATAGCCATCATTAATGTTTACTTCCAGTTTAAATTATAATAAACATCTTGTCAAATTGCAAACCAAAAAAGCTTTGCTTGTGAGTATGACATTTCTAAATTGCCTTAACATTTTAGAAAAACAAAAACCTCAATGCTAATTTAGTATTGAGGTTTTCTTGGCTCATTTTAAAAGTCTATCTCTTTTCCTTCGTAGGCATATTCAAAGAGTTTTTTAAGTTCTTCCGTATCAGGTGTTCGGCGAAGAAAAACAATGGTGCCATCAAAAATGGCATTTTCCACTAACTTTTCCAGTTTTGATTTAAAATCTTCCGGGCTTATCTCAGCTTTTAAGAAATGGGGAATATCAATTGCGGTCATCAAATCAAATATTTTTTCCACCAATTCTTTAACTGATTCCTCCTCTGTTTCTTTTTGAATTCCGAGATGATAAGCGAATTTAGCAAGAAGAGTCATAACTTCGGGCTCTCTGTCCAGGTATTGCAGGGAGTAAGGCAGAGAAATTCCGCAGGCCTTGCCATGGGGAAGATGAAATACAGCACCCAGGGAATGCCCCATACCATGGGAAAGTCCAGCCTGAGAATTGCCAAAACCGAGTCCGGCAATAGAAGCGGCAATGTGCATTTTTTCTCTGGCTTCCTTGTCTTCTCTATTCTGATAGGCTCGTGGCAAATACTCAAAAATCATTTCAGCCGCTTTAATACATAAGCCATCGGAGAAATCATTCTTCAGGGTGGAGATATAACCATCAATACTATGACATAAAGCATCCATGCCGGTATTAGCTGTCAAGGCAGGCGGCATATTCTTTGCTAAAGATGGGTCAATAATTGCTATATCAGCCATAGCAGCGAAATTTGCAGTTGGAGCTTTTCTTTCTTCATCTTTTCTGGTCAAAACAATAGCCGTTGTTACTTCTGCTCCGGTTCCGGAAGTAGTAGGAATCAAAATCAATTTTGTTTTTTTAATTTCAACCTCAACCATTGGAGCTATATCTTCAATAGCGAGGTCCGGCTTTTCATAAAGGATTCTTATAGTTTTGGCAACATCCATTGGAGAGCCGCCGCCCAGACCAATGATAATATCGCTCTGAGTTTTAGAAATTATTTCTACTCCTTTCATAACCGTCTCATAGGATGGGTCAGGTTCCACCTCATCAAAAACTGTAGATTCCATTTGCAAAAGTTCTTGAACTCTTTTGACATAACCAAATTTGACCATAAATTTATCAGTGACAATAAGGGCATGTTTTCCCTCAATCTTTGATAATTCTTCCAATGCTTCCTCACCAAAAATTATCTGTGGCGAAACAAAATAAGCCATAATACCTTTTCCTCCCTTGCCTCGCCGTAGCCCTTCAACAAGTTCAGGGCGAAGGCGGGCTTTGCTTTTATTTTTAAAAGAACAGACAGATTAGCCACCACATATATATGGAAAGATTGCTACCTCATCGCCTTCTTTTAAAGGAGTGGATATGGCAGGCGGCCATTTTATATGACGACCATTGACTAAGATAATTATTCCTGGTCTAAGCTCGTTTTGCTTAGAGTCTTTGAATAAAGCATCCTCTAAACCATCATATTGTTTTACAAGTTTTCTTAACAATTCTTCGATGTTTTCTGCTTCAGAGGAAATTTCTTTCTGGCCAAATATCTTTCTTAAGCTCAAAAAAACTTTAACTTTAATCATCCTCCCCTCCCTTTATTTATCCTTTACTTCTTTCACTTCTTTTTTTCTTCCGGGGTTCCCTGTCTTTTCTAACTCGATCACTCCAGTAGTTCCCTCTTCTCCGTCAAACCAAAGGAGGCGATTGCGCAGGGGTTTACCAACACCGGTAATAATCTTAATTACCTCTTGAACCTGCCAAGCCATAACCATTGCAGGAGTAGCAGAAGGATTACCCATTTCCAGCTCTACACCTTGGACAGAAAGGTCACCAGGCGGGCCAAAAATAGAGGAAAGTCCTGCATCTTTGGAAAAAATAGTCATCAGTTGACCACTAAAGCCAGCAATTGCTCCGTAGATAAAAGGAATCCCTAAGTCCCGTGCAGCTTTCTCAACTACAAAACGTGAGGGTAGGTCGTCCAGGCCGTCAACTACTACCTGAGCTTTCTTGATTAAGTTGTGAGCATTCTCTGGAGTAATTTTCTTTATGCCTGGAGTAACCGTTACTGCAGAATTTATTTTCTTAACCCTTTTTGCAGCAATTATAGCCTTGTATTTACCCAAACTTTTTTCTGTTGACATTAGTTGTCTATTTAGATTTTCCTCGGTGAAGCAATCACTATCAATGATGACAATGTGTCCTATTCCTTGTCGAGCCAAGAGTTCGATTGCTCCTCCACCTAATCCCCCTGCCCCGACTACGGCTACAGTGGAACGCAATAATTTTATCTGTCCTTTAAGACCTATTGTACCAATATTGCGCTGATACCGTAGGGGAATAATGCCTTTCTCCAGGGCGGCGATTTCTATCTCCTTCACCGGGATTCTTTTATCTTGGGCAATTGCTCTTACTTTTTTCAAGCTGATTCCGAAGTATTCCTTGGCACTTGGAGCAAAATGTAATTCCTTGGATTCTTCAATCTGTCGGATAACTTCTTCCTTTTTTTGCATGTCTCACCTTCTTCACTTTTGTCTAAACTACATTAGCAACTATAAAACAATCAGTCAAGCAAACAAAAAAGAGGGAATTTCTAATTTCCCTCTTTCAATTTTTTGATTTCTTCTTCTCTTAATTCTTTCCGAGAAATTTTTTCAACTTTGGTTAGAGGAAACTTATCTCTAAATTCAATAAAATCAGGAATAGCATGACGGGGAAGCTTATCCTGGCAAAATTCAATGAGCTCCCACTCACTAACTTTTCCCTTAAAAGCGCTTTTTATTCTGACAAAAACCTTGATTTTTTCACTACCTGGTTTTTCCAGATCCGGAACGCCGATAGTTACGGCCATGGCTACAGCTTCGTGCTCGGCCAAGGTTCTTTCAACTATAAGAGGATAAATTTTTTCACCCTTTTTGTTTATCATATCCTTATCCCGGCCAACTATGTAAAAATAACCATCTTCATCCATTTCAGCCAAATCACCAGTTTTTAACCAGCCATCCTCAGTTAAGCCTTTTCCGCAAGTTGGCCAATAACCTTTCATTACCTGGGGACCTTTTACCCAGATTTCCCCAATTTCACCAAAGGGAACTTCCTCTCCAGTTTCAGGATTTATTAACTTGATTTCGGTATCTGGTAAAGGCACGCCAATTCCCGATTTTTTCTTGGGCAAAAAACCAGTTAGTTTGGAAAAACAAGAAATATTAAAAGTGACGCAGGGACTGGTTTCGGTTAAACCATAACCTTCAGAAACCGGCATCCCTATTTTTGCTTCCAAATCAGCGGCGATTTTTTCCGGCAGTTCAGCTGAACCGGATATAATCATTGTTTGGAGTCTTTGAAGCCCTGTTGGATTAATTTTAGGGTCAATCAATCTTCTAAGCTGCTCAGGGACAGCAATTACCATAAAGGGTCGGAATTCATTCATGAGTTTGGCAATCATCGGAATATCTCGAGGATCGGGAATTAAAATAATCCGGAGGCCCCAATTTATTCCCGACTGAACCACCCAATGTCCAAGAGCATGAAAAATGGGGACAGCTACCAGAATTGAGGCCTTCCCTTTAAATCCGGGCAAGGGAGACATCATCCAGGGAAGACCCTGAAGGATATTGGACATTCTCTGAAAATGGGTGGTCATTACTCCCTTGGGAAAACCGGTAGTTCCGCCGGTAAAAGTTAAAATAGCCAAGTCCTCCATTGGATTAATCTCAACCACAGGCGGATTGGCGACTGCATTAGCAATTAGCCTTCGAAAATTGTGAGTCCCCTTTATTTCTTGCGGCTCGCTCTCTTCCGGAGAATAATCGGTAATTGAAGTAACTATTATATATTCTATTTTTGTGTCCTTTTTTATTTTCTTGACCAATTCCAGAAAACCATCCAAACAAATTATGGCTCGGGCTTCTGATTCAACAGCTTGACGTTTGAGTTCCGGAACTTGCTCATTTAAGGCGCAGGGAACAACTACTGCGCCAATTTTCAAAACAGCAAAATCGCTAATAATAAACTGGGGGCAATTTGGAAGAAAAACCATTACCCTATCGCTTTTTTTCAGACCAAGATTATTCAAAGCAGTTGCCAATTTATCAACCCAGAGTTTAAGTTCACTATACTTTACCTCTTGTCCCAAATACAGATAGGCTTTTTGATTGGGGTGAGCTTCAGCGGCTTCGTCCAAAATTTTAAATAAAGGCTTTTGAGGATATGGCTTTAAACTGTGTTTGATATTTTTATATGGTCCTATTTGATAACTTTTCAGCCAGGGTTTATCAACGTATCTCATTTTTCTTTCCTTTTTCAATGTGCTTTTTTACCTCCCTTTAATTTAGCAAATTTAAAAGGAGTGTCAACACTCACTCCCTTTTAATTTTTTATTCGGATGCATAAATTTGTTCAATAACATCTTCCAGTCCCAGTTCTTTGAGTTTTTCTGGAGTTGGTTTGCCGGTAATTTTATCCCAGCTGCGAAATTCGTAATAGGGGTCTAAAAGAATCTTTAGATTATTTACCTGTCCTTCGGCAATTCCTTCTGGCAAGGGTTCTTCCAATAATCTTTTTGGCAAAGTGTCATGAGCCCTGGTAAGTCCCTCTCTGATATTGAAAGCTCTTTCTAAATTGTAAATTCGCTCGCCAGTTTTTCTTAAATCTTCCACGCTGAATTGTAAACCGGTTATTTGAGCAATTGATTCTGACAGGTCTTCAGCCCTTAAAGCCAAACACATAAACTTACAAATACCTAAAGAGTCAACATCAGCAAAAACATCCTGGAGGTCTTTAACTACTTTTGCTTCCTTAGGATTTTCTTTATGAACATCTTCAATTTGACTATCTTCAATCAGGGTATAAGGTACCTGAATAAAAGTTGCGCCCTGGACATAAGCGTCAATATGGCAGCCGCCGCGATTGGCCGTGGCAAAAGCTAAACCGGTTATTTTAGCGGCTCGGGAATCGTAGGCCGGAAGTTCAAGACCTTTAACCTGCATGGCAAATCTTTCTGAGCCCTGGCCCAATTTTTCAGCCATTCTTTTTGTTCCTTCAGCCAATAAATCGCCGATACCTTCTCTTTTAGCAATTTTATGAACTAAATTGACCATTTTTTCGGCATCGCCAAAATTAATTTCAAATCCATCATAATCTTCTTTGGTCAAAATTCCTTTTTCAAAACATTCCATAGTAAAGGCAATAGTACTGCCGCAAGATATGGTATCAAGACCATAATCATTGCAAAGAAAATGGGCATAAGTTATAGCTTCAAGGTTATCAACATAACACATTCCGCCAAAAGTTCCCACTGATTCATATTCCGGACCTTCCCCTTTTTGGCCAGCATAAGGACCCTGTCTGATTTCAGACATTCTTCCGCATTTTACCGGACAGGCAAAACAGCCTTTAGGCGATGGGGAAAGTTTGTCTTTTAGGGCTGTTCCATTAATCTCATCAACAAATGGGCAGACGCCGGTTTGCCAGTTTCTGGTTGGAAAACCGCCAACAATATTTACCATGTCCAAAACCATATTAGTTCCGAACTCTCCCATACCAAATCTTAAAATGGATTCATCAAGAAGGTTAAACAGTTTCTCGGATAAATTTTTAAAACCCTCTTCATCAGCAATTTTAATTTCTTCGGTTCCAGAAACCCCGATTGCCTTGAGATTTTTTGAGCCCATTACTGCTCCAAAACCACAGCGACCAGCTGCCCGATGTTTATCATTCATAATTGAGGCATATTTTACGAGGCGCTCGCCGGCCTGGCCAATACAGGCGATGTTAAACTTTTTGCCCAATTTTTCTTTTAATATTTCGGTGGTTTCAAAGACATTTTTGCCCCAGAGTTCTTGAGCATCACGAAGTTCAGCTTTTCCATTATCAATTACCAGATAAACCGGGGTTTGGGAAATACCCTCAAAAATAATTCCATCAAAACCGGATTTTTTAAGGTCAACTCCCCAGTAACCACCAGAGCTTGCCTGGCCCCAAAGTCCGGTAAGAGGAGATTTGGCAACAACGCTGTATCGGCTGGCGCTGGGATATTGAGTTCCGGTTAAAAGACCACTCATAAAAATCAGTTTATTTTCAGGAGCCAAAGGATCTACTCCTGGCTTAACTTCATTAAATAGATAGCGGCTTGCCAATCCTCGGCCACCCAAATATTTTCTAACTAATTCTTCGGGAATTTCCTCTTCGGTAATTTTCCCTTCGGTTAAGTTCACCCTTAAGATTTTTCCTATTAATCCATACATCCTCGTTCTCCTTTCTTTTCAAGGTACTCTTTCCAATTTAGCAAATTTAAAAAGGGTGTCAAATTTTTCCACCCTTTTTCTTTTTTACAATTTAAATTAGAGCGTTGAATAATCTGTGTTGTTCTGTGGTTCAGCTCTGTATTGTTCTGTGTGGACTCTTTTTTTACACAGATTTACACAGAACAGAACATAGATAAACACAGAAGGGTAATTGTTCAGCAGTCTTTTAAATACCAAATTCTTTTAGGTCCTTAAACATAGCCTTAAATTTTTCCAGCTCCTCAGGGGTTAATTCATCAGGATAGCTAGACTTGGTTCGAACCGCCGAAACTACCAGCTCTTTGGCAGCAAAAGCATATTTAACAATCATTGAGAGTTTTTCTCGCTTTGCTAATTTCAATTTTCCGGTCATGAGTCCCACCATCACATCCAATTCGCCGGTAATTATTTTCTTCCATCTATCATATTCGCCCTCAATAATATAATCTCCGGTCTCGCCAACTTCTTTGGGAACAAGTCTTACCGAATAGCAATCTCCGTTAAAAATATCTATAAATAAATAAAGGTCATTTTCAAATCCAATCTCGGGTTTTGCCAAAATCTGCAAAACAACCGAACCTTTCCAGCCCTTGGCTAATTTCTGATATTTTGCGCTTCTTTGAATCTCTTCTTCAAATTTCTTTGCCCACTCCGGAGAGAATAAGATATAGGGCGTTGGTTCGCCATCCAATCTTTGCTCAACTAACTCATCATACTTCTTTCCAAATGCTTTTTTCCAATCCTCATACGCTTCATTCTTCTCATAAGGTTCTGCTTCTTTACCCATTTTTCACCTCTCTTTTTTCAATGAGCGTTTGGCTCTTTAATGCATATTAGCAAACCATTAAGGGTGTTGTCAATATATTTAAAGCCTTTTCTATTTTTTCCAACCATCTTTTTGAGCAAACCGACAAGAACATAGCCCGTCAAATTTTGCTTCGCAAAATTTGACGGCAAAACCCGAACTATGTTCCTAAGAAACTTCGCCCCGTTAGATATAACCCATCTAACGGGGTTTCCTCGCTTGTGTTTATAAAAAAGAGCTCGGAGTACCGAGCTTTTTGATTTGGCTCCCTTGGCAGGACGGCTTTCGCCGCTCCTTTGGAGCGAGCCTCGCTCAATAAAATTGAGTGGGAACCCTTGATTGGAGCAAAGCTCTGCCCGCTCCGGAGTTAGTTTTGAGCCAAGTAAAACAATTACTGACGCTGGTTTAAGATTGTCCCACCCCGTTATATTTCTTAAACAAAAAATGTCTGAATTTTGGGCTACCTGCCAAAGCGGCATACGATTATGCCGCCAGATGTTGACATAGATTATTCGTCTGCCTGGCGATTTTTATTAACTCCCATAGTCAATTTAGAAAAAAGGCGCTCAATCTTTTAGAGCGCCCTCTTTTAATTCTTAATTAGTTAACAATCGTTTGAGTTCTGATCGTGAAAAGAAAAGCGACACCTCTTTCCAGAATATTTCCTCGTTAAGCGTACTATGGATTACGTTTTCCATAACCGATGTCCCAAATCGATGTCGTATCGTGTGTTTTTCTGCCCGCTCCGGATCCCAATGTCCGACGAGATCATTGAGTTTAACAATTACATCATCGCCTTTCGCAATGAAAGCCATACAATCACCAGACAAGCAGAATTTCAAAAATTCCTCATAGAAATCCTCCTTTAACAATGAAGTCCAGATAATATCTACCCCTTTCTTAGTCAGCCTAACGCTTTTGAAAGCTATTATTTCCAGTCCAATAGCCTCAATCGCCGCTAACACTTTTTTCTCAATGCCTCTTTTAAGGCAATCTGGCTTTAAAAGACCAAACGAATAATTCACGCCAATCGCCCCCTCTCTTCCAACACTTTTCCATACTAAATAATAACAGATTTAAACTGGCTTGTCAAGTTCGACCTGCGCCGAGTTTTAATCTTCCTCTTTTGAAAAAGTTGCTGTTATAAAAACTTTTTTATAGTTTGGAAATTTTTCTTTATGCCGCCAAGACTCTTGTTTTTTAACCGATAATCTAGCTCCCAAATCGCTGATTTATTACTGTCGTATCTCAACTTCTTAATAGCATCCTCGCAGTTTAGCCATAGGTATTGAGTATGTTCGCTGCTAATTTTTAGTTTCTTCCTTGAAGGCAATTCAACGCCAAATGCAAATTCGGGGATCATAATAATTTTCTCTCCCCATTTCAATCCACAAATATTAACAGCCGGTATGGTAGTAATGGACGCTAACCTGATATAGGGTGATTTTCTATCGATTCCCGCCTCTTCATATGCCTCTCTCTTTGCGGTCTCAATAGGCGTTTCATCTCCTTCGCCTCCCCCAGCAATAAATTGCCAGATACTTAAATCTTTCCTTTTGAATATCGCGTAATAATATTTTTCCCCTTCCTTTATAAAAGGAAGCACTAAAGCCTGAAAGGGCGCTCTCATATAGATTTAACGAATTTTAGTTTATTCTTTTTTAGGGGACAAAATGGATCAATCGCATTAATGTCTTTATGCTCCGATAAGGCTCTGGCTCTACAGCCGCCCCGACATTTTTTAAACTCGGGGCAATTATTGCATATTTCATTCCCACATAACCTTACCATATTTTTAGCTTTAGTCCAGAGATCCAAAAAGCTCTCGTTTCTAATATTTCCTACTGCAGAATTATCACCGAAAAAAATACAAGGGTAGAAGTTCCCCGATTGCGTAATCCAGCAAACTTCTTTACCGCAATGACACCCAAATTCTTCAGGGGGAGCAAACCATTTTCTCTCCTCTTTTTTAGTAGGAAACTCTAATTTAATTTTAGATTTAATATTCTGTATATTTTCAAGAAAACGAATGTATTCATTTTGGTTAATCAATAAATCTTGATTATCTTTTGCCCTGCCAAGCAGAAGAATCGGGGTAAATCTAATAAGGTCTAATGATAATTTCTCAGCAAGTTTTATTAGTTCTCTATATTCATTAATATTTAAACTATTAATACCAACCCTCATAGCAAGGATGGCTGTTCGGCAATATTTCCTTAATAATTTAATTTTTTCTATTGTTTTTCTAAAATTCCCTTTTCCCCTAACGTAATCATGATTTTTCTCTAAACCATCAATACTCACAGTTATTGTGTTTAAGTTTAATTCATCGATTTTTTTTGCTATCTCTTTGTTGATTAATAAACCATTGGTTACGATTGAGGCGGCAATAAAATTTTCTTTTGCATATTTAATCACCTGAAATAAAGCATCTCTTAATAGAGGTTCGCCTCCACCAATTGCCAAAAAGAAAGTTCCGGCATCTTTCATCTGATCAATCAGATTAAAAAGTTCTTTGGTTGTTAGCTCATTTGAATCTGGATTCCCTGAGTCGCTAAAGCAATGCTTACATCTTAAATTGCACTTTCTGGTAATATTGAGAGAAACCCTCAGAGGGGAACTTAATCCATCGTTTTTTTTGATATACCTTTAATATAAACTACATCCGATGTTAATAACCCTTTTTTAATTAGCTCATTTTTAATTTTAAGTTCATTTAGAGATAGATTATCTTTATAATTATTAGAAAGGATTTTTTTAATGGTAACAGTGGAATCTTTATCAAAAAAATACTCTTCTTGATTTTTAGTGTTATATATTCTTGAACCAAAAAATTCTTCGTGAAAAAATATTTTATGATTTAACTTTTTCATAAAGGGCTTAATATTATTTTATCACAAACAACTTACACTTCAAAACAACAAGGCAACAAAAAGCAGCCCAGCCCTTCAATAAATTCAGGGTAAACTCTGAGCTTTTTTTTAATTTTAGTAAGCGTCAATCAAAAGGCGAAACTGATGACCCCGAACAAATTCTTTTGGAATTTAACGAGGTGGGGATTTCGCCTTAGGCTCCATCTATTAAACCTGATGCGTAATAAATAATTGCAGCGTTTCAACGCGAAACCGACCCCGATAGTACAAATCCTGACGGATTTGACTACGGGGCGAGAATAATCGCAGAACAAACTTTTATGGGTTTGCTTGCCCCGTAGT
>Ga0210051_1004444_pt1 | contig 13694 bp, 18 predicted proteins | sample CryGey092014_all_FD_185464 | JGI IMG/M metagenome (GOLD analysis project Ga0210051, IMG submission 185464) | Groundwater microbial communities from aquifer - Crystal Geyser CG23_combo_of_CG06-09_8/20/14_all (SPAdes) (version 2) | ecosystem: Environmental > Aquatic > Deep subsurface > Groundwater...
GCAAAAGCGCAGAACTAAAAATATAAAATCAAAAATAAAAAATAAATTGGGCTCGTAGCTCAGCTGGCCAGAGCACGCGCATGGCATGCGCGGGGTCGAGGGTTCAAATCCCTCCGGGTCCACCATAATCAATTATTAATGATTAATTATTAAATTCATTATGAAAACTGATTCCAAAAAAATAGAAGAAATTTTGACAAAGGGCGTTGAACAAATAACTGACAGAGAGCATCTTAAGAAAGTTTTTTCTTCGGGCAAAAAATTAAGGATTAAGCTTGGCATTGACCCGACCGGAGACAAAATTCACATCGGCCGGGCTATCCAGCTTTGGAAATTGAAAGCGTTTCAAGATTTGGGCCACAAAATTGTGCTGATTATCGGTGATTTTACCGCCCGCATTGGCGATCCATCTGATAAACCAGAGGGGAGGAGGGGGCTCAAGGAGGAAGAAATCAAAAAGAACGTCAAATCTTATTCCTCTCAAATCGGAAAAATTCTTGACTTGAAAAAAACCGAGATTAGATACAACAGCGAATGGTTTAAGAAAATGCCCCTCGGAGAGTTTCTGCATTTAGCCGGCAGTTTTTCTGTCCAGCAATTGGTTCAGAGGAGGAATTTCCACGAAAGGTGGAAAAAGGGAGAGCCGATTTCTTTAAAAGAAATATGCTATCCCCTTTTGCAGGGCTATGACTCGGTGGCGATAAAAGCGGATATGGAGCTGGGGGGGTATGACCAGCTTTTTAATCTTAACGCCGGCCGGGACATTCAGCGCTTATTCGGGATGCCTCCGCAGGACATAATGACCCTGAAAATGCTTTCCGGCCTTGACGGCAGAAAGATGTCCACCAGCTGGGGCAATGTGGTTAATATTATTGATAAACCGGAGGATATGTACGGCAAAATTATGTCTATGAGGGACGAGATGATTCTTGATTATTTCGAGCTGTGCACGCTTATCTCTGATAAAGAATTGATGGAAATCAAGAAAGACATCAAGGGCAAAAAGAGTAATCCGAAGAACATAAAAGCGAGATTGGCTTATGAAATTGTTTCAATGTATCACGGAGGAAAGTCAGCGCAGAAAGCGGAGCAGGAATTTAATAAAATATTCAGAGAAAAGCGCTTGCCTTCCAAAATGCCCGTGTTTTTCACCCCGAAGCCAAGCTATCCAATTACTGAATTATTGTTTCATTTAGGGTTGGCGAAATCCAAAACAGAAGGCAAAAGATTGATAACGCAGGGCGGAGTCAGGGTGGATTCCAATATAGTAAAGGATTTTAGGCAAGAAATAAAAGTCAAGGATGAAATGGTTATTCAGGTTGGCAAAAGAAAATTCGCTAAATTAATAACCCATGACGGCAGATGCGAATAAAGAGAGAGTAGCCATTATCGGCGCCGGAATTACGGGGCTCTATTTGGCTTGGCGGTTAAGACAAAAAGGGCACAGCGTTGTGGTTTTTGAAAAAAAAGACAAAATCGGAGGTAAGCCCTGTACCGGCTTAGTGTCGGAAAGAATTAAAGAATATATGCCAATAGGCGATGGCTTGTATCAAAGGAGGGTAGAGTCAGTTTTGGTTCATTTTGAGAAAAAAGACGTCAGGATTAAGGTTAATCCGGCCTATCTTGTTTTTGAAAGAAGGGATTTGGACAATTTCGTGTATAATTTGGCGAAAGGCGCCGGAGCGGAGATAGTTTTTAATCATGAGATTAAGGAAATTCCGGATGGTTTTGACAGGGTTATCGGCTGTGATGGCGCTCAATCAAGGATGAGGCGGATTCTATCCTTGTCAGAGCCGGTTTTTCGGTTGGGGACGCAATATTTTGTCGGGAACGAAGGTCCTGCGATAGAGATGATAGAGGTTTGGCCCAAAAAATTCGATTATTCTCCTAAATACGGCTTTATTTGGAAAGTTCAAAAAGTAGGGGAAACCGAATACGGCATTATCGGGCCAAAGGAGGATGGCGCGAAAGAGTTTGAAATCTTTTTAGATAAGCAAAAAGTTGAATTAGGGTCGCCAGATGTTAAGGCGGCGCTCATTCCTCAAGAGTTGAAACTTCCAAAGTCAGAAAAAATTACTTTGCTCGGCGATTCTGCCGGCATGACCAAACCGACCACCGGAGGCGGCATTGTTTGGGGGCTTAAAGCGGGCGACATTTTGGCGGATTGTTTCCCTGATTTCCTCAAATATCGCAGGAAAGCAAGGTTATTTTTCCTCCCCAAAATACTAAAAGGCAAAATAGCGGTTTTCTTTAGTTATTTTTTGGGCAGATTTCTCCCTTTTCTGCTCCCAAAGACAATATCCGTGGACCCTGACTTATTTTAGAATTAATTTTCATAATATGAGAAAACAAACATACGGCATCGAGCTGCAGATTAATAAAAATCTTTTCAGATTGTCGGTTTTCGTGACAATCGTGGCAGTGGGAATGATGCTGGCGGGATTTTTTGCCCGGGGCGGTTTCCCGACTACTAAGATAGGCGCGTTCTATATCGGCGTCTTGTTTATTTATTCAATGCACAAAGAAGCGCTGCGCTGGATAGGAGGCAAGAATATCCAAAAGGGCGAGAGAAAGGGAGAGTACTTTCTTTATCTCTGGATTATATTGGCCACCTTGCTTTATTTAATTAATTTTTTGACAAAAGATTACTTTGTTTTTGACAGCCAAGGGAATCAGCTATCCTCTTTAGCGGAAATCACCCTTACCGCGCTTGAGGTGTGCGGAGTATTCATTTTTGCCCGCATTGCCAAAGCGGTCTTCAGCGTTGTTTACTCCGGAGACAATAAATGATAAGAGAGGTTGGGATTGGGAGGGGTGCCTGAGAGGCCGAAAGGGATGGTTTCGAAAACCATTGTAGCTATTGCTACCGTGAGTTCGAATCTCACCCCCTCCGCCAAAATTGAAAATCGGAATCGGAAGCCGAAATGGGGTCGGCACAAAGTGCCGACACAAATGTATTCCCCCCAAAAAATCCTGAATCTGAAAGGGTTCGCCACGCTCCGCGTGGCTCAAAAAGTACGGTTCGAGCTTCAATAATAAAGTTCGAACCGACTTTTTTGAATAAATGAAGTTTCTCTTCATTTATTCCCTCGTTTGCCAATTCCATATTGTATTTCAAAAACTTTTCGGTAAGTTCGAACCGATTATTCGCTTTTTGCTCAAAAGCCAATAATTTCTCTTTGAGAAGCTGTTTTTCGTTCACAAGTTTATTTTTCATATCTCGATACTCGTCTAGGGAAAGTGCGTTCTCTAAATATGCGTTCATCAGCTTCTCAATCTTGGAATCCAAAAGAGAAATATCGGCTTTTGTTGAATCCGCAAAAAGCGTAGACGATTGGGCTTCCACTAATTTGTCCTTTTCATTTTCCACTAACATCCATTTAGCCCAATCGTTTGGCAAAGAAACTTTTTTGATTTCCTTTTGAATTTCGGAAGTGATGATTTCTTCGCGACTATACTTTTGTGAGCAAGGATTTTTCCGTTTAGTACATCGCAAATAGTTATGACCTTTTTGTGTTTCGGTAGTAATGAAACAGCCACATTCTCCGCAACGGAAAAATCCTCTATACAAAAATGGTTTGAGCCCTTTCGAGTGAGGTTTGCTTTTTCTCATCATCACTTCCTGAACGGAATCAAAAAGTTTCTTTGTGATAATCGGTTCGTGCTTGCCTTCGTGTATCTCGCCGTTATACAACATCAAACCTGTGTAAATCGGATTTTTCAAAAGTTTTTGATAATTCGACACCGCAAGTTCCTTTCCGCTTTTTCGCTTCAATCCAAGTTCATTAAATTTGTCGCGGAGTTGTCGCAAAGTGAAAGACCCAGACGAATATGCCTCAAATGTTTTTCTGATTAAAGGTGCGATATTTTTATCGGGAATAATCATTCTATTTTTGTTCACATAACCAAGCGGAGCCATTTGAGGCCATATTCCTTCCTTCACTTTGTTGCGATGACCTCGTTTTATATTTTCAGACAAATTGTCCACATAATACTTGGATTGCGAAAAAGCGATTGAGAGCATGAATTTGCCTTGCGGTGTCGGATCAAACCAAAAAGTTGGGAATTTCATTTCTAAAATTACACCAGTATCAACAAGATAAATAATTTTTCCACCATCTACACTATTTCTCGCAAGTCTATCGGGGTGCCACGCCAAAATACCAGACGCTTCGCCCGCTTCCATTCTCAACATCATTTCATTAAACACAGGGCGACCTGGTATTTTGGCGGTCTGCTTTTCGACAAAGACATCAATAATTTCTAACTGTTCTTTCAATGCTAAATCTTTCAGTTCTGCTAACTGGTCAGAAATACTGCGGACTTGTCTGTCTTTGTCGTCAGTAGACTTGCGAGTATAAATAAAAAACTTTTTGGTTTGATTTTTCATAATTGTATTGGCAAACGAGGAGCCACGCGGAGCGTGGCGAACCCTTTCAGATTCAGGATTTTTTGGGGGGAATACATTTATGTCGGCACTTTGTGCCGACCCCATTTCGGCTTCCGATTCCGATTTTCAATTTTGGCGGTGTTTGTTGGACAAAGTTCGAAACTATTTCGAGCAAAATCCAAATGATTAAAAATACAAATGCGGACGAGGCAAGGCGAAACTATTTGTCTGGGGGAATGGATTCGCCTTGCCTCGGCTTCTGTCCCGCCCGCAGGAGGGGTCTGGGGAGGAATGCGGGCGGGTTTCGGACTGGGGGTTTTCGGAAATTCGGTGGCATTGAAAAAAGAATTGGAAAATGATATTATTGTATTGCAAGTCATAAAATATATTATATCATACTCAATACATTATAATCTACTATGTCCACAATAGGCAAGAACATCAAAAAATACAGGCAAGGAAAAGGGCTTTCACAAGATAAGCTTTCTAAACTTGCTGATTTATCCCTCAACACGGTAGTTAAGATAGAGTTAGATGAAAGCCCTAACCCTACCATTGAGACAATCCAAAGGATTGCGAAAGCCCTTGATGTTTCTGTTGACGATCTTTTGAAAAAATAAAATTATGGACCTTTCTCATTTAGATAAAAAATATTTTATTGACCCATATAAATACAATTGTCCTTTTTGCAAAAGGAATCATGTTACATATGAGATTGTTGATACTTTTGCTTTTCACTGGGGCGAAAAGAAAATATGTCATGGATACCTTATTCGATGTGAGTCAGAGGGTTGCGAAAAAGTCTCAATGCATTTGAGTTTCAAAGAAATAAGAGAATCTTATGTGGAATATAATCAGACAAAATATAGAAATAGATTTTCAAAAAAATCAGATATCGATTCTGAGTTATTTTTCTCGCAACCCACATCTTATTTTGTGCTGGACAATCGGATACCAGAAAAAGTCGGGGAACTCGTTTATGAAGCTGAAAACAGTCGTAAATCGAATTATCTCGTCGGTGCGTCCGCTTGTCTTAGGAAAGCGATCTATGAACTTCTCGTTTATGAAAAAGCCGTAGTAAAGAACACAAAAAGCGGACACGCGGACTATCAAGCAAGTATCAAAAACTTAAAAACAAAATTCCCAACCGTCGCACCGGAGTTATTTGATGCGCTTGGTGATATTCAAGAATTAGCGAGCGATAATGTTCATGAAGGGTCGTGGGAGGCGTGGGATTCTCCAAAATTGAGATTTATTATTGAATTGGCGAAAGCAACCTTACATGAAATTTATGTTGTGCCAGAAGAAAGAAAAGAACGGCTTGGAGTTCTTGGGCAGATGAAATCAATTTTTGCCAATTCAAAAAATCCTCCAGCCGAAGGCGAGGTGGAACAAGAAACTGAGGAATAAGTTATGAAAAACTTATATCAAAAAATTTACGATGATCTAGTGAAGCACAAAAACAAAACGGGTGCTGAATTAGACAAGAGATATCACAAGTATGATGGCTATAAATCATGGGGCCTTTCGTCGCCTGAATTTGCCAATGTGATGAAGAAGCATAAGAAAACAATCAGGGATTTAACCTGCGATGAAATTTTGGAGCTATCAAAAATGTTTTACAAAACGAAAATTAGCGAGCCTATTTTTGCAGGAACATTTGTTTTGGAAAATCGTCTTGATTGTCTGAATAAAAAATGGCTTCCATTTTTTGATGAAGTACTAGAATATTTCATAAGTTGGGGGACAATAGATGATTTCTGTATTGATGTTTTGCAACCTGTTCTTTTGGAGTATCCAAAAGAAACGCTTCGCTTTCTCAAAAAATGGAATCAATCAAAAAATATGTGGAAGCGCCGCGCAAGTGTAGTCGCATTTGTTCGCAAGATTGGTGAGAGTGGAAAATTTACGGACGAGGCATTAGCACTTTGTGAAAACTTGATTTGGGCTAAAGAAGATATGGTGCAGAAAGGTGTCGGCTGGTGTCTTAAAGATGTTATGCGCGGCGACAAGAAAAAAGTTTTTGATTATGTCAAAAAATTGAGAAAGAGAAGTGTGCCTGCTACAATTACTTTATATGCAATTCGTGATTTGAAGGGAAAAGAAAGGTCTGAAATATTAACAATTAAATCCAATAAATTATGATTTTAAATTCAATTTATGTGAGTGTTGAGAATATGGAGCGGGCTATCGAGTTTTACAAAAAGCTTTTTGGAAAAGAGCCTGCAAATGTTGATACGCGCATGACCAGTTTTGATTTGAATGGTTTTTATTTTCTTCTCTTTGACCCAGCGGTTGACAGCGAGGAATTAAAATTTGGCAACAATTGTATACCTAATTTCAAAGTTGAGAATATTGAAGAAGAATATGCAAGAATAAAACAATTTACTTCTACTATTGACGATAAAATTCAAGATCTTGGAGAAGTAAAACTTTTCCAATTCAAAGACAGTGAAGGAAATATTTTGGAGATTTATGAATAGACAAAATTAGTCGTATTTGCCACCGAATTTCCGAAAACCCCCAGTCCGAAACCCGCCCGCATTCCTCCCCAGACCCCTCCTGCGGGCGGGACAGAAGCCGAGGCAAGGCGAATCCATTCCCCCAGACAAATAGTTTCGCCTTGCCTCGTCCGCATTTGTATTTTTAATCATTTGGATTTTGCTCGAAATAGTTTCGAACTTTGTCCAACAAACACCGCAGAATTGTACACGACGAGTTTTCCGCCTCGCCCCGCCAGAGGCGGGGCGAGGCAGTAATCGCCCAAAATCCGAATTCTAAAAATTGGCGGTGCCTTTTGGTTAAAATCCGAACTTTTTTTTGACGAAAATCCGGATTTTGAATTTTCATTAAAACTTTTCCGCTCGGGCGGGCAAAAAGGAAGGGGGTTGGGGGGAAGGAATTTTTGCCCGCCCTCGCTTTTCCGCCGCCGCCGAATTTCGTATTTCGCTTTGCGAAATGCGCCGCCAAAGAATTTGTTTGATTGTTTTTATAAAATTTGGTATCATTATATTGAAAGCATAACACGTCACTATTATACTATCAAATAATTGAAAATATGGCAACAGAAATCAATATAGGTGAAAATATAAAGAAACAACGGGCAAAGTTGGGTTTGTCGCAAGAGGATTTTGCCAGAAAATCCGGCGTTAAATACACCACTCTAACAAAAATTGAAAGTAATGTGATTAAAAAACCGTCCGTTATAATCATGTCCAAATTGGCCAAAGCATTTGGTGTTTCAATTGAGGATTTAATAAAATAGATAATATGAAAACCAATCACAAGGTTGTAATAGGCGATTCCAGAAATATGGCAGAATTAAAAAATAATTCTGTTCATCTTGTGATTACTTCACCGCCCTATTGGCAGTTAAAAGATTATGGCTCATTAGATCAGATTGGCTTCAATGATAGTTATGAAAATTATATCAATAATCTGAATTTAGTTTGGAAAGAATGTTTCAGGGTATTAAATGACGGTTGTCGTCTTTGTATAAACATAGGCGATCAATTTGCTCGCTCGGTTTATTATGGTAGATATAAAATTATTCCGATTAGAACAGAAATAATTAAGTTTTGCGAAACTATCGGCCTTGATTATATGGGAGCTATTATTTGGCAGAAAGCAACGACAATGAATACTACTGGCGGTGCTACTATAATGGGAAGTTTTCCTTACCCTAGAAATGGAATTATTAAGTTGGATTATGAATTTATATTGATTTTTAAGAAATTGGGTGTTTCTCCTTTTGTATCAAAAGAAACAAAAGAAGAGTCAAAAATGTCAAAAGATGAATGGAACCAGTATTTTAATGGCCATTGGAATTTTAATGGTGCGAAGCAAGATAAACATTTGGCAATGTTTCCCGAAGAATTACCTAAGCGGCTTATTAAAATGTTTAGCTTTGTTGGCGATAATGTATTGGACCCGTTTTTAGGAAGCGGTACCACAACGCTTGCGGCAAAAAATTTAAATCGCAATTCAGTTGGATACGAAATCAATAATAATTATTTACCCACAATAAAAGAAAAAATTGGGGCAACCAAAGATGATTTGTTTAAAAATGTCGTATTTGAATTTATCGATCAAAAGCAACACAATATCAATTACGCAAAAGATATATCTGAATTACCATATATTTTTAAAGATACAATAAAGTTTGACCGGAAAATTGATCCGAAAAAATTACAATTTGGATCAAAAATTGATTCAACAGAAAACGAGGCAATAAATACATATTCTGTCAAAGAAATCGTAAGTCCAGAAAAGTTGTTATTAAATAACGATCTGTTGGTAAGGTTGATTGGGGTAAAAGTTAATAAAGATAAAATTGATGACGCTATTAAATTTTTACAAGCAAAATTAAAAAATCAGAGAGTTTTTATGAGATTTGATTCACTAAAATACGATCAAGAAAACAATCTGCTTTGCTACTTATACTTAAAAAATAAGACATTTATAAATGCTCACTTGATAAAAAATCAACTTGTCGATGTTGATAATGGCTCTGATTATAAATACAAAATAAAATTTTTAAATCTAACAAAATAATATGGCAAAAGAGTGGATATTAAATTCGGCGACAAATAGATTTCAAATGAATTTCAAAAGAAATGTGGGGGCTGTTTCTGAAGAAATCAGAAAATGCGCGCCTAAAACAATTAAAGATTGGGAGAGTTATTATTTCAAAAATGTTAAACCCAAAGAACATATTGTTGATTTAGGTAAAAAACTTTATGTAAAAATAACGGAAGTTATTGCTTCGGAAGTTGAAGCTATTACAGAAGAAGATTGCGTCGCTTATATTTTTGATTTGGTTATCAAGAGGACATTTGACGGATATATGACTGAAAGAGTAACTATTTATGGACAATTGCAGGAAATTTTAGGTGTAAAAATTGAACCGGCTCCTGATGAATGGGATAGACTATTTAATGTTGATTTCTTTATAAAATTGAACGGAAAATATATCGGGCTTCAAATTAAACCAGCTGGCGGGGTTTCTCATATTTCACAAATTTTTAAAGAGAGATAATTACAAGAGAAAACACATAAAAAATTTACAGAAAAATATGGCGGAAAAGTTTTTTATGTTATCTCAATTAAAGAAGGAGATAAAAAGAAAATTCACAATACTGAAGTTATCAATGAAATTAAACAAGAAATTGAGAGATTGGGAAAAATATAAAGTTACTATATGGATGAAAAACTTTCAAAACTTAAAGAGCAAATTTCAAAAATTGATGGCCTCAAAAATATCGCCAAATGGGGTCCTGAATATCAGCTATGGATGAATAAGACAGAAAAATTAGTCGGAGAAATTTTTGGGCAAGAAGGACTAAAACTTTTTCAACAGCAACGCACGACTACCACCTCGTATATTGATGAAAGTTTCAATGTTCGGCAATATTTGAAAGAATTGGAAAATCGAAAAAAGGTTTTAGAGGGCCTTCTTGCTGAAATGGAAGAATATAATCCTCAATCTGGTTCAGAAAATCAGAGTTCTGAAGTAAATATCATTAGGGAGATTTGGCGTAAAGAACAGGCTCTGAAAGAGAATTTACTTTTAACTAAAGAAGCACAGGCGATCCAAGAATCTCTATTGGCTCATCTTGAAAAACTTTTGCCAAATGATTCAATTCCCGGTTTAAGATTTAGAAAATTACGCGTCGAGAGACAGTTTCAAACATGGTGGACAAACAGCAATGGCTATCCAACTGATAATTCATGGACAAAGATAGAACCTTTTTTGGAAATTTTACAACAGCATGAGGCGGAAAAAACAATAAAACATCGGCTAGAAACAGAAGGCCTTTTTGTGGAATCACGCTCTCAAGGTGAAGATCAGCACTTGCTGATTGGTGCAAAAGATGGAAGTAACGATAAGGCACATATTGTTATTGATGGAAAAACAGGAGAAATACGGGTAGAAGATAATCAGCAAGAGCCGACAAAATTAACTGCTCGGATAGAAACATTTCTTACATTACCAAGCGGGAAAAGAATTAAGACGACCAGAGAGGCAATTGAGGAAATTTCAAGTTAAAAATTCGCGGCGTGCCAACTTCGTTGGCACGAAATTCGGCGGCGGCGGAAAAGTTTTTATCAAAATTCAAAATCTGGATTTTCGTCAAAAAAAGTTCGGATTTTAACCAAAACATACCGCCAATTTTCAGATTGCGACTTTTGGGCGAATGTTGCCTCGCCCCGCCTTCGTCCGAGCGGGGGAAGTCCGACTTCCCCCACTAAAAATGACAACATTTCGGCGAACTTTGTTCGCCCAGGTTCTTCGGCAGTTTGGGCTTCGCAAAGCGAAGCAACAATTTCAAGTTTTTCTTTGGCGGTAAATTCTCGCAATTCATAAACCTGGGATTCAATGCTTAAAACCTGCCGTTCCTTGCTGTCCGTTGATTTTCTCGCGTAAATTATGTATCTCATAAGATTTTTTTCAATAGGCAGCGACTTGCCGCCTATTGACTTTTATTGTCTAATATGCTAACCTGTCGACAGCGTAATAATCGAGCCATATCGGCTTGATCGTACATTCCAAAACCTAAAAAAAGGAGGTTCCGATGAGAATCAGACATCCAGTGTTGCCGGTCGTGTTGCTCGGACTCGCGTTTTTCGTCGGTGGTTGCGAGAGAAACTATCCGGAATCGACACAGACTCTCGACGTTACCACGCAACCTGTGAGCGGCAGCAACATACGGTTGCTCTCGATCACCAGCGCCAAGTTCTGCTTCATCCACAAGCAGGACGAGGTGCGGCTGAAGTTCGAGGCGGCGGTTAACGGCGGTGAGTATAACATCGCTTCCGCGAAGACATCGTACACATCTGGCTACCTCACGGCGGCTGAAATCACTTACGATGTTTCCGTTCGTGGCGACGGCAACAACATGCGCGTGATGTTCATCCAGAGCAACAAGTACTTTTGGAGAGATAAGGCCGCTGACATCAAGTCCGGGCTCGACGAAGTGGTCAACAGCGGAAGGTACGATATCGTGAAAATCAACGCGACGTACGTGCAAGGGTACTTGTTTGCCGCCGAGGTGTACTACCGCGAGGAACGATGACTCCTAAACGGGTTTGCCAGTTGTCCCAAGCAACTGGCATTTTCTTTTTTGATTATTTCCTGAATTTTTCATAACCCGAGCCGCGCAAAGCGCGGCGAGGACGGAATTCGGTTCGAGCCATATTCAATATACGCCGCAGAGATATCTGATTACAAATTACTCACCCAAATTATCCGGTCTTAGATTAGGAAAGTCGCCGCCAGAGGCGGTTTTTGCTTGAAAAACAGCGGGATTCGGTGTATCATTCCTATTACTTCGTTTATTTCACCCATGAAGAAAACCAAACAAGACAATTTGAAAGAGCGGGCGCCGGTGGTGGTGATTATCGGCCATGTTGACCATGGCAAATCTTCGCTCCTGGAAGCGATTAGGGATTTTCGGATTACCCAGAAAGAATCGGGCGGGATTACCCAGCATATTGGCGCTTATGAAGCGGAATACAAGGGCAAGAAGATTACTTTTATTGATACGCCCGGGCACGAAGCCTTCTGCGCTATGCGTTCAAGAGGGGCTAAGGTGGCAGACATAGCGGTTTTGGTGGTAGCGGCGGAAGAGGGGGTGAAGCCGCAAACCAAAGAAGCGATCAGAAGTATTCAGGAAGCCGGGGTTCAGACGATTGTGGCTATTAACAAAATAGATAAGCCCGAGGCTAACCCCCAGAAAGTAAAAGGCGAGTTGGCAAAAGCGGGGATAACAACCGAAGACATGGGGGGCGATGTCCCCTGCGTCCTGACTTCTGCTACCCAAAAGAAAGGGATAGACGATTTGTTGGAAATGATTTTGCTGGTTGCGGAGATGCAGGGTATTCAGGGAAAACACGCTAAGCCGGCAGAAGGAGTGGTAATTGAAACGTATTTGGATGAGAAAAGGGGATGTATGGCAACGCTTTTGGTTAAAGATGGGATTCTGGAAGCGCAGGATTTCGTGGCTACTCCGTCTGCGGTCGGCAGAATAAAGAACATGGAAGATTTTCAGAAGAAAAATCTTGAGCAAGCAGTCCCTTCCCAACCGGTTTTAGTGCTGGGTTTTGAGAAAATGCCTTTGGTTGGGGAGGTTTTTAAGACATTTCCTGACATTGAAAAAACAAGAGAATATGCTATAAAAAAAGACGAGATTAGAGGCGAGAAGCATGCCTTGCCTGAAGAAGGCCAGAAATGCCTGAAAATTGTTCTTAAGACAGACGTATTGGGTTCGTTGGAAGCGCTGGAGGGAATGATTCAAGCCCTTCCTCAGCGAGATATAGCAGTCAGGATTCTTAAGTCAGGGGCGGGAATGATAACAGAGGATGATGTTCAGACAGCAGTTGCCGGTGGGGCAAGGATATTCGCTTTCCGGGCAAAATCGACTCCCCAAGCCGCGAGATTAGCGGACCAAAAAAGGATAGATATTTTGCGCTATGAGGTGATATACGAGCTGATTCAGGAACTAAGGCGCTTGATGAAATACGAGGCAGAACAAGAGATAGTGCGCAGGGATATAGGCAAGATGCAAATATTAAAAGTTTTTATGACCGAGAAAGGCAGCCAGATTGTGGGGGGCAGGGTGATAGAGGGAGAGATTGCCAAGAATTCTAAATTAGAGATATTCAGGAACAATGAGCTAATTGGCAAAGGAACGATTTCCGGGATTCAAAAAGAGAAAAAGGTAGTGGAGAGGGGGGTTTTGGACGATGAGATAGGCATACTTTACCATGGGACGACCGAAATAGAAGAGGATGACATTTTGGCTTTTTATGTGGAGGAGAAAAAGAAGGTGGATATTTAGAATATAATCTTTGGTCAAGCAAATGTTTTCAAGAATAGACCGGCTTAACGAGCTTCTTAAGAGGGAAATAGGAGAAATTCTTTTGAAAGAAGAGGATTTTGACAGAGATATTTTAGTAACGATAACCGAGGTGGATGTTTCCGGGGACTTAAGCGAGGCAAAGGTTTTCGTAAGCGTGATGCCTGCAAACAGGAGGCAGGAGATAATGCGTTCCCTTAACAGCGATATTTACGAGATACAAAAAATGCTGGACAGGAAGTTAAACATAAAAAAGGTCCCGAAAATAATATTTTATGAAGAAAAGAGAGTGGAGGAAGCGGGACGGATTGAGGAGCTGATTTCAAAGATTCATAAGGATGACAGTTAATTCGGCCAGGTAGCCAAGCAGCAAGGCAGCGGTCTGCAAAACCGCTATACGTGGGTGCAACTCCCGCCCTGGCCTCAAAGCATTACGCCGGAGTGTT
>Ga0210051_1004446_pt1 | contig 13693 bp, 16 predicted proteins | sample CryGey092014_all_FD_185464 | JGI IMG/M metagenome (GOLD analysis project Ga0210051, IMG submission 185464) | Groundwater microbial communities from aquifer - Crystal Geyser CG23_combo_of_CG06-09_8/20/14_all (SPAdes) (version 2) | ecosystem: Environmental > Aquatic > Deep subsurface > Groundwater...
CAACACTACGCCGACGGGTTGAATGCTCACCAGCCCCTTACTCAACACTAAGAAGTTTGGCTGGGGTCAGACCCCAGCCAAATCTATTTCATACTTTTATGGTTCAAACAGCTACCAGCCCTATGGCTGGGACAAGAGAACTCACTGATGAAAATATTTTTCAAATTTTAGCCCAGGGCGCTTTGGTTTATATGGAAGACGATTTGCGGCAATTGCAGGGCGAGCAAGCGCAAGTAATTAAAGAGAAAAGAAAGCGGGGCTGGTTGAAAATAGCGCTCCAGCCAAGAGCAGAGGCTTCTTGGTCAATGGCCAAGAAAGAAAGTTTTTTTTCAAAAATTAAGCAGGGTTTAAGCCGTCCAAAAAAGCAAAAACAGGCGTTGCCAGAAAAAGCGCCAGCTGTTTTGCCGTATTTATCCACAATGCCTTTGCCACCTATCGTTACACCGTCTAATGAGCAGACGCCGGTGGCTGTTGTTCCTGCTTTTTCTGTAGCTACACCAGAACCCAAACCAATAATAGTTAAAAAGGAGTTGGCTTCGGGCTTGCGTTTGGGTGAAAGAGTAATTGATTTGCCAGTACAGCCCGTGTCTGCGCCTGTTATTGCACCGCCTTTGCCAAAATTTATTGAGCCTGTCGCGTCAACACCAACCGAGCCGGTTGTAGCCACTGTTTTGCCGGGCAACTTTAAAGTTGAACCCTTTTTCATTGAAGAGTTGCAGGAGAAAGCAGAGCAGAGAAATCGTTTTGCCCAAGAAAAAAGCGATTTAGACGCCAAGCTACAAGTTTTTTGGCCGCAGAGGAGGCCGTTGGAATTAAAATTAGCAACTCTTGCGGAGGAAAAGCAAGTATTAGTTAAGTCGCTTTCGCCTTTTATCATCAAAGACGCTCAAATCAAGTCGCAAGAAAAAGAAATTGAACAAAAAGAAAAAGCCGCCGCCCTGCCACAAGAAAGGCACCAATTAGAAGAGCAGAGGTGGGTCTTGGAGCAACAACGACGCCAGGCGGCGCAGGAAAAATGGGCGCAAGAAGAAAAGGTTGAGGCCAAGAATGCTGAAATTAAAGCAGTAGAATCGCAGTTGCAGAATATTCTAAATCAAGAAGGCGGTTTGCGCCAGCAAAAAGAAAAAGCAGCCGAGGAGTTAGAAAAAACCGTTTTGGCTCAAGAACGATTAATGCTGATTGAAAAAGTGGCTACTCTGGACGCGCAAAGAAGGGGCTTAAGTAAGGAAAAGGCCGTTAGCCAAAGCGAGGCTCTTTCATTAAGCAAGCAGCTGAACGAGCTTGGCCAGCAAGAAAAGGCCATAGAGGCGCAAGAGGCCTCCTTAGAAGAGGCCATTGATAAAGCAGATTCTTTTCCAGAGAAAAAAGAAATTGAACAAAGTCGCTGGCGATTAGACGAGCAACGCAAAAGCACTGAACAAAAACGTTGGGAAATTGAAAAGAAAGCCGAGCAGAACAAAGAGCAAGCTGGTGTTTCGCGCAAAAGCTACGACGAGGCCTTGCAGAAACAAACGGCTTTAGAAATAAGAGCCCAAGATATAGATATTTTGTTGAGAAAACCTTTTGCTTCTGCGGAAGGCATTATTGCTGAAAGAAACAAACAAAAATCAGCGGTTGAGGCGGCTAAGAAACAAGAAATTGAAACGAGAAGCGAGCAGGTTAAGCCCCTTTTACCGGTTTTGAATTTTTATGACAAGCCAGTTGTTGAGGGTGGGCTCGAGGCAACTCCCATTAAATTTACCGCGACTAAGCCGGAAGCTTTATTAGGATCAGAAGCGCAAACCGCGGTGAAAATAAAACAGCAGGCTATCATCAGAGAGCGAGAAAAAAACTTGGCTTTGATACAACAAAAAGCTGAAACGCAACGGGAGTCATTTATAGTGTCAAAAATTAAGGGGCCGCTTTCCAAGGCCGATATTTTATTAAAGTTATCGCAGGTTTCGCCGGAAGAATTAGCCGGACGGGCAAGATTTATGGCGCGCTTATCCGGCCGCGCCCCATCCCCAACCATGGGTTCTATGAAGATAGGTAAAGAGATTGTTTTTCGGCCGTTAGTAAAAAAATCTTCACTTTTTGAAAAGGTTTTAGCTAGAATATTTTTTCTTTTAATAATTTTCGTGGTAGCGGTTATCACGGTGGTTTTAGTTTATTTTTATGTTATTTTGCCCAAATCAGAAATTTCTTTGCCAGCCCTGCCAGTGTCTCCAGTAGTGACTATTCCAACCAGGCCCGCAACCACTACGCCCACCTCAACACCCATTTTTATCGGACAACCAGCTCCGTTAGAGGATTCGCCTCTCGCGGGGTCAGCCACCACCACCGTGACGACTACTCCCGCTGCTCCTATTGCCACTACAACCGCGCCCACCACTACGCCGGTGGCGGTTCTGCCCCAACCCTTGATCGCGGTTCAGCAAACTAAAACTCTCCAGCTCGGCGCCACCACCTCAATGGCTGAATTATTAAAAACAGCTTTGCAAGAGAATCAGGGGCCTGGCTTAACAGAAATAGTTTTTCAGACCAATGATAATTTGATTTTGGGTCTGAACGGTTTCTTAACGGTTTTGCAAACGCCTTGGCCGGAAAATATTACTGATAAATTAGCAACTGGGGACATTTTATTATTTTTTAAGCAAGGCGCTATCAGCCGTTTCGGCTTTGTCGTTAATATCAAAGACAATATTGCCTTGGCTCTGGCCTTAAAGACATGGGAGCCGCAAATGGAAAAAGATTGGGCCGGGCTTTGGACGGCCTTAGGCAAAACCAAGCCAGCCGAGGTTGGTTATTTCAGGAGCGCTTTGTCGGGCGGCGCGGCTTTTCGCTATCAAACATTTACTAAGCAGGATTTCGGCATTTGCTATGCCATTTTCAACGGCAAACTTATTCTAACTACTTCTTACGCTCAAATGAAATTGATTATTAATGAACTAAAGAAGACAGTCGCGCCATAGTTTGGTTTTTGATTTTTTTGTGTTAATATGTTAGTAAATAATTATCAAGCAAGGTCTTAACAAATAATCATTCCACTTTTGTTGGTGGAAGTTTGTTTTTAATCATTGAAACATCATGGATAAAAAATTTATTGAGGCGGTGTCCGAAAAACTTAATCAGGCCAAGGCCGATTTGGAAAAGCAGTTGGGCTCGTTTGCTCAAAAGTCGTTGAAAAAAGAAGGCGATTGGGACGCCAAAATGCCGCTTTACAATGGTGGCATTGAAGAAGAGGCTGACGAGGTGGAAGAGTTTGCCGTGCGTTTGAGCTTGGGCAATACTTTGGAAGAAGAATTAAGAAAGGTTAATTTAGCGTTAGCAAAAATTAAAAAAGGCGTTTATGGCATTTGCGATAAATGCGGCAAGCCAATAGCAGTTGGTCGGTTAGAGGCCTACCCGCAAGCAGATTTTTGCAGTAAATGTCAATGAGCCGTTAATGAAAGCGAGCCCGTAGGGCGAAGCTTAAATTTATGGCTCATTGACCCTGTGAAGTAAAATTTGAGTACAAATTTTAATTTTAAAATCCTGAGGGCAGACCTCCCCATGCTGGGAGCCCAGTTTTCAGGAGGTCTGCCCTCAGGATTTTAAAATTACTTCACAGGGTATAAGAACTTCTAATCTCGCGAATATCCATAACAAAGTTATAGATATTTGCTCGTTAAGAATTTCTAACATGTCTTTATACATATTTGTCATTGGCGCGGCCCTTTTGTCTGTTGTTTACGCTTTAGTAGTGGTTTGGAAAATTCAAAAATCAGCTAAGCCAACTGAAAAAATCGCTGAAATTTCCTCGGCCATTCGCGAGGGCGCCATGGCTTTTTTGAAGAGAGAATATAGAACAATCGGCCTAGTGGCGGCGGTTATTTTCGTTTTGCTTTGGCTGGTTTTGGGGGCCAAAGTGGCTTTGGGGTTTTTAACTGGCGCTGTCTTGTCGGCTTTGGCGGGCTACATTGGTATGGTTGTTTCTACTAAAACCAATGCCAAGGTGGCCGAGGCCTCTAAGCAGAGCTTGAAAAAATCCTTTGGCTTGGCTTTCCAAGGCGGTTCGGTTACTGGCTTTTTTGTAGTTGGTTTGGGTCTTTTGGGCGTGTCAATTTTTTGGCTTTTAACTAAAGATCTCAAGGCCTTGGCTGGTTTGGGCTTTGGCGCTTCGTTGATTTCTATTTTTGCTCGCTTGGCTGGCGGTATTTACACTAAAGCGGCTGATGTAGGCGCTGATTTGGTGGGCAAGGTGGAGCAGGGCATTCCCGAAGACGACCCGCGCAACCCGGCCGTGATTGCCGACCAGGTGGGCGATAATGTGGGCGATTGCGCTGGTATGGCCGCTGACTTATTTGAAACCTATGTGGTCACGATTGCCGCCACCATGATTTTGGGCTCCTTGCTTTTCGCTGGCTCCTCGGTGGCTTTGGTTTTACCTTTGCTTTTGAGCGGCGCTGGCATTGTAAGCAGTATTGCGGCCACTCTTTTTGTGAAATTGGGCAAAAAACAAGGCATTATGGCCGCCTTATACAAAGGCGTGGCGGCCGCGGCGGTTATTTCCGCTTTGCTTTTTATCCCTATTATTTCTAAATATAGCCAAACAATAGGTTTAGATTTCGCTAATCTTTATGTCCCTAGCTTAATTGGTTTGGCCTTGGCTTTTGGTTTATTCCTGATTACTGATTACTATACTTCTAAGAAACATAAACCAGTACAGCAAATTGCCGAGGCCTCGCAAAGCGGTCACGCCACTAATGTGATTGCTGGCTTGGCCATTGGTATGCAGTCAACTTACGCGCCGGTGGTTTTGATTTCTATTAGCATTTTGGTGTCTTACTGGCTGGGCGGTATTTATGGCTTGGCCGTTGCGGCGGTTTCGTTGCTGTCTTTAACCGGTATGATTATTGCTATGGATTCTTATGGCCCGATTACCGACAATGCGGCTGGCATTTTGGAAATGGCTGGCGCGGATGCAAAATCAAGAGAAGCGGCTGACGCTTTGGACTCGGTGGGCAACACTACTAAGGCCGTGACTAAGTCCGTGGCCATTGGCTCGGCTGCTTTGGCCGCTTTGGTTTTGTTTGCCGCCTACACGCAAGAGATTATTAACGCGGGCCAAAATATGCTATTTTCTCTGTCCAACCCGAAAATTTTAGTGGGGCTTTTGCTGGGCGGGCTTCTGCCTTATGTGGTGGCCTCTTCGGCTTTGCGAGCTGTGGGGCGGGCTGGAGGGAAAGTGGTTGAGGAAGTCAGGCGGCAATTCAAAGAAATCAAAGGCATTATGGAGGGCGCGGCCAAGCCCGAATACGGCAAATGCGTGGACATTGTGACCAAAGCGGCTATCAAAGAAATGATTCTGCCAACCATGGTCATTGTTGTCCTACCTATTTTAGTGGGTTTTTTGCTGGGCGCGGAGGCCTTAGGCGGCTTGCTGATTGGTTGTATTGTGACTGGGTTTTTTGTGGGCATTTCTATGGCAACCGGGGGAGGCGCTTGGGACAACGCCAAAAAATACATTGAAGACGGCCATCTTGGGGGCAAAAAAAGTCCGGCTCACCAAGCCGCGGTTACTGGTGATACTGTGGGCGACCCCTATAAGGATACCGCCGGCCCAGCTATCAACCCGATGATCAAAGTAGTCAACATCATCGCCTTGTTGATTATTAGTTTGATTATCTAACTTTGAATTACAAAACATACTCCTTATGTCATTCTGAGCCAGCAGGCGAAGAATCTCAGAGATTCTTCGGCCATTAGGCCTCAGAATGACATAAACGCGTAATATGGAGAGGGAAAAAATAAGAATACAGGAAAACGAAAAGGAACCGTATGCGGTGTTGACGGAAATTCCTCCTGAAAAAGAAATTTTTGATTTTTATGAAAAAGTTCAAAACCGAAATGTTGGCATTTCTCTTAGCAATTTTATTTTGCAAGCGAAAATGGTTGAGGGCAAAATAGGGGGGGCTTAATACATAAATATAATGGGTGTCTTTTTAGTTTACAGATGCGTCAAGAGGTATTGTCAAAGGTTAAGGGGTTGGATTTGGATAATATGACATTCGCCCAATTAAAACAAGAATTAGAGCAAACGAAGCCAGATTCTCTTAAAGATATAATTGACAACATAATGATGCTTGTAAAATTTGGGGAAATTATGAAAATTCCCGAGCTTAAATTTTAGTCAATTTCAAAGAGCGGGTGGTGTGGATAAAGCTAATTGACAAACATCAATTAAAGTAATAAAATAGTAATTGTATGAAATTAGGAGTTATTACTAAACCAAACGAAAAGGGGCAAATTGTTATTCCCAAAGAAATGAGGAAACTTTTAGGTATTAGCGTCAATGATTTGTTGCATTTATTTGTGAGGGGTGGCGGGCTTTTTATACAGCCAATAAGCGATGTTGTGCCAAAAACCGGCAACGCGGACAATTATCTAAAGGTCTTGGAAAGAACAAGAGGCGCTTGGGGCAAGGCAAAAACAATTGGAGAAAAGCAAAAAAGGGTTGTTGAGTTGGCGGCCTCGCAAGCCAGAAAAAAAGCATGGTAGTTTTAGATACCAACATTATTATTGACCATTTGCGTTTTTCAGCCAAGGGCGAGACCGCTTTAATGAGTATTGCCAAAAAAGTTGCTAAAGAAAATTTAGCCATTTCAGTCATAACCGTACAAGAGCTTTATGAAGGCAAGAGCGCCAAAGATAAACAAAAAGAGGATTATTTATTATCCACCATTACGCCCTTGAAAATTTTACCCTATGATTATGAAGCGGCGCAATTGGCCGGAGAAATAGCCCGCGATTTAGAACAATCAATAGAATTTGCGGATGCGGCTATTGCCGCCACTGCCATTGTTAATGGCGCTTTCTTGCGCACCTTGAATAAAAAACATTTTCAGGGAATTGTTGGCTTAGAATTTTGGCAAAACAGCGATGAGCGATAAAATTATGCTGCCTAAACAATTTGAAAAATATTTTTGGGATACTGATTTTAAGAAATTGGATGAGAAAAAATACAAGCAATATGTGGTTGCCAGGCTTTTGGAACATGGGAATTTGGAGTCAGTAAGATGGCTGTTGAAGAAATATCAAAATCGTACTATTAAGAAAGTATTGATGAAATCTCGCGAGTTTTCGGAAAAAACCGCTAATTTTTGGGCGAATTATTTTGACTTAAACAAAAACAATGTCTTATGTTTGAAAAAGTCATATCTCAAAAGGCGCAGGGAGCTTTGGCCATATTAAGCAAGCAGAAGTTTATCCAAAATTTCTATTTGGCTGGCGGCACTGGTCTGGCTTTGCATATGGGGCATAGGGTTTCGGTTGATTTGGACTTTTTTTGTTCCGAAGAATTTTCAACAAAACCCATTATTGCTCAATTGAAAAAAACCGGCAATTTTTCATTACAGAAAGAAGATTGGGGAACTATTAACGGGTTGCTTAATGATGTGAAAATTGATTTGTTGTATTATTCGTCAAGATTGATTAAGCCGGCCTCTGAATTTAAGGAAGTTAGGGTTGCTGACATTATTGATATTGCTTTAATGAAGCTTGTTACTGTTGGCAGTAGGGGAAGTAAAAAGGATTTTATTGACCTTTACTTTATCGTTCAAAAAATTATCTCCTTGGAGGAGTTGTTCGCTTTGTTGCCTAAAAAATTTGTGGGAATAAATTATGAGCCCTATCATTTGATTTTGGGATTGCAGTATTTCAGAGACGCGGATGAAAATCCAATGCCAAAAATGTTTGAACCAATAAAATGGCTATCAGTCAAAAGGTTTTTTGAAAAAGAAGCCAAAAAATTGGTATAATAAGGGTCATAGTCGAAATTAAGTTTTATTATTTTATTTATGGAAAAAGAACCTCAAATTAAAGTTGAAGCAAGTAATCCAATTAAGGAAAGGGGCGAAACAGAACAACAAGTAGAGAGCAAGGAAAAGATTGAGCATGGCATACTTTATGATAAATTCGTAGAACTTGCCAAAAACCCCAGCCAAGAATCATTAGATGATTTTGTGGATCTTTTCAGGCAATTAGAACAAAAGATAAAGGACATAATAAAGGTTGTTACTGCGGAAGGCCAAGATAAGTATAAATATAGCTCTTTTGTGAATGGTTGTTCATGTGAGGTTGTTTTGTTTTATTTTCAAAAAATTCCAGAAAATGAAAAAGAGTTGCAGGAAGAAATTGTTAAAGCCCTGAAAGGTAAAAAAGTGTTAGAAATCGGAGCCAGCCAAAACCCGCATATGGATTTTAAGGAGTATGGGGCAGATTATTATATTGCTGAACGAAAAGGAAGCTTTTATAATGATACAAAGGGAACGGAAGGAACGATAGAAGAGCTTTATAAAGAAAAAGGCATTAAGCTTTTACCAACTTGTGATGATGACGAATGGCAAGACATTCCGAAAATTAGGTTTGACATAATTTGCTCTACGAGAGTATGGTATGATGGCGATTGTCGTTCTTATCCAGGTTTTGACTCTGGTGGTGGAGAGGCCTTTAACAAATACCATCGGCTTTTGAAAGATGGCGGTTTAATCTACCATGATATGATAAGAACAGAAAGAGGATATCATCCTCTTTCTATGGATTTTGATTTTCGGGGACTGGGGCTTGTCACATTTGTGAAAATTCTTGAAAACTTAAAAGAATCAAATATTGAGGGTAGGCGTTATTATGGTCTACCTCCATTTGGAATGAAATTAAATAAAATAGCTGAAGAATGAAATATAAGCGAACAAGGCGGGGCTTGCGGAGTTGGCGAGGCCGAATTTCAAGGATTACAACTTCTTGAATCCAGCTTATTTTGAGGAGCGACACTCCATAAATTCGGCTTAATTTGTTTCCCTCAAAGATTCTATAAAATTATGCTACCCAAACAATTTGAAAAATATTTTTGGGATACTGATTTCAAGAAAGTTGATAAGGAAAAACACAAAGCATACATTATTGCTAAGGTTTTAGAGCATGGCAATTTGCAGGCGGTGAGGTGGCTTTTTCGTAATTATCAAAAACGGTCGCTGATAGCTATTTTGAGCAAATCAAGACAATTTACGCCAAAGGTCGCTAATTTTTGGGCAATATATTTTGACATTCCAAAAAATAAAGTTTTATGTTTGAGCAAGTCCTTCCGGGAAATGCAAAAAAGTCATTGGATTCATTAGGCCAAAGCGGCTTGCTGAAAAAAGCTTATTTGGCTGGCGGCACTGCTTTGGCTTTACAGATAGGCCATAGGGTTTCGGTTGATTTTGATTTTTTCACCGAAGAGCATTTTAATGCCGCTGTTTTAAGCAATAAACTCTCGCAAAAGGCGCAAGGTTTCACGGAAGACAGAAAAGAAAGGGACACGCTTTTGGGCGTTATTGATAAAACAAGATTTAGTTTATTTTTTTATAATTATCCATTGGTAGCAAAATCTGTGGAATTTTTAGATATTGATATTGCAAATATTCAAGATATAGCGGCAATGAAATTAGCGGCTGTTTCTGACAGGGGGATAAAAAGGGACTTTATTGATTTATATTTTATTGTTTGCAAAGAAAAGGCAGTGTCTTTAGAGGAAGTGTTTTCTCTTTATGACAAAAAGTTTAAGGCGCTTGATAAAAATGTAATGCATCTTTTAAGGAGCTTAACTTATTTTGAGGAAGCCGAGCAAACAAATATACCCAAAATGTTGAAAGCGGTTAAATGGCAAGATGTTAAAAAGTTTTTTGAAATAGAGACCAAATACTTAGCAAAGCGATTGATTTTATGAAAACAGAAATTAAAAAATTAGCCCAATCAAATATTGAAATTGTTGGCGAATTAAGTTGGGAGGAGTTTGAAGTATTTTTTCAGAAGGCCTTGAAGCAAATAAGCGGGCAGGTAAAAATGGGGGGCTTTCGGCCGGGCAAGGCGCCGCAAGGTCTGGTGGAGGAGAAAATCGGCGACAGCCATCTTTTGGAAGAAGCGGCCGAGTTGGCTATTCAAGATAAATACCAGCAGATTATTCACCAGGAAAAAATAGAGCCCATCAGTAAGCCCGAGGTAAGTGTTTTGAAGCTGGCTAAGAATAATTCTTTTCAATTTAAGATAAAGGCAGCCACTTTGCCTGAAGTAAAATTGCCCGATTATAAGAAAATTGCGATTGCGGTGGAGAAGAAAGTTAGCCAGGTTGATGACAGCGAAATTGAAGAAACAATAAAATGGATTGCGCGATCTCGGGCCGAGTTGAGCGAATTGAATAGGCCGTGTCAAAAAGGGGATTGGCTGGAGATGGAATACCAAAGCCCGCAAGTGGAAATGAACAAAAAGTTTGAGGACGCTTTTTTATTGGGCGAGGGCAAGTTTATACCCGGCTTTGAAGATAATCTATTGGGCTTAGAAGCAAATGGCCAAAAGGATTTTAAGATAACTTTTCCAGCCGAATATTTTAACAAAGAGTTAGCCGGGCAGGAGGCCAGCTTTCAAGTGAAAATTAAAGCAGTCAAAGAGATGAAACTACCCGAGATTAACGATGATTTTGTCCAGAAAATTGGCCGTTTTAAGGATATAGCCGAGTTGCGAGCCAACATTGAAGAGGGTATCCAGCAGGAAAAAGACGGGGCTGCGCTTCAAAACTGGCGCAATGATGTTTTGGAAAAAATCAGCCAAGAATTAAAAGTGGAATTGCCCGAGAGCTTAATAGAGGCCGAAAGAGAAAGATTGTTGAGCAATCTTAAAGCGGAAATTGATGAGCGCCTCAAGGTTAGCTTTGAGGACTACCTCAAGCAGATTAAAAAAACCAATAAAGAGTTGGGAACCGAGCTGGCCAAGCAAGCTGAACAGCGCGTTAAGAGCTTTTTGATTTTAAGGGCTATTGGCCAAAAAGAAGGCGTTATGGCCACCGAGGAGGAGATTACCCAGGCAATAAACAAATTCCTAACAGGTTATCCACAGGAACACCAGCCAGAAATTGATAGACAACGATTAAAAGAGTATTATAGAGAGAAGATAGAGCACGAAAAAGTTTTTCAGCTATTGGAAAAGTTTTGCGATAAATAAAACGATATGTCAAAAAAAGAGATTGATAAAATTTTGCAGCTAAGAAAAAAGTTTCCAAAAGAAATTGGAGTTTTGGTGTGTAAAACAGAAAATTATTATACTGCGGAAGTTGTTGGTCCAAAATCTTTTAAGGGAGCTTTTACGCAAGCAAATAGTTTTTCAGAATTAATTGCCATGGTTAATGACTGTGTCCAAACTGTTTTGGAAATTTCCGAAAAGTATTCATCAGAAATGCCGCAATATATGCCCCCGTTGTCTTTGGCGCAGGAAATGAATGAGTTCCCAAAGCCAACTTTCAAAGAGTCGGTTCAATTTTCTATTAATTTACGAGGGGCTTGCGTATGACAGACGACTTGGGGTGGCGTGAATTGATAAATTTGGCTGGAGTTTGCTGGTTTGTTATTTTTGAAGGCGGGAAACACACGAAAGTTAAAGCAAAATCAGGAAAATTTATAACCACAATCCCTAGGCACCATAAGTTAGACAGAAATCTGGTCAAGGGTATTATCAAACAATTTCGGTTATTTGGATGCGATTGCTAAAAATATGAAAAATTTATTTAAAATTTGTTTGATTATTATTATCTTGGCAATTATTGGCGGAGCGTTCTATTGGTATGAGTGGCGTCCTAGTCAAATTAGAAAAAGTTGTCAGGAAAAAATTGAAAAACAAGACAAAGAATTATTTGCGGATGTTGTTAAGAGTAGAATAATGGGAGCTAAGGAAGGCGATGTTTATGATTTTTGTTTGAGGAAGAGTGGATTAGAAAAATAATTTTTAGTTTGTTTAATTTATTTTTATGCCAAAGAAAAATATTACAATTAATGATTTAGCAATTATGGTGAAGCATGGCTTTGATGGCGTGGACAAGCGGTTTGATGGCGTGGACAAGCGGTTTGACGGCGTGGATAAAAGATTTGATGAGATTGATAAAGAATTTGTGGGAGTTCGTAAAAGATTTGAGAAAATTGAAACACAGCTTTATAGAATTGAAGTAACCGTGTTGCATGATCATCGCCAAAGAATTGAAAAATTAGAGGATGAAATTGTGGACATCAAAGGTTTATTGGCTATAAAATAATTTTTAGTTTTTAATTTTGTTTTATCATTCTTAACTTTTAACTTTGCATTTTGAACTTTGAACTAATTTTATGCCCATAATTCCTACAATCATTGATCGTTCGGGTCGTGGCGAAAGAGTCATGGATATCTTTTCGCGACTTTTAGAGGAACGCATTATTTTTTTAGCCGGGCCGATTGACGACCATGTGGCTAATTTAGTTATTGCGGAAATTTTGCTTTTAACTTCCAAAGACAACAAGCGCGACATCAAGCTTTATATCAATTCGCCGGGTGGCTCGGTCACGGCTGGCTTAGCTATTTATGACACCATGCAATATGTTTCCTGCGATGTAACTACTATTTGCGTGGGCATGGCCGCTTCCATGGCCGCTGTGTTATTGGCCGCCGGAGCAAAAGGCAAGCGCTACGCTTTGCCTAATTCTGAAATTCTTTTACACCAGCCCATGGGAGGCATTACCGGGCAGGCCTCGGAAATTGAAATTGGCGCGCGGCAGATTTTGAAGATTAAAGATAAAATTAGCCAAATTTTAGTCAAACACATCGGCAAGCCCTTGAAAACCGTGGAACAAGATACTGACCGTGATTTTTATTTATCAGCTAAAGAAGCCAAGGAATATGGCGTAGTTGATGAAGTTATTGCTCAAGGTAAAAACTAATTTATTTTTGTAAGGAACCGAGTTCCTTACAAACATTATGCCGCTGTCAGAGAAAGGAGCATTAAAACAATATCTCCGGAACATCACAATGCTGGCGGGTATTTTGGTTTTGTGTTTGGGTTTTTTTTATTCCGCTTTGGCTTGGACCGAGCCCGCCCAAACTCCCCCTAATGGCAACACGCCAACTCCTCTGAATGTTGGCCCTAACTATCAAACAAAAACTGGTGTTTTACAAATAAAAAATCCAGACGCTAATGGCTCTGATAATGCTGATGGAAACTGGTTCCATATTGGCGGATACACAAAAACATTCGACCAAGCCAAAGCGGCTTGCGTGGCGCAAAGCGCTCGCTTGGCTTATTACTCTGAAATTGTTGATGCTTTTAAAAGTGGCGCTAATTCTTGCTCTTGGGGCTGGATTTCAGAGGGATTTGTTGTTTATCCAATGCAAAACGGAGCTGGGGCTGGGTGCGGGGGAGCTGTTGGCGGGGTTAGGGTTATATATCCTGCTTTAACTTCAACTCATGGCGCTTATTGCGCTCGAGATTCTTTAATAGTAAATGGTTCGTCTATAAATGGCGGGAATTTATATGCAAAGGGAATTTATTTAAACAGCGGGCAAAGCGGAGGCCAAATGTATTTGGGCCTCTTAGCTAATGGTCAAAATGCTGATAAATTGGGCATTTGTCTGGGGGGTGTTTGCAAGACAGACTGGAATCAAACAGGTTATTGGCAAGACGGCGGCAATGGCAAGATTTATTATAATGGCGGCAATGTCGGCATCGGCACGACGGCACCGAATGCCGCGCTTCAAATTGTGAAAGATAGCGCAGGCGGAGAGCTTTTAAGGCTTTCTGGTTATTCTTCAACCCCAAATGGCTATTATTTAAGCGTGGTACCGGTTGTTGGCTCTAACACAGTAGATTACCGTTTTCAAACTATTGACAATATTGGCGGAACAA
>Ga0210051_1004449_pt1 | contig 13683 bp, 13 predicted proteins | sample CryGey092014_all_FD_185464 | JGI IMG/M metagenome (GOLD analysis project Ga0210051, IMG submission 185464) | Groundwater microbial communities from aquifer - Crystal Geyser CG23_combo_of_CG06-09_8/20/14_all (SPAdes) (version 2) | ecosystem: Environmental > Aquatic > Deep subsurface > Groundwater...
TTTTCCATAATAATTGTTGATAATTATATTTGAAGTATAACATGATCAAACAAAAACGCAAAATTAAATTTTTTAACCCTGGCATTTTGGACAATAAAAACTGGTGCGTGAACCCTGTTTAACAGAGTTTATATTACTCCCGCATTTTTTACACTCCTCCCCTGCTCTGCCATAAACTTTTAAATATTTTACCATCTCGCCTTCTTGGCCAAGAGCGTCCAGATAATTTTCCGCTGAAACGCCTTTTTTTTGAATGGCAAATTTCAAAATTTTACGCAGACACTGATATAATTTTCTATATTCCAGCGTGCTAATTTTATCAGCTCTTCTTGTCGGCAATATACCGGCGCAAAAACATGCTTCGCTGGCGTAAATATTGCCCACCCCAGCTAAAAAAATTTGTTCCATCAAAAGCGGCTTAATGGCAGTTTTTTTAGACGTGAAAATATTATAAAATTTTTCAAAAGAAAAATTTTTAGCCAAAGGTTCTGGTCCAAATTCCTGTAAAATATTTTTCAATTCATTTGCTGAAACTAATTTTACCCAGCCAAACTGGCGCAGATCATTAAAAAATAATCGGTCACCGGTTTTAAAATTAAAAACTATGTGTGAATATTTGTTTGGATAATTGCCAGACTGACGTGAAATTTTTTGATAAATAAGCTGGCCAGTCAATTTCAGATGAAACACCAAATGATAACCATCGTCCAGATCCATAATTAAAATTTTAGCCCGGCGAAAAACTTTTTTTATTTTAGCGCCAATCACTAATTTTAAAAATTTTTTCTTGTCTGATTTAACTTGTTTGGGCAATCTTAACTCAACCGAAGCAATAATTTTATTCTTCAGCAAACGGTCTAATTGTAATTTAATAGTTTCAACTTCTGGCAGTTCAGGCATAAAAATTATATTAAACTTCTTCCCGTCATTTCCTCTGGCTTTGGCAAATTCAAAATTTTTAAAACCGTGGGCGCTACATCAGCTAAAAAGCCAGACGGAGTTAATAAATTAAAATCAATTAATCCGGCCGGACTTTCTTTAATTTCATAATCTTTGCCTATGATCAAAAAAGGCACCGGGGTTGACGAATGCTCCTTGTCAATTTCGCCTGTTTGCAGATTAATAATTTTTTCCGCATTGCCATGATCAGCTGTAATCACACAAACGCCATCCAAAGCCAAAGATTGCGCCACAATTTCACTTAAACATTCGTCAACAGCTTCAATCGCTTTAATGGTCGCTTTCATGTCTCCGGTATGGGCCACCATATCAGGATTGGCAAAATTTATCACATAAAAATCATATTTGTTATTATTTATTTCCTGTAAAACTTTTTCTTTTATTTCAAAAGCTGACATTTCTGGCTGAAGCGCGTAATTTTCAATTCTAGGCGACGGTATTAATGAATGGTCTTCGCCAGGAAAAGCTTGCTCTTGGCCGCCATTGATAAAATAAGTGACATGGGCGTATTTTTCCGTTTCCGCAATATGCAGTTGTTTCAGACTGGCAGAACTAATTACTTTGGCCAAAGGAGTTTTAATAATGCTTGAAGGATAAGCCACTTCCACTGGCAAATTTTTTTCATATTCTGTCATTGTCACAACTGTTAATCCATTTAAAAAAACTCTTGGGAATTTATCAAAATCAGGCTGGACAAAAGATCTGACTAATTCACGCATGCGATCTGCCCGAAAATTGAAAAAAAACACGCCATCTTCAGCTCCTACTTTCGTGATTGGCTGATTTTTATCATTAAGAATTACAGTTGGCTTAAATTCTTCATCATAAATTTTTTGTTCATAAGATTTTTTAATGGCTTCAAGCGCGTACTCATCTGTCTGTTCTGATTCACTCAGAACAATCGCCTTATATGCTTCAACAATTCTCTCCCAATGATTATCTCTGTCCATAGCCCAAAAACGGCCTGACAAAGTGGCTACTTCACCAATGCCAAGTTCTTTTGTTTTTTGAATTACTTTTTCAATTAAACCTAAACCAGAATCATAAGGCATATCCCGGCCGTCAAGAATCGCGTGAATAAAAACGCGCGCTATTTTTTGTTCTTTGGCCAATTCCAAAAGAGCAAATAAGTGATCCATTGAACTATGAACGCCACCTTCAGAAAACAGGCCAATCAAATGAAGACTGGAATTATTTTTTTTAATTTTTTCTAAAGCTTTGACAAAAATCGGGTTAGTAAAAAATTCTTTATCAGTGATGGCTTTATTGATCAAAGGCAAATCCTGATAAACAATTCTTCCAGCACCGATGTTTAGATGGCCCACTTCTGAATTGCCCATTTCTCCATAAGGCAGGCCGACTGCCTGGCCTGACGCCTGAAGCGTGGCGCAAAAATAATTTTCACAATAAAAATCAAAATTAGGCTTTTTAGCCTGTGTAATCGCGTTAGCCAAAGAAGCTGGCGCCACGCCCCAGCCGTCAAGAATAATAAGGACTACTGGCTTGGGACGAACCGCTTGAACAATTGAATTTTCCTGATTTAACATAAATTTTAATTTCTAATTACTAATTTCTAGATTCTAAATATAAAAGCTCTGTTTTATTTTTTAAATTTGATATTTGGTTTAAAAATTAGAAATTAGAAATTCTTATATTATTAAACTCTCTCCGCTCATTTCTCTTGGCTTTTTAAAATCCAAAAGTTCTAAAATTGTCGGCGCCACATCAGACAAAGCGCCTTTATTTTTAAGCAGATATTTCTTTTTTTTATTTAAGCGGCAATCAGCCAAAATAAAAGGCACGGGAAAAGATGAATGCTGTGTATCTGTTTCACCTGTTTTCATATCAATCATTTCTTCCGCATTGCCATGATCAGCGACAATTACTAAGAGGCCACGCTTTACTTTTAGCGCGGCAAAAATCTGGCCCAAACATTTATCAACTGCTTCAATTGCCTTGATGCCAGCAGCTAAATTGCCAGTATGGCCGACCATGTCCGGATTGGCAAAATTAACTGTGATAAATTCATATTTATTTTTCTGCAAACCATTAACCAATATCTCGCAAATTTGAAAAGCAGACATTTCCGGCTGCAAGTCATAACTGGCCACATCAGGCGAAGGAATCATTAGACGGTCCTCGCCGTTAACAGCTTCTGCATAGCCACCATTAAAAAAATATGTCACATGAGCGAATTTTTCTGTTTCTGCCAGATAAAGCTGTTTTAAATCTTTTAAGACAAAAGGCAGAGTTTTTTTAACGCTCACTGATGGAAAAGCAGTAAGAACATTTTCCAGCTCAGGACCGCATTCAGTCATTGAAACAAAAACCAAATCTTTCAGCACTTTTTCCCGTTTAAACGAGGAAGAATTTTTTTTGTTAAAATCAGTTTGATTAAAAGCTTTGATCAATTGGCGGGAACGGTCTGATCTTAAATTAAAAAACACAACTGAATCTTTTTCTTTGATTAAACCAATTGGCTTGCCTGAAATATGAGCTCCTTTTTTGCCATGAATGCCTTGAGAAACAATTAAAGTTGGTTCAATAAATTCATCAGTTTCACCGCGATCATAAGCAAATTTAATGGCTTCCTCTGCTGAATGGGCATAATATTTAACCCGGCCAATTGTAAGCGTATCATAGGCCGCTTTTGTCCGAGACCAATTTTTTGTTCTGTCCATCGCGTAATAACGACCCATAACACTGGCAATTTTTTCATTAGGTTTTAATTCTTTTTTAAGTTTGGCTAAAAAAATTAAAGCGCCGTATCTAAAAGAATCCCGGCCGTCAGTAAATAAATGCAAATAAACATTTTTAATTTTATGTTCGCGATAAATTTTCAAAAGAGCCAGCAAATGATTCGGGTCAGCGTGAGCAGATTGCCAGCCGGTTAAAAGACCCAGCAGATGAATATCAGAATTATGGTGCTTAGCATGTTCAACTGTTCTTAAAAAAGCAGGGTTTTTAAAAAATAAACCTGATTTAATGGTTTGGGTAATAATCACGCTGTCTTGCGCCACTACGCGGCCGGCGCCCAAATTTAAATGGCCTGCTTCTGAATTGCCGTCTTGTTTGGCTGGCAAACCAACATAATGGCCAGAGGCCTGCAATTCTGTGTGCGGAAAATTCTGCCATAAAAAATCATAATTGGGTTTATGAGCTAATTCAATTGCGTTGCCAGCGTATGATTTATTAATGCCCCAGCCATCAAGAATTGCCAAAACCATGAGCGGAAATGTTTTATTATTTTTAATTTCCATAATACATAATACTTTGTCCATTATTATACATCTTCTAATATTCCGGCTTTACCTGATAATAGTTTAGCAAGAATTTAGCTATTTCAGCAAATGCCGGCACAACTGAACCTTCGGCAAAAGTAGAATTCCTGGGTTTAGTTATTTTAACCAAAACTACGAACTTTGGCTTGTCAGCTGGCGCAAAACCAATAAATGTATGGATTGTGTCAGTGCTATAGCCGCCTTTTTTATCAGCGATATCAGCGGTGCCTGTTTTACCAGCCACATAAAAACCAGATACTTGCGCGCCCTTTGCGTGGCCGTTTTTAACCACTGACACAAGCATGGCTTTTAGGATATTGGCAGCTGAAGAAGAAATTACCCGACGAACTTCTTGGGGCTGAATTTTTTCTATCCGGCCATTTTCAAAAATTTTTTCCGCAATAATCTGCGGCTGCATCAAAATGCCGTTATTGGCAATAGCCGCATAGGACATAACCATCTGCATCGGAGTCGCCATAATGCCCTGGCCATAAGAAGCAGTGGCAGTATAAATATCTTTCTTCAGATTTAGTGTTTGTAAATTTCCAATAGCTTCATGTGGCAATTGAATTTGGGTTTTCACGCCAAAACCAAATTTTTCCACATATTTTTTAAAAGTATCGCGGCCTGTTTTTAAAGCAGCAAAAATCGCGCCAGTGTTAATAGAATTTTCTAAAACAGAAGTCATATCAACTTCGCCATAAATTTTATTTTTAGCATTGCGAATAATGTAGGGGCCAAATTTGACAAAACCCAAATCAACATATTTAGTGTCTGGCATAACAGCCCCTGAATCCAAAGCCGCGGCCAGAGTAATGGCTTTAAAAACAGAGCCGGGCTCATATGCTTCGCTAATGGCGCGGTTAGTATAGATATTAGCGCTTTCTACCTGGCTATAATTATTCAAATCAAAACTTGGCGCATTGCATAAAGCCATAATTTGGCCTGTATCAGGCGCGACCACAATCGCGGTGCCATCATCAGCCGCCATTTTTTCAACCCATTTTTTTAAAACATTGCAAACCTGAAATTGAATGGCTTGATCCACTGTCAGCACCAAACTATTGCCATCTACGACTGGATCTTTTATCATCATTTCTAATCCAATTAACCTGCCTTTGGGGTCTTTCTCTCTCATAATAACTCCACCCATGCCAGCCAAATAAGTTTCAAAATATTCTTCCAAACCATACTGGCCAACCCGCATATCACCACTAAAACCCAAAAAACCAAGCACATGGGCGAACAGATCATTTTGGGGATAAATTCTTTTAGTTTCTTCTTCAAAACCAAGGCCAGTTAATTTCAGCTGGCTTATTTTTTCTTTTTGTTCCAAAGTTAAAAAATGTTTTAATGGTTCATACGAATCGTTTTTAGCCAATCTTTTAGTAATTTGCTCCCGCTCTTCTTTTTCCAAAGGAACCGTTTTCTCTATCGCATCAAGAGTCGCAGTAGCGTCTTTGATTAACACAGGCTGGCTATAAAGCAAATAATATTTTTGATTCAGAGCAATTGGATTTAATTTTTTAGCCGCGTCATTAGCCGTTGAATCAAAAGTATATATTTCGCCTCTCATAGGCGTTACCTGTTCAATTTTATTATGCCTTTTTTCAGCCAGAGAAACATAATAATTATGGCGCCAAACCTGAAGATAAAAAAGCCGTGCGATAACAATAACAACCAAAACAAAAAATAACACTTTTAAGAGTGTTATTCTGTTAAATCCATGGCCATGATTTCTTTTGTTGACAGTTAAGTGAACAGACATAACTTTTAAAATTCAAAAGTCAAAATTCAAAAATAAATTTAAACATTTTAACATTATTTTGGTTTTTATTTAACAGCCACATCAATGTCTTTTATGGACAGATAATCAATTTGAGTGGCTGCTGTTAAACCATTGGCTAATGCTTTTGTTTGAAGGACAGCTAAATTTGTTAAATTATTGATTTGCTCTTTCAAGATTTGATTAGTCGGTTTTAAATCTTTGATTTTAACTTCTTGATCAGAAATCTTAAAGCCGTCAGTCACGGCAGAAGTCACGCGCACCAGATAAAAACCAGCCAATAATATGATAACCAAAATCAGACTTAAAGAAACATAATAATTCCAGCGCTGGTTTGGTTTAGCTGTTTTCTGTTTCATGCTATTAAAATTAGTTTTAACAGAATAACTTTTTTTATTGGCTTTGCATAAAGAAAAAAACCTTGACATTATAATCTCTTTGGTGCGCTTTCCTAAAAGAGAAGTCAGAAATCAGACTTTAGTTAAAAGGATAATTTCTGATTTTTGATTTCTATTTTAGATTTTCTCAATCACTCTAAGTTTAGCGCTCCTGCTTCTTGGGTTTTCATGAACTTCAGAATTTATGGGCACTACTGGTTTTTTGGTTAAAATTTTTATTTCAGGATTTTTTGCCCGGCTTAAATCACGAAAAAAATTCTTGACAATCCTGTCTTCCAGAGCGTGAAAGCTAATGATTGCTAAGCGGCCACCAGGCGCCAAAATATCAATTGCTTGCGGCAAAACAATGGTCAAATTCTTAAATTCCTCGTTCACTGCAATGCGCAAAGCCTGGAATACTTTAGTGGCTGGATGAATTTTTTCTTTAAAATTATGATGGTGCACCAAATTGATTGCTCTTACCAAATCAAAAGTTGTCTGAAATTTTTGTTTTTTTCTTAATTCAATTATTTTTTCCGCTAACTTTCCGGCGTGTTTGTATTCGCCAAACTTTTTAAAAATATCTATTAAATTTCCTAGAGAATAATGATTAATAATCTCCGCCGCGGTCAATTCCTGATTCACACTAAAACGCATATCCAAAGGTTCATTCTTCAAAAAGCTAAAGCCTCGGCCTGATTGTTCTAATTCATCTGATGATAAGCCCAAATCAAGTAAAATTCCTTTAACATGATATGGAAAATTTTTTTTAACTATTTTGTCTAAATTCCTAAAATTATCATTGATAAAAATTAAATTTTTATTGTCTTTGTTTTTCACAAATACAGAAACATCAGCATTAGCGTCAATGGCTAAAAGTTTGCCAGACAGCTTAATTTTTTTTAAAATTTCAAGCCCATGTCCCCCAGCGCCAAAAGTAGCGTCAATAAAATTCTGGCCAGGGCAAGGATTAAGATATTCTAATACTTCATTTAATAAGACAGGGGTGTGCAATGTCGGCATATAGTAAAACACGAGTAATATTCTGTCATCCTCGCCCAAGTGTGGATCTCATAGAACTAGTATTTACTTATTCACTGGGATCCTCGCTTGCGCGAGGATGACAGATAAATTATCAAGGTCTATATTTTACACTCCCATCTCTCCCATCTTTTCAGCCAGATTCTCGGCTTGATTTTCCATCTGCTTTTTATATTTATGCCAAGTTCCCTCGTCCCAGATTTCTAAGCGGCTATAAAGGCCGGCCACCACTATTTTTTTATTAAGGCCAGCGTATTTTTTTAAATAATCAGGCAATAAAATCCTGCCCAAACTATCAAGCTTTACATCCATGGCTCCGGCCAGCATTATGCGGGAAAATCCTCTGGCATCAGCCCGGCCCAATGGCTGACTGGCTAATTTTTCCGCTAATTTTTGCCAATTGCTTTTAGTGAACAAAAATAGACAATTATCAAGCCCGGGGGTAACTACAGCACCTGATTTTAATTCAGCGCGAAATTTAACTGGCATGGCCAACCTATTTTTATCATCAATGTTATGCTGGTATTCTCCGATAAACATAAAAGTTGTCCACCACTTATCCCCACTTATCTCCACTACATAATTATTATACACCACTCACAAGAATCAAGCAACCACGAGTTATCCACAAAAAAATTAAAAAACGACTCAATGTTTTACTTGAATCGCTGATTTCTACTTGATTTAATATTAAGAAATTAAGTCTTCTATATTCTAAAATTATTTGCGTTATTTGCGATTTTTCTTAAACCAACCCACAAGAAATAATATTCCTATCAAAAAAGCCACTCCGGAAATTTGTATTATCCAGGCCAGCATATACCACTCAATATGTTTATTTGCCTTTTTGACATTTTTTATTTTTTTTTTAACTCCATTGAAAATTTTTGCTCTGGAGTTGTAATAATATTCTTGGGCATAAATTATAACTCAGCTTGCTTGATGTAATCAATAAACAATTTTACTCTCTTGCTGTCGCTGGGCGAAAAGAGAAACGGTTCAACATCGCGCGCCAATTCCTCAAAATCAAATCCGCCGTCTAATAATAAAAATTTTTCTTTTAATTCTTTTGGGTTGTCAATGCCAACTTTTTCTTTCAGATATTCGTAATTGGGTTTGGTAAAAGCCAAAAGAAAAACAATGTCGTAAAAATCTCTGCCCTTGGCGCGCTGGCGACCCAAGGAGGCATAAATTTTTTGAGAAAGCAGAATGTCCGTCGGCGTAACAAAAACTTCCAAAAACATTCCGAATTTATTAAGATTTTTTTTGTCAGGCTTATACCTAAAATTATGCGCGAACGAATCAACCTGAATTAAAATTTTTTCTTCCTGATAAGCCGATAATTTATTGGCAAATAAAATTTCCGGCAAACGGATATTACAACGATAAGCGTTTTTGCCAGCGACCTTCATTTCCGCTTTCAAACCCTGCAATTCCAGCCCTATTTTTATTTTTTCTGAAAGGTTTTTAAACTCTTGTTCTGTTATGCCAAAATTATCAAAATCCAAATCCTCGGAAAACCTTAAATTGCCATAAATTAAACGTAAAGCCGTGCCGCCCAAAAAAGAAATTCTGCCGACATATTCGGAAGCAAAAATAATTTCCAAAATTTTGTATTGCAAATACTCGCGCAAAAGCCCGCGTTTGAAAACACGCAGATTTTCCGGGTATTGTTGTTGAATTTGTTCAAGAGTCAGCATTTTGTTTTATTAAATTTATTATTTTTTCCGTCCGCGCCAGGAAAATTTTACTCTTAAATGCCTGGCCGTATTGACGCATTTTTTCCAAATCTGCCTGCACTAAAAAATCAGTGCTATTAAAACGCCACTCGTGAAAATCCGCCTCGTTGATAATATTTGGATTAAAATATAAATAATCCAAAACTGTTTTTTCTATTTCCGCGATTTTGTATTGCTGTTCAGCAATATTAATTAACTTATAACCAAAAAATAATTCTGGCTTTATTTTGCGATAAAAAAATTCTGCTATCATGGTTTTAAATTTTTCTGTCTTTCGTGTAGAAATTGAAGTGATGGCATAGACACCTTCCGGAATCAACCCGTAATATGAGAGTGCGGATTCTAAAGAAATATAAGACTGGGCATAAATTTTATTGGCAATCAAAAACATAACTTGTTCGTTTATCACAAGGTCAAAAAAAATATAATAACCTTGGCGTATCATTTTGATATATCCCTTGTCCTGCCACTCGCTTAAACGCCGCAAATCAAAATTCGCCTCAATTTTTCTGATGTCTTGAAGGGAAAAAACCATAAAATCCTTTAATTGTTGCCTTAATTCAATAAATTGCATAAAGATAGTATATTTCTAAATTATGTTATTTTTAACATATTACAGAATTATAATAGCATGTCTTGTAAAAATATGCAACAAAATAAAAACCCTTTATTCTAAAATTGTGATAATATTTTTTGGCATAAATATAGATAATTTATATCACAAAACCTGGCCAACTTGCGTTTGTTTTTAAAAACATATTTTTTAAAATTACTTTCCGCACACATATTCGCATGGATCAATCCAGTCGCTCAATCCAGCTTGAATTGCAACATAACCTTTCAGATTCATAACTTCGCCCTTAACAAATCCCAGATGTAAATGCTTGCGCTCACTGTCTGTTTCCGTGCTTTTGCTTTTGCCCAAAATACCAATTTTTTCACCAGCCTTTAGTTCATCATTAATTTTATTAATAATGCTGTCCAGTTTCAAATGTCCGTAAATAACAATTATCAACTGGCCGTTTAATTCACAACTCTCACCTGCCACTCCGCCATAGCCACTAATATAATTTCTGTAAATTAATTTGCCAGCGCACACTGCTTTAACGCTTACTTCTGTGTTTTCCTCGCCTGGAAAAATTTCCAAATCCACGCCAGTATGATAACCAGTGAATCTTTCTGGCTGCACCGGAGAATTTTCTAGGGTAATGTAAATACCAAACGGCTTTTTGGTCACCCGTTCACTTGCTCGGTCAAGCGCTGATACAAAGTCGGAAGAATTCGCTTCGGGATTGGAAGACTGTGATGTTTCACTCGGGGCGCGTCAGTCATAAAAAAATTAATTTTATACAGCCAAAATATGGCCGCTATCGCGACCAGCGCCAAAATCATTAAAATAATTGTTAACAATGTTTTTTTCAGTTTGTAGCACGACTTAAAATAATTTTCAATAAATTACGAGCTATCTAAAAAAAGACTTCCCATGGCAAAATATGGCAAACCATAGTTATGCCAAGTGACAGAATTTTCCACTAAATACTGGTCAAGCTTAATCAATAAATTATCATTATCATTAAAACTATTATTCGTCTCAAGCAATAAATCGCTGCCAGCAGACATTCTAAACAAATAATTACCGTGGTTGTGGTATAAATTGGAATTATTTAAAATAATCCTGCTTTTATCATTCAGCTGTAAAACTTCATTGCTATTTTCAGAAGCATCTAAATTGTCAAGACCGGCTTGGCTGTTATTTTTAACTAGCACTCCTGGATTTAGGCTTTGTCTGATTTTAATATTGGTAAAATTTAAATCAGAATTGTCAAAAACCAGACAGCCCTCATTGCCAAACGCGCTGCCGCAATAATTGAATTCTGTATTTTGGATTGATGAATTATTATCATTAACAAAAGTAACGCCTTGATAATCGCCAGGTTCGGCAAATAGTCCTTCAAATCCGTCGGTATCGCCATAATATGAATCATCAAAATATGAAGTAAAAATAACTGGCTCATCAGAAATGCCTAAAATTTGCAAAGAGCCGTTATTATTGCCTTCAACTTTCAGGCCATAAAATTGGTGCCACCATTTATTGCCGTAAATTTTTATAACTGTACCGGGCTGAATAGTTAATTTAGCGCGCAAAATTAGACCATTTTCCTGCCAGCCAATGATGTAGGGAGAATTTTCTTTAGTCCAGATTTGATCTTCATCAATCACGCCATAAACCCAGGTTGGTCCGGCTGCTTGAGAGCCAAAGGGCAAAAAGAAAAAAATAAAAAAGCTGGCGATAAAAAACGCCAGCGCCAAATGCTTTAATTTTAAAAAATTAAAATTTTGAATTTTTTTAAACATGTGAATAACTTTAACTTTTTTCTAACATTATCAGTATACCATATTTAATTTCAATCACAAATAAATATGGCGTATGAGAATTAGTCGTCTGGCCGTTTTAGTGTTGACAATATTTTCGGTTTTCTTTCGGTATGCTATAATGTAATTATAAAATTAAGGTTATCCACCATAAAATATGCCAAATACCATGCTTACCAGAAAACAAAAAAATATTCTTGATTTTATTGCCCAATACATCAGGAAAAAAAGCTACTCTCCCACTTACGAGGAAATCAAGAAACATTTTAAATTGTCTTCTGTTTCTAATATTCATCAGCACATTAAAGCGCTAAAAGAAAAAGGATATTTAGAAAAAGAAAAAAACAAACCGCGAACAATATCTACTGCCAAAGAAATATCAACAATTGAAATACCAATTGTCGGTACTATAACTGCAGGTCAACCAATAGAAGCGATTGAAAATCACGGAGAAACAATTACATTAATCAAAGACGGGATTAGTAAGTCTGGCGGACATTATGCTTTGCGTGTTCAAGGAAACAGTATGATTGATGAAGGTATTTTTGACGGCGATATGGTTATTATTAAAAAACAAAACACAGCAGATGATGGACAAACGGTTGTGGCAATTATTGATGACAACGAAGCAACTCTTAAAAAACTATTTAGAGAAAAAGATAAATTTAGACTACAGCCAGCCAATCAAAACATGCTGCCATTTTTTCGCAAAGAAATAGAAATCAGAGGTGTTGTAGAAAAAATTATAAGAAACTTTAAAGATAATAATCAAAATTCATTAGCTAACAGGAAAAAAGAATTTTTAAGCCGCATAAGAAGCGCCAACCATGATAGCCAAAACAAATACAAAAGAGTTGCTTTATCTCCAATCAGATACGCAGGCGGAAAAAGTTTAGCTGTAGGCCATATTGTTGAATTATTGCCAGATAATATTAAAAAAGTCGTTTCTCCATTCTTTGGCGGCGGGTCAATTGAAATAGCTCTAAGCAAACAATTAGGCTTAGAAGTTATCGGCTATGACATTTTTGATATTCTTTGTAATTATTGGAAATTCCAAATAGAAAATCCGGAATTGCTTTATGAAAAACTTAAAGAACTAAAACCCAACAAAACAACTTTTGAAAAAATAAGATTAATTTTAAATAATGTTTGGAAGAAAAAAATAAAATTAGACCCTCTAACTTTGGCAGTCTACTATGTTTATAACTTCAATTTATCATATGGCCCAGGATTTATGGGCTGGGCTTCTGACATTTATTTAGACGAAACAAGATATAAAAGAATGATAGAAAGAATAAGAAATTTTGACCCTCAAAATTTAAGGGTGGAATGCGCGGACTTTCAAGAAGTAATTAAAAAACATCTCAACGATTTTCTTTATTGTGATCCACCTTATTATATTGGTGAAGATTCAAAGATGTTTATGCGAAACAATAAGGGAATATTACAAAGATTTCCAACAATTTTTTCCAAACTGGCAATATACAATAGGTCAAGGAGAAACAAGAATAGGAACCAATAGAATAAAAAACGGAGACAATCATATCAAGCAATCTCATGAAATAATCATCTTTTGTCCGCCGAAAAATTAGAATTATCTCTTTTTAACTCGTTTGGTCAAAAATTTAACATAAGACTCGTGTATTTTTTTCGGCCAAGGAATCGCTCTTTCCTGATAATTCCATTCAGGAAAATTGCCTTCCACTTTTTTATAGTCTTCCTTGCATTTATTTTCCATTTCTTTAAATACATTAGTCAGCCCTTTTTCCTTGAGCAGATAGATTCGGTCGCGCTCTTTCTCCCCAAGTTGTTTGTAATTTGTGTTATTCATACAACCTTGAGTATATCACTCAAAGTTGCACTTCTAAATTGATTTTACCATTCATAAAAATAATTTATTTTCTATTTAAAACATGATAAAATATCACGGCAGTAAAAATGCCGACAACAGCGCCGCCTAAAATATCCAAAGGATAATGCACGCCAGTATAAATTCTGCCTAACCCGATTAAAATTCCAAGCAGGAGTAAAAATACGCCTAAAGATTTATTATAAAAAAAGATTGCGACAGCGATAGCAAAAGCCACCGCCGCGTGGTCAGAAGGAAATGACTTCTCTGATAAAGG
>Ga0210051_1004452_pt1 | contig 13678 bp, 22 predicted proteins | sample CryGey092014_all_FD_185464 | JGI IMG/M metagenome (GOLD analysis project Ga0210051, IMG submission 185464) | Groundwater microbial communities from aquifer - Crystal Geyser CG23_combo_of_CG06-09_8/20/14_all (SPAdes) (version 2) | ecosystem: Environmental > Aquatic > Deep subsurface > Groundwater...
TTCTTCCTCCGTTCCTATTATTAGATTCGTTTCATGAATGACATCCTGAACCTTAAGAACGATGTCTTTCTTCTCCTCTTTGATTTCTTCCATCGGTCTCCTTCGTTAAATTGCTCCAGGGTGAGGTTTCATGGTTTGCGTTGTTCTCCTCAGCCAATCTCTTTCATTTCTTGCCTGGTTCTTCCGATACTCGAAAATAGCCTTATGCTCGTTCGATTTGTTCACATCGAGGCATTGAGAATCCTGCTTCATATAGGCTTCCCTTAGAATCCCATGAGTAAGATAAGGGTGATAATCTGATCGGATCTCAGGAGAGACGGTATCGATTGTACCGATAACTAACTGATTCAAGGGAATTCTGGAAACCGTCAATCTCATCGTGTCAACAACTTTTTGGATGATGCCTCCCGAAGCAACAACTTCATCAAAGACCGTTTCGATTACTGTAAACGAATTGGATGAGGCAGAGGTCACCGTGAATATCTTTGGGACAGCCGTGGTTCCATTGAGTGTCGTGCCAGAGACCACCACCTGGTCGGTGGCAGCGAGAAGCGTTGAGAAATTCGTTTCAGTCGAACCTATCGTGTGGGTTATCGTTCCACCAAGCGCAGTGAAAGTTATTGCTCCAGACCAGTACCCCAACGATGGGGGCGGGTAATAGACCGTTCGAAAAATACCCAGTCCATAATCAGGGATCATCCAGAGAACATTCCCGGTGATCCTTCTCCAGCTTGAAACATTGTCATCAAGCCATGTATCGTCTTTGGGGAACACGATTGGAGATCCGTTATCGAGGTATCCCTTATGAATCTCGGTGATCCTGGAATCCATCGCATAGGTATGCTTATTTGCTAAGATGGGAATGTCGCAGATAGCTGAAGTGGTCCAATCACGAAGGCACCCTGTTTCTCGGCACCATTCGTTAAGGATCATATTGAGATGCCTTAAGAGATCTTCATCGTCCCAAAGATAAGGTTGAACCACGTCGTCAAGATAGTCTTTTCTTGCAGACCAAAGAATGTCTTTGACCAGCATAAAAACCTCTTGCGGGGGTTTGCCTCCTACCCCCGCGAAGGAGGGTTAATTAAACCTGATAAATGACCTTTAACTCGCTCGTCGCATCTCCAACTACTCCGGCAGGGCCGATCCCGTTTTTTGAGATAACGTTGGCATCGACTGTCACCGTCGGAGCGTTAAGGATAGCCGTATTGAAGGCCGCAAGTAAAATGTCTGTGGCAGCAACAATACACTCAGGAAATCCCTGAAAATCTCCAAACCCCATAAGGATGGTATCATTACCACCAGCAATAACCCAACCAGAACCAACGATGGAGACGACTTGCTTAAAGGCCTTGATTCCCTGGACCGTGTTGTCTCTAAGGGGGGTAATCGTTTCGGTAATTGTTCTACCGTCGATGTCCAACCCCGTAACAAGCAAGGTCCCCAAGGTATCCGTCCCTGTGGCCACCGTTGCATGAGCAACCGTTACATTGTGAGCAAGACCATCTCCAGGAAGACCGCTATTGACGATGGTGTATGCCCCATTGATCATGTTGGTTGATGTGACAAAGCGGTCTGCGACTTTGGCCGCTGGCGTACACTTGTAAACCCTCAAAACCTTATTGAGGAGTTTTTGCTGTACTCCCGCCCTGTTCCCACCGCCAAGATCATAACTTAATTCTCTTACTGACCATTGTTCTCTTCTTGCCATAATTCTCTCCTTTCCCGCCTTTTTTACGAGTTAGCCCTCTCGAAAAAAGGAGAGTGAAAGACGGGGCCCGAAGACCCCGTCAAGGGTTTAATGCCATGCCGTTGGTGGCAGGTCCTGGAATTCGTAGAACGCACACAGAACCGAGACACCAAAGATTGCCACGGCAACATCCGTGTCTGTCCCAAAGGTGATATCCAATGTATCAGTGGCGTTGTATGTCTTGCCGCCGGTCAGCATGTTAGCATCGGTGTTGAGGGTCATCTTGGTGGTTCCGACAGCCCCGTTTATTGAGAATGAAGCCAACCAGCCAGCCGCAGCATCTCCGTCACCAATCGTAATGGTTGCCGCAGCTCCTTCTGCCTTGTAGAGTTTAACCGCTACCGAGAGGATATGGGTGAGTGCCGGGATATTCCACATCTGGATGAGATCCGAAGCACTCCCGTCAATCGTCCCGAGAGCTGCTTTCATCGCGGCCATATCCACGATGAAATTCATAATTCCAATAGTACCCTGTCCTTCTGGATACTTTGGACGGGCTCCCGCAAACTGAGCTAATGCTGTTGCATTTAGTGTTGCAGCCATGATTTACCTCCTTATCAAAGAGTGTGTTCACTCCTATTGCAGCGTTCACTATTTAGTGAACACTGGTTTATGTGATCGTCGGAGCTGCATAGAGGCAGCCGAGGGCGGAATCCTTGATGACCTCACGACCGAAAACGTGCAGAGACTTGATGAACTTCCCGAAAGTCGTTTCCGGCTTATCGATATAGTCCGTCTCTGTGAACTGATCGGCGAAGGTCAATCCGAGAGGATGCCCAAACAGGCAATAGAAGGAAAGCTGACTCGTTGTGGGATCGATCCTCGATGGAAGCAAGTTCGATGCGTACAACGTGAAATTCAGCAACCTTCCAAGCCTACCGCTTCTCAGGGCAGATGTTGCATCTCCCATCATGGACGCATCCTTGATGTCGGATGTCTTGAGAAGCATCGCCATAACCCTGGGCATGATAAAGAATTTTGAAGCGTCATCGGGAATGTTGGCCTCTCCGAGGACCGCTTCGGCCATGGCCAGGTATTTGATGATGTTGGCTGTGGTCACCTGGGCAGGAGCGTCCACCGCACCAAGGTTATAAAGACCACTTACCCTACCAGCGGTCAATCCCTGGTTGAGCGAATAGACCTTACTGGCTGAATACTGGATGAGCGGATTGTACCCACCATATCCCAGCACATAGGCCAGGGCATCGGTGTCGATTGCCACTTTTTCGTTCTCTGTGGCATCCTCTGCCCATTGGCTCATAAGGGCAATGTCGCTCTGATACTTGTCGATGTCATCGATCCCAAAATAGAAATAAGTATTCTGATCGATGAGCAACTGGGCTCTTGGGGATTCGATTCTGTCCGGGGGCTTGAGAACGCCACCCTTCTGGTACACGTTCAAATAAACCGGAGCAGTACCACGTGTTCTGATCCAGACCTTGTCTCCAAGACCCTTGATTTCGCCCTCATAATTGGTATTGCTGATATGCGTGAGGACGGTCGCATCGTAGAACTTTTCAACGAGCTTTGCGCTCCATATTTCTGGAATAAACGCACTTGATCCCGCTGCTGAATAATCCGGATAGCCCGGTGCTGTCCCGAATGCCATGATTGCCTCCTTTTATCCTATCCCCTGCCTGGAAAGCGCATGAAGCCTTGCGTATTCTTTGTCGTACTGTTCTCTGGAGCCTCTATACTGGCCCCTCGAATAAGCACTGGCAAGGGCAACGAGCGCCTGCCTTGCTTCCTGGGGAGATATTTGACCTTGTTTTGTTGGTTGGTTTGGTGCTCCTGGGCTTGAAGACCTCGGCGCCCCTACTCTATTCTTTAACTTGTCCCTGTCCATGTTGATTTTGTCTTTATCTTCCGTGGCTACACGTCTCTTCTTGCCCGTAAAAAGGTCAAAGGCCCTTAATACAGCCCTTGAATCAAGCCTTTTAAACGCATCCTGAATAAACGCATACCTCTCGATTCCAGTGAATTCGTCCACTTCCGTTAAATAAGCCTGGAATTCTGGAGTTTTCCACATAACTTCCCAATCGGAGTATGCGTCGAGGAGCTCCTTGTCAAATCTTTCTTTGACGTTAAGTGCCAACTTGCCATCAAACTTTGTTGCTACCTCCGTAATGGCTTGTTTGGCTTCTTCACGCCCAAGTTCAAAAGTCCTTTCGTTGATTTTCACTATCTTGTCAACGATGTCTGGAGCCAAATCCTCCTTTAGTGCCTCAATATCTTCCTTGATGGCTTCTGATAGGACAACCTTTTTTGGCTCCACAGCCTTTGGTTTCTCTTTCAAGGCAAGGATCTCTTGTTGAAGAAGTCCAATTTGCTCCTGTAAGAAGTTATTTTGTCGTTGCAATTCTGCCGGTTCTTTGTCGTATTTTCCCCGAAGCGTTTGAAGAGATTGCTCAAGCTTTTGAATCTTTTCCTTGAGAGAATCAACAGTCTCTTCAGCCTGATACTGATATGCACCCGGTGGGAGAGAATCTTCGGCTCTCTTTTTAGCCTCAGCTTCCCTTTCTTCTTCAGAAAGAGCGGCTAACCTGTCAGCTTCCTTTTGTTCCGCTTCAAGCTGTTCAGGAGTCAGAGAAGATACCCTCTCTTTTTCCTTCACATGTGCCTCAAGAAACTTGTCTGTGTTCTCGATTCTCTTCTTCACCGCCTCTGGATATACTGTGTATTTATCTCCCATGGTTTCCTCCTTAGCGCCGCTCATGGTTTTTCCCACGCGGTCTGCTTATATTTTCACCGCCGACTTTGCGGTCTGGTGAATCTTTGTTAAACCCCAAAAAGAAAGCCTGTACCGCTGTGCACAGTACAGGCTTTCCTGGTATATTGGGGACCCCGTGGCCAACGAGGTTTTGTTTTCCCTATTTTTTAAGAAGCTGGTCTAAATTCTTTCTTGCCTCCACAAATTGCCTAACGAGATCTGCGAGTTCTGCTACTCTGCCCGCATTAAATACTGTATTTTCGTACAGCGCTTTCTCTGCTATGTCAAGGCTTGCCCTAAACCACTCAAATACCTTCATCCCTCTCGGGTCATTTTCAAGGGTGGCGATAGCTCTAAGAATTTCTTCGTCTGGTCGCTGCATTTACGCCTCTCCCCAATCTACGGAACCGTCAAAGCTCCCATCAGAATAAATTTTGGTGACAGTCATGGGTACAACCATTTCCTCAATATAAACCATGATAGTTTGCCCCAATTCCAAGGGGATTGGCGCAGTGCCTGGAACAAGTTTCATTGGAACGAAATCTCTCATCTATATCCCCAGGCAATGATGTCCGCATCCGGGTTGTAATACAGGGTCGCCTTTACAATTAAAGGAGTAGCTCCTGGCTCACCGGATGGAGTTATTCTGATTTTCTCTTGCTCGATAAGTGGTATACTCAAGGACATCACTATCGTTATGGCATTCTTGTTCAGGCTTCCAGAAGTATAAATGACATCTCCATCCCTATCGACAATGATAAGGGTGAATGTGATGACATTGGTGCAGTCATTCGCATTTACCTTAAACCCAACCATCTGCCCTTGATGGACGCCTGTATTGTTTGAGATCTTCGGAGAATCCACGGGAGTTGATCCGCCACCCGTCGGACAAGTGATCTGAATGTAACCCAATTTACCCGCATATGGGTCAGCGCCTGATGGACCTATCGGAACTGTTCGAGCCATTTTATCCTCCTGCCGGCGAAGCGGCGTTAGTGTCGACACCCTGAGTCCTATTCCCAGCTTGGTCAATCGGAGTGGACCCTGGTGCCGGAGCCGTTGCTCCCATTCCTGGGACGGGTTTCAGAAATTCTTTGTCGGGAACCAATTTCCTTCCTTCAAGATTTAGACTTTTGGCAGCCTCCTGAAGAGCATAAACCGCTCCTTGTTCTCCCATGAGTTGCTGGAAGATCGGAGAAGTCCCAACGAGTCTCAAGAAGTCATTAAGCCTCAGCGCCTGGGTCTGTTTTGAAAACAACCAGGAACTGCCTCTTGCCTTGATCTTTACATCACCGATGTACTCCAGGGCATCGTCAAGATCGTAATTCTCATAATAAAGGGCTTCGATTGCTGGAGCGATAACCTTGTCGTCAAATATGCTCGCAACGTCCTTAATTCCCCTGTCCTGCATTCCGGCGAACATGGAAAACCCGGAGGCCGTATTCCCTGCCCCCCCAATATTTCGATCTCCGTGGGTGAACCCTGCTATCCCTGAATGTTCGTCACATATCTTTGAGGCTTTGTCATAGGCCATGATGAGCTCTTGGGTGTGCATTTGAGGCTGGAAAAACTGCATGAAGGGCTGAGTTTGGGATGAAAAGGCTTGTCTAATGAACTTCCAAATCTTCCATGGCCACATCATACTATCGTCTTGGCCGGGGGAAAGTGATTCCTTATCGATACCAACCTGAGGACCAGAGGCGATTCCCACGTTATTCTGGAGGGCTCTTATCACGGAATTGGCAAGCGTTTGTCCATCCTTCATTGTCTCAGGGAGGCCCCTACCCCAAAACGCTCCCTTTTGCTCAATATAGGATGCCTTATAATAAGGCTTGAGGCCGAGCGGGTTTTCGTTAAGCTGGATTTTGAGAACCCACCGGTCTATCAACCACACGACAACGGGATAATCGAAATCCGGGTCAAGGGATTTGCCCATATACTTAAATGTTTTGTCATCTTCGAGCGGCGCTCCTGACCACTCCATAATGAATTTTCCAGGAATTGTGTCATGATATTCAATCGCATCGATTGTCTGCCAATCGTAATATTGGGCTGTTTCTCTTCCTTCTGCCTCGGCTCTTCGGATCTCATCTGCATCCCACGTCCATTGATGGAGTCCCCTGGACTGAAAGTTTTCCAGAATTTCTCTTATGGCCACTTCATCAAACCCATCGAGGCCGATCATCTCCTGAAGGTCTTTTCTCTGGTAGCGAAGGATCTCGATAAGGCCACCTTTATTTATGTCTGTTACTCCAGCAAGGGGGAAAATATCAAAGGCAGATGGAGAATCCCACTCTGGTCTTATTTCTTCCCTTACAACCCTTTTGGCTCTCCCTGGCCTGTCAGGATCTTCCTTCAACTCAAACACTTTTTCCTTTCTGTAAATGGGGCCCTTCAAAAATCCGGCCTTGAGGTCCACAAGATCAGCCAGGCATTCATTGACGGCTTTATAAAACCCACCCTCAATGAGCTGGTCTTGAATCTTGTTTTCCATGTTGGCAGCTTTTTCCATCGCCACTTCCATCTGGACCGCCTTGAATTCTTTTTTGAACTTTGGGAGAGCTTGAGTCATGATCGACTGAAGCATTTCGGGGGGAGCATCCTTAACCTTCACCAAGAAGTTTTCGAGCTCTGCCATGAAGGTTAATTCTGCGACTGATTCCATCTCTGGAGTTAGCTTTGGAATTGGTGTCGGGTCGATTGTCCAGGATTTTTCCCCAGGATGGTTGTAGATCTCGTGGAGCATAGCAAGGGTGATTCTACATTTTACATCGGTTATCATCATGAAGAGCTCGGAGCCGAGCTCCTTGATTTGAGCCAATTTTACAATATCGTACTCTCCTCTTTTTTGGAGGAGGTTCTGGATCATCTTCTCCTGAACGACTCGCTTATCCTCCCTGGCCTTCTCAAAAGCCGACCAAATATGTCCTCGCAAATTATTGGTTAATGCACCAAGGGACGCTGCTGCACTGGCCTCTTCGATCTCGGCCTTCGCCTGTGCAGCTCTCTTCTCTTCCGCTTCAATTTGCTCGTTGGTGGTTACCGGAGGTTGAATCATTTCATTTGTCTCCATAAAGGAAAAGCGGTCAATAAGACCGCTTATGTCCAAGCTCCAGGCGGGATGCCTTTCTCCACCACCCGATTCTTCGTGCTTTGCGGGATGGCAGAGGTTTCAAATGCCCCCAAAACATATCTCAGGGCATTCATCGCAAAAAATCTTTCCTGTGGTTCTTTCTTGAGATCCAATTCTCTAATCTCCCTTAATTGAGAATGTATAGCGAAATCTTTTGGAATTGTCAACCCCTTAATTTCACGAATCCACTTTGTGATGTTATTGTGGCCGTGAATGAAGCCATCATACCCCTCTGCGTAAGGTGCAGGTTTGACTCTCACCTCCTGTAAATTTCTGTCCGTTTTCATAAAGAGACTGAGGGCCAATTTATAATTATCGTACCGTGCCGACAGGTCTGTGAATATTTCAAAACAACCAAAGATCCCCATGTCGTTGAACATCTTTTTAAACAATGAGCTCAGGCTCAACGCCTTAAATTCCCTGATAATAAGGAGGGGATGCTCTCCTGTCATCAGCTTTTTGCCTTCCTGTGCCACGAGGACATAGTACCCGCCAGGATTGATTGCGAGGGGCCAGGAGAGGCCACACCGTACTCCGAGGTAAACTCTTTCTTCCGGTTCTTTTTTCTCATCCATTTGGACTTCAAGAATAAGCCCACCCTCTATTCTGCCTTTGAAATTTATCATGACGTTCTCGCCAGTATTGTGCCAGTATCCCATGACCTTCGGGTTTTATGAACGATGTTATCTGTTTTCACCGTGTCGGATTCGGGATCAATCTTCTCTGCAATTTCATCTGGAGTCATTCCCTTGTCTGCCATTTCCTTTACCTGCTCAGATAAATTCCTCATGTACTGAGAACGGCCATTTAAATCCTTGAAGGGCGTGCTTAACTCATCCTTGAAGGGCGTGCTTAACTCCCTAAACTTATCCAGAATGTATTCGCTCCAAATCTCCGGGATAAATTGTGTATTCTTTCCCATGTCAATAACCTTCTTCTTTTTCATAGTAATTCCGGGTAAAGCAAGCCGGAAGCGTGTTGTCTGGCCATACATTCGTAATTGTAGGCGTGCCGGTAGTGGTCGTCGCCGAGCTTCACATAGATATATCTTTTGGATCCCGTCTCTTCTTCCTCTTCCAGCTTCTTTCCGACATTGTGGAGATGTTTCGCAAACATCCTTACTTCATCACACTCTTTAGGGAGAATGATCTGTGCGAGTTTTATTTCCTGATGAGAAGCATCCAGGGACTCTGTTCTATTGCAGGTAACTATCAGCTTTTCTTCGTCCCATTTATAACTTCCCCTTTGATGTTCGCTGTAATAATTTAGAAATACTCTTCCCTTGAATTTCTTCGCGAGCTCTCTTGCATTTCTCAATTCTGGTTGAGCATCAATGACAGCTCTCGTGATATTAAAATTATCCATGAGAGAGTAGATCTCTTCCCAATCCTTGTAAACATTCATGTGAACAAGTTGCCCGGAATACCCTGGATGGTCCTTCCCGATTACTGCATGAAGGCCCTTCCCCTGGTCAACCCCCATGAAGCAGGGCACTTTCTCGCCAGAGGACATCCCTTCGTCTCCGCAAAGTGCCATCACTTCCTCGACTGACAACCTGTTTTCGGCCTCGATGTAAGGTACTCCGATCTTCAGATTGTAAAAATCTTTCATATTATTAGTTGCCCTGAATTTATGAAGAATCTCGGCTGGTGAAACAAACTGAGAATAGAGCTGAGAATACTGCCTTCCGCTCCTTTCCTTCACACGGGGCTTCATTGCAACCCATTCTCCCCTGGCTGGATTTAGGGCCTTACCGCACTTTCGGCAAGCACGGATCACCCTGTTTTTGGTCTCCACGAGGCATTCCGGAAAGTCCTTTACCAGGTCGTTCCATTGACCACATCTGCACTTTAGGAGCCAGTATTTCTGATTGGAAAGAAGAAACTCTTTGTGGATCCCGTAGTCGGGGAGAGTAGGATTTGAGAGCATCATCTTTTCTCTGTAAATAGAATGAGACATCCTTTCATCGGCCATGTCCACGGCGTTCTGAGCTGCCTCGTCCGATTCGTCATAAACGATGAAGTCGCCAGGAACGCTCTTCAATCCTACCCTGCTTTTCATCCCTCGGAGATAGAGAAAGCAGTTCCAGATCCGCTTGATATTTGTTGCATCGGTGTCTCTCACCCACTCACCGATCGTGTCGGGATTTTCGCTAATCAGAGGATCGATCCTTGATTTTGTGAAGTCGCTGACATCTGTCCTGGATGGAAAAAGGTAGAGGATCCCACGGAAGCCACGATACCTTCCATTGTAAATCGCCCTCAGCATGGCTCTGGTGGTGAGGCCCATTTGGGCAGATTTCATGTCGACCTGGAACGGATGATTATCTTCGTAGGGTTCTTTTAGGTATTCATGTTTGTCAAAACCGAAGGGGAATCCATCGACTATGATTGGCTTCAGGACCCAATCTGAAAATTTGATTATAGAACGAGTGTCCTCACGTTCGTACTGGCGGGATAGCGGTTGAAGAAGTGAGTCTAATAGGTCAATCCTTGTATCCACATTCACTCAGCTTTCGCTGGACTTACCTTGCTACCTTTCTTACCTTTCTTGCTTTTCTTGCTTTTCTTGCTTTTCTTTGCCATTGGATCCTCCTGATAAAAGATTCGCCTGGAAAAATCAAAGTGGTTTGGCAGGGCTATTGTGCTCGTAACTCCCGTTTGCCGGCTCGCTTGACTTTGTCTTGTCTGCCCATGGCCTGGGGCCTGTCCATGGTCGAGCGACACCACCCCGGGGAAGAACTTCACCCTTTCCATAAGGCATTTTCGTCGGAGGTGGTTCTACTCCAGTCGCTTCCCAGGACTTATCAATATAACTCCCGTATCTTTTAATTCCTCCTTGTCCGTTTGCCATCGAATTAAGACCTCCTTTCATAGCGGTTTTGCAGGACAATGTCTCTCTGCATATTTCTGTCTTACCTTTTCCCAATACTTTGATCCTGCAACAGCTTCTGGATCATATCCGGACCCAGACCTCGCAACGCCCTTTTTGACCGATTCAAACTTTTTAGGAGACATGATCGCTCCGGCCGGCTGCTTCTCTCTCCACTTCAGGACTTTTTTGGGGATCTTTGACATAGGAACCTCCTTTATAATGGTTTAGCCGGGCTATGGTGGGATTTGTTTTTCCCTCTCTTCGGTCCCTTCCATCCATGAGCGTAGGCCCGGGCAACGTTTTCAAAGTTATCCCGCTTTTTTTCAGAGGCAAAATGTCTAACCTCTCCAGAACTCATCTTTAATGCTTTCTTGCCGATCTTCATAAAATTTCTCCTCAATAATTGATAACAAGGGTTTTGTATCCTGGCTTCCGCTTCGCATACGGACAATCATTTGGGAATAAACCTGCTTCCAATGTCTGCTCTACGCTTAAACAGAGAACCCTGCCCGTGACCGTGCCAGTATGTTTCCCATATATCTTACACGTTCCTTTTCCATTGTCAAGATAAAATTGGGGGCAGTGCTCATCGAGGGCAATCCATAAATTCCCAAATGGGCGTTTCAAGAGGCAACACCGGCCACATCTTTCACAGAGGTCCTTCATTTATAATGGCTCAGAGTTCTGGTCTTTGACATAGTCATAAACATTTTTGATCCGCTCGGCCAAAAACTTTCCTGGCGAATGGGCTTTAAGGAGTTCCTGATAAAGCTCTTCGGGAACATCCATGTAATGATAAATACCTCCTTTTATAAACTTGACGGAGAGAATGCCCACCATAGACCCTTTCTTAATATCGCCGGGGCGGTAAGCAATGGCCTCCACGTTTGACGATTCCACTTCATACCAGTTCATCATCCCTCCTTTGTGGGTATCGACTCATCTGGAATCGTCGGGATAAATTCACCGATCATAAATCCTGGATGCCGTCCGCACCAGATGTCAGGCCTCGTTTTAGGGAAGAACGAATTGACTCCGATCTGTGGCTTTTTGTCGAGAAGGGTTTGAAGCGGTATAAGAATGGGATGGGGATGATCTGCCCTGCATTCTCCGTCAGGGCCAGGATCTACCGGGTTCCAATAGGGACAGGTTGCGCACACGGGCCTCTTGCTCTCGCTCATTTTTGCTTCCTCCTTTTTTTGTTTTGAATTTCTTTCCTTCTTTTCGCTTCACCCATTTGTGGACTCGCTATCAACCTTCACATTGTGGGTGATCCTGGACAGCCTTCACTTCAATATCCGTCTTCTCCTCTACTGAGCATTCGATCATTTTTTCTTCTCCTCCTTTCGTTTTATAACCAACTCTTCGATGCCATAGTCAGCCAAAATTTTGTTGAGATACTTAACGATCTCATTCCGGTTAATATCTCCCCAATTTGATCTCTTTAAAATTGAATCCCTATAACCCATCAAACATTTGAACCTCAAGTTTGGATCCTGTGGGCCATCCTGTTTCCTCCATTCCTTCCCAACACCATCAAGGAATTCTATCTCGTCTTGTGTTGACCAATAGATCTTCCAGGTATCACCGACGGCTTGTTTTGGGTTTCTCATTCCATCTTCTCCGCTGATATGTATGCACCCTGGGGAGGACAATGGGGATCGATAAAAACTCTCATTCCAAAGATCTCAAATACATTTGTGTGTTTCTTTCCGTCTCTTCTATTGAGTTCACAAATGAGTTGATCGTGGGCAATCCTGGAGAGATAGAGATATTTGGCCTTCAATCCATGTTCCTCAAAATTGCGTTTCATGTTAGTCAAAAGGCTTAAGATGGTCATTTTGCCAGCTCAACCGAGGCTCGCAAAGCCTTAAGGGCCTTCAGTCTCTGGAAGATCGTAACTCCAAGATCAATCTTCTTCTGGCATTTGTTACAGATAATGGGCTCACCGCAATCAGGACACTTGCTGGCGCCCGAGATCGCTTCAAGCACTTCCTTCTGAAAATCCTGCGACACTCGATAATCCGAAAGGACCTTCATAATCTCAACCTGGAATGAGAGCTGCATCCGGATCTCTTTGATTGTCTCGAGCGCCATGCTCCGGGCATCCTTTCCCCCTTCGGGCTTGACCGTCTTCGCCCCCTTGCCCTGGATCCACAGCACAAGGTCGTCAAGGATCTCATTCGACCGCTTATTGATTTGCGAGAGTTGGTCCACCACATCAAGCTCCCGCCTCACAATCTCATGGGCTGTCTCCAGGGTAGTCTGCTTCACGATGGAGAGATTCAGCTTCTTCCTGGTATCCCTGATCGTCCTTCCTGATACACCGAGAGCTTTCGCAATCTCTGCATCTTTCTTGCCTTCCCTGACCATGTCCCACATTTGCACACGATCAAATCTCTGCCCGGGATGGATAGACATGATTCTCTCCTTATTTCTTCAACCACTTAAGTTGAAGCTTCTTAATCGGGAAAGGCTCACCAGCCTTCTTCGCTTGTTTGGCGAATTTTAATTCCGCATAATTCAGACGCCTGATTGAGAAGAGAATTTCGATATTCCCCTCATTCTTCCGGATTTTCCCTCCAAAGATTCTGCGGGTCGCCTTAATTCTAAGTTTCGGACTGTAATACTTCACAGCCTGGATCGCTCCGGCTTCAAGTATCGCCTCTGCCAGCTGGTCGAAGATTTTTTGTTTAATCATTCTGGCCCTCCTTTCGTTTGACCCGTCAGCCATTTACTCGTTCCTTGCAATGCTACTATTCGCCCAGAAGACAACCTCATCCAGCTTCGTTAAGGCCATGGATTGCTCTCTCGAATATGGACACATGGCAAGGATTAAATCCGCGAACGATTTTGCCGTGGCCCGGACCAGCTCATATCTCTCTGGCTGGTCTTTCTTCGGCGGGTGATAAGTAAAGGTCTTCTCCAACCTCTCCTCGTCGTACGTATATGGACCATACTTTCTCGCAACTTCACCCCGCATATCCATCTTCTTTCTCATCTCTCTCCTTTCTCTTCTTGCAAGCTTTTAAGCCCATTAGCTCAATGTTAATTTGACCATCGCATTCTCTCTGCTAATCTTTTTCCTCAAGGTTTACATGACGAAAAAGATAAAGTCAAGAAAAATCGACATCCACCTGAAAAAATATTGGGTGACACCCTGAATTTTGAGAATGTTTCATGTGGAACATCCTGAATATTTCCAATACAT
>Ga0210051_1004454_pt1 | contig 13665 bp, 16 predicted proteins | sample CryGey092014_all_FD_185464 | JGI IMG/M metagenome (GOLD analysis project Ga0210051, IMG submission 185464) | Groundwater microbial communities from aquifer - Crystal Geyser CG23_combo_of_CG06-09_8/20/14_all (SPAdes) (version 2) | ecosystem: Environmental > Aquatic > Deep subsurface > Groundwater...
TTGGTCGATGAAAAGCTGTTTGAGTTCCTGGTCGATGTTGCCTTTTCGTATGTACGCGCGCATTTGGGGCCAGTCTTTTATGCCTAAGCAATCTGCTATTCTGTGCCATTCAACGTATAAGGGGTTCTTGTCTTTGACGTTGTTGCCGCCGCCTCCTGCGAACACGTTTCTGGCGCCGCGCTCTTTCACTTCAATCATGCTTTTGGTGTGTTCGTAGTAGTATTTTGGGTCTAGGTTTGCGCTTCGCCATCCGTGAAGTCCGGGCAGGAGGGTTTCGTGGACGCATCCGACGTATCTTACGCCTTCTTCCATTTTGAATATGAGTTGTTTGTACCAGTTGCTCACGGTTTTTGTGACTGTGCCCTCAAGCTCGGTGGTGATGTCGTGGGCGTTGATTCCTAACATGTTTATGCCCTGTTTTTCGGCGTCTGTGAGGATTTCTCTCATGTCTTTGAGGAAGCTGACGCTGAACAGTTCGTCTGGATCAGAAATTATGCACCATTCGCCTTCGTTTACGTGGTCTAGGTACGCGTTGCGTTGTTTGCTGAAGTGGTCGTCCCACTCGCGGTAGTGGAACTGGGCCTTGTCTTTCGACAGGTTTACGAGTTTGATGATGGTTGAGGGGCGTACTGTGTCGTCGTAGACGAGTACGGCTCTGTCAACGTAGGGTAACACGCGTTTTAGGCATTTGATTACTTGGGATAGTCTTTCCTCATAGAAGGTGATGCAGTACACGATTTTTGGGGGGGCAGGGTTCGGGTTTTGGAAGGGTTTTCTCCACTGGGCTAGAATCTCCTGTTGAAATTGGGCTACTTCTTCATGAACTTTTTGGCGTTCTTCTTCGGTCACTTCTGCTTTCGGAAAGTTTACACTCATTGTTTCAAACTCCATACTCGTCATATTTGAGGGTGGTTTCTTCTATTCCATCTGCAAACGTGTATTTCGGCTGCCAACCGGTCTCCTTGAGTTTAGTCCAGTCTAGGCTTTGGCTTCCGATTTCTTTGAGGGGTTTTTCTCTTTTGACCACGCGGGGCGTGAGAGGGTAATAGTTGCATATCCTCTTGACTACCTGTTCCTGAGTGAGTATGTCTTCCGTGCCTACGTTGAATATTGCGGGGTACTCTTCATGTGTGCGGCTGATGAGGTGTAGCATGGCTTTTACGTGGTCGCTGACGTACATGTACTGTCTGACCGTGTTTTCGCCTTCATATATTACTGGGGGTTCTCCCTTGAAGCAGTTTCTTATGGTGTTTGGAATGATGCGTTTAGCCAAGTCGAACCCGTACGTGTTGCAGGCTCGGCCTATGATGATTTTTAAGCCGTAGGTTCTCGCGTAGGCTTGAGCTGCGAGGTCTTCCGCTACTTTTGAGGTTTCGTAGATTCCAGTGGAAACTAGGGGGTCTAACTCGTCGGCTCTAAGCCTCTCGCCGTAAACCTTGTCCGTGCTAACCACGTAGACGGTTTGAACGTCGCATCGGCGGCAAGCTTCGAGGAGGTTCACGGTTCCTTGAACGTTAGTTTCAAACGTTGACACTGGGTCTTTCTGTGCTGTGCTGACTATGGCTTGAGCTGCACAGTGAATAACCGTGTTGATGCCGTAGTCGGCAACTATCCGGTTTAGCGTTTTGAGGTTGAGCATGTCTCCTAGAACGATGGTGGTTCTGCTTAACGCTTTGCTAAGCCATTTTCCCCAAGGCGATTCTGTGGGAAACAAATCTCTGACCAACGTTACGATTTTGTGTTCTTGGGAGAATTCTTGGCATACGTGGCTTCCTATGAAGCCCGAGCCGCCAGAAACGAAAACGTTCATGTCAGCCACCTTAGAAACTTTGTGTATATCTCATTCATGTCCCATTTGGCCTTTTCTTTTTTGGCGTGAACCGCGAGTTTTATGCGTGTGTTGTTGTCGCACATGACAAGCATCGCGTCTATGAGGGTGTCCACGTCGAAGTGATGGAGGCGTATGGCGTGGCGCTGTTGCCAAACAATGTCTTCAGTCCTATTCACGGGCAACAGTAGGCCGGTGTACCCGTTTTTGACTATTTGGTTCGTGTTGGGGCAGTCTACGCCTATCACTGGCTTTCCCGCTGCGAAAGCTTCAAGGTAGGTTAAGCCGAAGCCTTCTACTTCGCTGGGCTGCACGTAAAAGTTGCAGAGTTTGTAGAGAGCTGCCATCTTGTACTTGTCGAGGAGGCCCCAACTGTTGGTGAACAGAAAGCGTTTCAAATCTAACGCCTGTTGGAGAGCCATTATGTTTGTGTCTCCCATGCCAGAGTGAAGTATGAGGAAGCTGTCCTTAACCATTTTTTGGATTGTCTTGTAGGCTACTATAAGTTTGTCCAAGGCTTTTCTCTGCACGTTTCCAGCGACGCACAGCATCACGTTTGAGGGTTGAACGTTTGAGGGTTGGGGGATCAAGTGTTTGATGCGTTGCATGAATTTCTCGTCGGGTTTGACGGAGGGGTCTATGCCGTGAGGGATGACGGCTTCGACCTTTAAACCCACTTCTTCTATGCATTCTTTTGTGAATTGGCTGGGCGTCACGAAGGTTATGTCTTTCGCTGCGTCTAGGCTTACCGGGTCGAGTATGGGGTTTCCTTCTGTCACGGCGTAGAACACGACGTTTTTTTCGGGTAGAAACCTTTGCAGGTGGTTTATGGTTAGGCTGAACACGTTTCCCATGAATAGTATGTTTGGTTCTTTGATGTTGGGCGTGTCCCAAGTGTAGACGTTGCATTTGGCGCCGTTGTTTTTGAGGACTGAAGCGATTTGCTGGCTGATCTCCCAGAATGAGACGGCTTTGGGTTCTGAAACTATGGCTACGGGCTTAATCGGTCTTCACTCCTAAGATTTCAAGTGAGCCTTTAATCCAAGTTTCCATGAACTGTTTTCCTCTGCTTCCATACTGTCGTATGGTGTTGTAGGTTGCAGGGTTCTCGAATTGGAGGGTAAGGTAGGCCAAGTTTAGCGTGGCGGCTTCTCTGAGTTGAGTTTGGTATTTCGGAGCGACTTTCAAGAAGCCTCTGGCCGCGGCTATTCCCAGTCGGAGGGGACTTAAGCCCAGTTCCTTGTAGGCTTGCTGGGGCGTTTTGCCCTGTTCTATGGCGTCTACGACTTCTTCAGGCCGTATGCTTTTGAGCCACTCAAAATACGTGCTTACGTGTCCCCTAACCACTGGGCTTATTTGCTGTAGCCGATTTTGCTTGAGCGCCTGGTAGAGTTTAGGCGTCATTTCGATGATTACGTTTTCTGGCAGGTTAGGTTTCGACTGGGCTGAAGGGTTCGGCTTCTTTGGTTTGTTGTCCTGTTTCGGTTTCGGTTTTTTCTTCAACTTGAACGTTCTCGGTCACTGCTCCTTTACCTTTTGTTTTTTTAGGGATTCTAACGTTTATCCATCCCTCATCCATTAGGGTTTGATATGCCCATCCAACCTGATCTGCACTTAAGGCTAACGCCCGCGCGCATTCCTCAATGTTCATGGTCACGGCTCCTGTTTCAATGCGTTGCATAATGTAGTTTTGAACCTGTTTTCTGATTACGGCCTGCATTTCAGTGTTTGGCGACGCTTGTGATGTTCCCGTGCCCTGTGAAGATTTGGGTGTTGTGGCGACGTCCCTGTACGCGGTTATGGCTTCCTTGCCTATCTCGCCTATTGTGCTGACGGTTGCGGTTCTCCAGTCAAATTCTCCTGCCGGCTCCTTCGTAAACTTTGCTTGTAGGCGGTCGATTATGCTGAGGATTGGGTCAACGTCTGCAAGCGTTAACTGTTTAGCGCCTGCCTTTTCTCCTAGCTTGTCAACGGCTTCCTTAAGTGTGGTTCTGAGCTCTGCCATTTCTTGTGACGTGCTCGGGGCTGTAGTAGGTTCAGGTTTCTTGAGCAATTCGTCTACTTGGTTTCCTAAACTCTCTAAAGATCGCATTACCGGAGCTAAGCGCGCGTCAACTTGGCCGATAATGCCCTCTTCGAGTGCCCTCTCTTTCTTCTCTTCTGTTTGTGTGGCGAGCATTTCTCTGACGCTTGCGAAGCCTGCTTTTAACTCTGACAGTTCGGCCTTGAAGGCTTCAGGAATTTCTTGCTGTGTTTTCTGTTTAGGCTCGGCGCCCATGGTCTCCGCGACCATTCGCATCGTCATTATCATGGGCATGTACTTGTCCATAAGTTTCTCCATTCTGTCCATCATGGGGTCTGCACCTCCTACGCGGGGGAACCTTTCGAGCATAGTTCTGCCGGCTCTGGCGGCGAACATTCCTCCAAGCGTGTCTTTAACTCTCATCGTTGTGGGAGTGTTGGGAAGGTTTTTGAGCATTTCGTTCATCTCCTGAAGGGCTGACTGTATATCTTTCAAGTCGGCGTATGGGTCAAGTCCCATGTCGTAAAGCATTCTTGAAAGCATGATGGCGGATTGTTTCTTGTCGGTTAAGCCCATTTTCTGCATGAAAGTGTTTAGGAAAAAGTCGAACTCGGGCCTGTCAAGCGGCGTTCTAATCTCTACTATTTGTGGCCGTTCAGGCTTCGGTTGAGGGGTAGGCTCTGACGGTTGTTCCTGGTTGGGTTCTTCACCTTTTTTTTGCGGGGTTTCGTCACTCATGTTTGTTTCCTCACATTATTCTGATGTTCATGGCTTGTTCTATTCGGTTAGTTATTTCGTCTATGTACTGCTGATTTACGTCTATGCCCATGGCTTGAAGCTGGATTAAGCCTGTCGTCCAGTCCAAGTACATTCTTGTGGCTGCCAACTGTTTAAACTGTGGTTTGACGGCTTCAGCGAACATGGTGGCCAGTGTTTTGAGGACGTCGTTTTCTTGGCGTAGCGCTTCGATCTGGTCTCCGTACTGTTCTCTGAGTTCGATGCTTTTGATCACGTAGTCTTTGAGGGTTTCGCCTCTGTCAGCCGCGTTTTTGCTGAACTGTGTCACTAGGAGGTTGCCGATCTCCTGTATTTCGCTGAAAAGCGTGCGGGTGGCTCCTTTGCTGACTTCTCTTGCCTTCTCATGTGCGGTGCCTGCTGTTATTCCTGCTTTGGGCGCTTCAACTTCTGTGCCTTCACCCTTAAGTTGGCGTTTGCGCCAGCGATACCATTCAGTGTCCAACCTTTTATAGTCAAATTCCGTGTATCCGAAGTCGGTTGTTACTAGCGCGCGGAGTTTGAAGGTTTTTCCAAGCTTGTCTCTGAGGCTGCTTAGATACTGGAAAAACTCTGTTGTCTCGTCCGGGCCTATTGTACCCTTGCGGTAGTTCTCGAAAAGCTCTGCCTTTTCTGGGCTGATCTCGTCTTCGGGGATCTCGTCGTCGCTCATGTCTCGTCTACTCCGTCCACGTTCATGTGAAGGTGGATTCGCAACACCATCTCTACGTAGTGAGATTCCGCTCCCTTCCTCTGGCCGAACATTCTGTGAGCTTCATGCTTCACTCTTTCCTTCAGCTCCGTGGTTAAGCATAAAAGAAACTTGTCAGTTTGGCCAATGTGCTTAGTTTTAGAGTCTTTTAGGGGCAAACGGAATACCAACCGAAGCTAATTACGCTCTAACAGTTTAAAACAGTTTCTACTTTTTTGGGGCCATCTCTGCAACTTCATCGAGTTTAGAATTCAGTCGGGTTGACAACAACCGGCCTATACCCCTCCGTTAATGCAGTAGCCTTCAACCCATTGCGTTTTACCATCCTAAAACGAAGGCGCACACCTTCTTATTCGTGTTCTATTCTTGGCGCTAGGACGTAGGAGAGTTGCAGGTCTTTGAGTTCTTTTGGCTCTAGGTTCATGAGCATTGGGAAGTCCGTTTTGAGCTTGAGCTGAACTGTTTCGGACAGGCTTGACAGTTCCTTAGCAATTTCCTTAATGTAGCCTAGTGAAAAGTACGCTTTTGAAGGCTTAGAAGAAGAGTATTCGAGTAGTGCTTCGTTTCCGACTGGGATCTCTGAAGCCCACGTTTGCAAGTCGCCTTTAGCTCTGAAGGCTATTTTGTCTTTGGAGGCGTCAACAACAAGGTAGTCAGAGCATAGTTCGGCGTCTTCTACGAGTTCACGGAGGGTTTCAACCGTTATCTTTGCTGTTGTGTCAAATTCTCCTTTCACCCGCGGAACATCAACTAGCTCACTGGCCTGAAAAGGGATGCTGAACGTTCTGCCGAAGGGCTTGTCCTGCTGCATCTGGCATTTCGACGTCCTAATGTTGAAGGTCAACGTGACGGGAGCCGCTTTCAGCTTTATCTTTTGGAAGTTTTCAATGTCAACCGTGAACACTTCGCTTGCTTGCTCTGCCATGTCATACTCTGAAAACATTTCTTTCTTCATGAAGAGGTCGACCATGGCCACTCTTTCCTTGTCCATCTGTCTGACAGTTAATCCTTTGTCGTCTAGTTTGAAGTCAACTTCTTCGTTCACAATAGATATGGCGCCGAATATGCCTTTGAGCTTGCTTCCGTCCTCAAAACTGAGCTTAACTGACATCTTCGCTGGCTTCCTTTGGCTTGCTGAACTTGATTGCCTGATCTTGGAAAGTGACTTCATACGTCTGGTTCACATCCAACACTATGCCCAGTGCCTCGTACTCCTCTTCGGTTAGGAACAGCAACAGCTTAGGGTTGCTCGGCTCCTCCATCACCATAGGGCCGAAGTGTCTCTTAACTTGCAGCATAACGCTGTTCACGACTCTAGCTTCGTCTGTTTCCATCGCGTGAAGCGCCTTGGGCATCTCCTGATCTTCTACAAGCTCGATCCTCTTGCCCAAGTTGCCAGACACGTCTCTGTAGCTTTCAATCCTGTTCACTCTAAGACTAATCGCTTTCCTGTTCATTTTCATCACTTGAGTTGGCTAGAGCCTAAGACTCTTCGGTATTTCTTTACTTGTTTGAGGAAGTCTTTAGCCGCATCCATTTTTCCTCTGACCCTTGCTCTTACGACGTAGACCGTGGCGGGTTTGAGGCCGAGTTCCTGAGCTGCTATCTGAATATTTCCTACTTTCAGTAGCATATCCAAGACTTCTTCTTCCCTCACGCCCAGTTGACACATACTGCGTCCCTTTACAAAGAATCTTTACATCTCAATGGTATGTCCTATGGGCTTTTAAGATTTTCGCTTTTTGAGGGTTCTATTCATACGTAACGTGTAAAGAATAAGTGGGTAAACTTAAGCCCAAGAGCGTAGGTCTTTTGCCGTCAAGTTAGGTGCTTCTCGGCTGACCCACTGGATATCGCTGTCACCTATTTTTGTCCAGCAGTCCTCGCACAGTGAGAGGCGTTGCCCCTTGTATAGAATATCTACCACTATCTTTGTCGGTTTCAGGCTAATGCAAGAAAAGAAAGGGTTTTGACAAGATTCAACGGCCATACTCATTCCTCTCATGGTCTTGGGTTTGTAGGCGCCCCAGTAGGTGCTTACTGCACACATGTGTGATATGTGTGTTATGACACCATTCGCCTTTCGGTTGCGCGCCTCGTTCTTCGGCTTCCTGCCCGCTTCAGGGCCTACACCACGGCAGATTTGTTTGGAAATTTAAAGCCGTATAAGAAAAGGATCGTGAGGGTCTTGGTCTCAGCCCAAGGCCGCGGGGATAACTAGGTTACTCTGTGTCTTCCGTGTCCTCATCTTCCCAGTCTTCGTCTTCCTCTTCTTCCTCGAAGCGAAGCATCTTTTTCACCTCACTTTTCAGCTAGGTATACTGAACGGAATAAAAGCCTTACTATTTGAAGAAGCTGCCAAGCTTTTCGGGTACGGTCGACAGGCGCCTCTTGATTATTGGAACATAGTCGGGGTTAAGTTCTATGGCTATCCACTTGCGGCCGAGCTTCTTAGCTACGACGAGTGTTGTTCCGCTTCCGGCCATTGGGTCAAGAACGATTCCGTCAGGGGGGCAAGCGGCAAGTATGGGGCGAACGCATATTCGTTCAGGGTAAACCGCATAGTGATGACCCTTGAAGCCTTTAGTTGTTATGCTCCAAAAATCGCCGGGGTTCTTGCCTTCCGAGTCAGATTCAATCTTTTGTTTCTCATAGTAGGTCGCGCGTCCTGTTATGACGCTGGAACCGTGGTGAACTCCTATTCTAAGGACATCACCGGGGTTTTTGCCTTTTGGATGAAAACGGGCTTCGACACGGTTTGTTCCTTCGCGTTCCCAACGCTGCGGGCCAGAAGGGCAAGCAACGGAATTAAGTTTCAAAACGTCGCCTGGGTTCTTCCCATCTAACCTGAGTAGCCTAGTTCTGGGTCGCCACTGATCCTTCTTCTCGACAAGTTTGCCCTTTTCTCCAACATTTGTTTCTAAGCCTCGCCCATCCAAGCTGTAGAGGACATCTCCTGGGTTCTTGCCGTGTGGATGAAAGCGTTCTTGCCATGGCCTCAAGCCCTCTCCCCTTTGGCCTGCCCATCTGTCGTGGCCGTGGCCTTCAGGCTGAAGACTAATGACGTCGCCGGGATTCTTTCCCAAAGGATTACCCGCATGGTCATGAATGTAGTTGATGTACTCCTGCTGTTTCTGAGGGTCGTTTGGGTACATTTCCTTGGCGAGTCTGCGTGAGTCTAGTCTTTCTTGAAATTGGGTTTGATCTCTTACAAGTCCCTGAAGGGTTTGGCCGTATTGTTCTTCGGTATATTTGCTCTTGTAGCCCTGAACCTCTTTCTCTGACGCTGTAACATGACCGAACGCTGTTACGCCCATCTTTCCCCGTTTGATGTCTCTGACCCTTAAGTTGAAGGGAACAATGCCGGACGGGCCTGCTCTCTTGATCGAGCTTGTTTTGTGTTGTTCTCTTACGGCGTCTAAGTTGTAGTAGTACCGGTTGCTTTTGACTAGGTGAAAGATGTACTCGTATGTTTGGGCAAGCCTGTCTTTCACGCTTGAGGGCATAGCGTTGGGCTTATGCCAGATGATCGCGTTGCGGAGTATCCATTCGTCCTCTACCAGAGCGAAGGCTACTCTCCAAGGAATTCCCATGAGGCACTTAGGCTCATAATCAACGGCTTTGGCTTGGGGGCTTGGCTTCCCGTATAGGTTATCCGCAACCCTTATTCGCCGAGAATTCTGAAAGAGAGTTTTGTCACCATGGGCACAGTGGCTTCCGGCAAATGTGTCTCCCACAACAAGATAGAAGCTCCCTGACTTTTTCAACACTCTTCTAATTTCTCCGCATATCAACCTCATGTGGCCAACGTACATCTGCCATGTCGGCTCTAAACCGAGCTGTCCACGCCAAGCGCCACAACTTGCACACCATGATGGTTTAGCATTAAATATTCTCTGGATATCTTTCCTTGTAGCCCCGACTTTCGCTGTTGAGGTGCTGTGCCCTCCACCTGGCGGCCTTACATATTGAACCCATTGGTGTTGACAGTCAAGCTTCGCATCCCAAACTAGAGAAGTTGATTCTTTGCCGTAGACCCGGAGGCCGTAGTATGGGGGGCTTGTCATCACGAAGTCTACGCTTTGGCCGGCGAAGGTCTTGAGCACTTCTAGGCAGTTGCCTTGAATGACCGTGTTAAGTGGCAGCATTTTTTTCACTTGGGTAGCTGTCGATTGTTGGGGTTTTTCTGTAGCGTTTCATCAGGTAAGCGTAGACTTTCGGGTTTATTCTCTGTATCTGTTCTCTCCATCCCTTGTGACTCATGCACCACATGCAGCCCACGCGGTCTATGCCGTATTTGGAGTATGCTTCGTTGACGGGCAAGTTCTGTTGTTTCGTGTACTGCCAGACTTCCTCTTCAGTCCAAAACGTGATTGGGTGAACCTTGGCGAATCCGCTTTTGACGCTGTAGTAGTCCATGCCTTTCTTGCAGGCCACGAACATTCTATGTCGGCTTTCCAAGGCCGTGATGCCAGTGAACGATCTGGTTATGTTGTGGGGGTGTATCCATTTTTTGAAGGGCTTCTCTTTCAAGTGGTAGCAGCAGATGTTAGAGTGTTTGCGTCCATCGTCTAGTCTGAACCCTTTTTGGAGGGTCATGTCGTTTATTTTGAAAAACGTGGTTTCTGGTCGTAGCTCAACATAGTTCATGTCGTAAGAGGAGACTGCCTTATCTCTGAGTTTTAAGGTTTCAGGAAACTCTATTCCGGTATTCTCGAACACTACTGGGATCTTCGGGTTTTCCTCCAGGGCTAGAACCGTGACTACCATGCTGTCTTTTCCGAAGCTACAACTGACGCATGAGCTGCCGGCGTGGGAGTGAAGTTTGATGAGCTTTCTTGCTATCGCTAGTTTTTCATCGAATGGTTTCTCAACTTCAGCTCGAATACTATTTAAGATTTGAAGGTGTGTCGGCAATTTCCCTCATCTGTCTATCAACTGTCTCGTTCTCAATAGGTCACTAAGATTATGTCCAACAATTTTAAATAGGGTTTGGGGTTTGTGTGTGTTTAGCCATTCCTGCCATGTTGGGGGTACGTTGGCTCCTTTTATGTTTGGTTCTTTGAAGACGCTGTATGTGCATTCGTCTAGGTGCATTCGGTAGTATGGGGGGTAGTCTGAATTGTGCCAGTCGTAGCCTCGTCTTTCAGCGTGTTGTGTGAGGTCGTGCCATCCTTCTTTTATGTTTAGGAAGCTGCTCTCGAAGCGTGTGTTGTAGCCGTACCGGGGAAGCGGGGTTCGGTTGGCTTTTTGGATGCAGTACGTCAGGAACTCTTGATATGCTGATGTTGTTAGTTGGTGTATTACGGCTCTGTCTTTTTTTAGTATGCCCATGGTTACGATGTGGTGTTGCTGCGGGTCTAGCCCTGTGGTTTCAACGTCAATGATGCAGCCTTTCGTGAGGTGATGCTTTTCGGGTAGCTTGACGGTGAAGGGAAATTGTTGGGGGTAGGGCCGGAACAGGAAGTAAGTTGAGAATTCGTGTTGGAGATGGTCAGCGTCTAAGTGGGCAGGGTTTTCGTTCATGGGGGTCAACCAAGTCGATTACTGTTTTTTCTCTGAGGACTTCTGGGCTTGTCCAAGTTTCAAGTTCTCCGGTTATCCAGTCTAACGTCTGATGCAGGCTCATTCTTACCTTGTCGTCTTTTCTGAGTGCTATAATGCTCCTCTCTGAGCGATGAATTTGAGCGTGTCGGATTTGACGTATGTTCTGATTCCGTGTTTGAGGCCGAATTCCGTGAGGGTTTCAACATTTTTAGCGTATTCGGCTCTGGCCTGTTCTGTTCTTGCTCTTGGGTCCTAGTTCCATTTTCCGAAGACTATCAGGTCGACGAAACTGAGCCGATGTAAGAGAGCCTCGAAGTCTTGTGTGTAGATTTCTGAAGGCGGGTAAGGTTCCATTGATACCCACACGAAGTTACCGTGGTCTTTGGCCGTGGTGAGCTTTACTATCCGTGCGATTGGGCTTATTGTGTTGGGTTCGTACATGTGCCAAAAATCAAAGTCTGCTGAAACCATGGTCATTCCATCTCTTACCTGAGCAATCCAAGACACGTCTATTTTGGACAGTGTTGCGACTCTGACATGGTTACATAGTAACGTCTCGATGAGTGCCCTAGTTTCAGCGGCGACTACTGGCAAGTATGGGTCTGTTAGGAAGCTGAGGAAGACACCCATGTTTTCAATGTTCGGCAGTAACTTGTCGATTTGATGGGCTACTAATCGCGTTGGTGATTCCTTTGGTAGCCTAACCGTCGCTGGATCGCGGCCGTGCCTCCAGAACCCTTTTTGATTGTAGCAGTAGAGACAGTTGTTTGAGCAGCCATCAGCCACGTTGACAGCGCAGACATCCTTTGTTTCTAGGACGGCCTGAGCCGTTTCCCCCGCGAGTCCCTTCGGCTTATACATTTGACCTAACATTACAGGTTTTGCTCCGTGTTTTCTTGTGGTCTGAGAATCTTTTTGGCGCAGGCTTGGCAGTACGTTCCTGTTTTGCCCTTTATGGTAAGCGTGTATTTGATGGCGAGGATTTTGAGGATTTTTCGGCACTTTGGGTTGGCGCATCGTTCCTCAACAAACAACTGAGAGTCCTGTTTGGGCTTGACTACTGTAGGTGGAAAGAATTGGTCGAGAGATCCGCTCATTCATTTTCTTCTCCTGAACTCCGTCATGTCCTTCAACGCTCGTAACCCTTCTACAGTTACGCCGTATTCAGGTACGCCGTTCACTATGTACTTCTTAACTAATCCCTTCGCCACTAAGCCTTCTAACGCTTCTTCAACTTCAACCTTCACTTTTAACCTCCTCCCTGAAGATGTTTTGATGTCGGTGTTTCCAGTCTAGGTATTCGGCTGGCAATAGGTCGGAAGACCACACTTTACTCTTGGTGGCTCTTTCTCGGAGTTCCTCGTTTGTGGACGCCTCTTTGGCCAGGTCGCTTAGGTGGGTTTTCCATGAGTCTTCTGTGATGGGTTTGTATTGAAGGCATTCTTTAGGTTCGTCGCTTTCTGACATGATGATTGCAGGGAAGATTCCTCCGAGCTTGCTGCACAGCAGTAGGGGATTCCGGTTCCACGGGTAGCAGCCGTTGAAGATGCAGCCTTTGCACCATCCGTAGGGTAACGGCCACACTTCGTAGGGGCACTGTGGAGAGACTGATGTTTCCTCGGACATTTCATTTTACCCTCTTGAAGCTACAGGTTAAGATTCTGCCTGTGTTTCCTCTCCAAAAGATGACTGTTGTTTCAAGTTTGTACGTGGCTTCTTGGAATCTGTTTCTTTTCACTGTTTCTTCACAACATCCTTTCCTGGGCTTCGTTTGGAGGGTGTCCACTTGCCAATAATTGTTACGACGATCTTGTCCTTTCCGTAGATTTCTATGTCCACGAAAGCTTTCTTGTCCATGATGTCGAGGGTGTTGAGGATGCTGTCTGGAATGCATAGTCTACCGTCGGCTTGGATTGTGCCCTGTGCTCTGGCGTGCTCGTCCTTTGTGGATTGACTCGTTTTGACTCCCCCCCTAAGCCATCGTGGCTTTATGGCTAAGTAGCCTGAACTTTGCATAAAAGCTTTTTGATGGACGTTTCTACGGTTTGAGTTGGTCGTTTTTCCATCAGTTTTGGCGCGGTTCCCCGAACCAGTGAGTGATTGGTTTCTGGCCTGCTGTCAGCTCGTAGCCCGTGGTTTTTATGTATCTATGTCGTCTTTTGCTGTACCTGTGCAAACTGGTTTTTCGGAAGATGCCTTGATCTATTAGGTGCTTCATGCTTCTTTGCACTGACCTTTTCTTTACGCGGAGGTTGACTGCTAGTTCGGCTGCGCAGACCGGGTTGTGTGTTCTCCGGGTGTATGCGTGGATGTAGTGGCCTAGAAGGTCGCCTGCCCCCTTCCCGACAAGTCTTTTGACTTGGCAGTATTGAGGGAACGTTAAGCTGAAAAGAACAGGCGTGCCCTTGAACGGTGCAGAGTGGGAGCTGCTCAAAAGTGTTAGACTCTCAAGATGCCTCAGCGCGCGCTGAAGTTGTTGGCGACTTTTGTTCGTCCAACTTTGAAGTTCAGGATCGCTTGCGTATGTTGAGTATCCAAGGTCAGGCTGATCTGTCGTGTCTACCCGGCTCAGGAGGAAAGTAAGAACTTGCCGTTCGGTCTTGTTGAGCGAAAGTTTTTTATGCGTGAGGGTTGCAGATACCATGCTTGGTCGTCTCCCGGTATGGTTGGCGCATCAACGCCTTTCCATATCGCTTTTTTGGAATAAAAGCTTTCAGTCAAGAATTTTTGAGTGAAGCTACAACTTTTTCGAGCTACTCGTTTTCTCCATAGTTGGTGGTG
>Ga0210051_1004458_pt1 | contig 13660 bp, 10 predicted proteins | sample CryGey092014_all_FD_185464 | JGI IMG/M metagenome (GOLD analysis project Ga0210051, IMG submission 185464) | Groundwater microbial communities from aquifer - Crystal Geyser CG23_combo_of_CG06-09_8/20/14_all (SPAdes) (version 2) | ecosystem: Environmental > Aquatic > Deep subsurface > Groundwater...
GGTGCAGCGGGCGCTCGGACACCGCGGGGGGTTAAATTCGCGCACTTCTGGTCAACTCCTTCTCGCGAGAGGTTCCCGGCCGAATGTTAGCACAGAACCGCTCGCAGGGCGTGGACTGTCTACCGTGGACCGTGCACCGTTTACCGTGGACCGTGGACCGTGGACCGTGGACCGTGGACCGTGCACCGTTTACCGTGGATCGTGCACCGTTTACCGTGGACCGTGGACCGTGGACCGTGCACCGTGGACCGTGCACCGTTTACCGTGGACCGGCGGACGTAACACGGTGCACGGCAAACGGTGCACGGCAAACGGTCCACGGTGCACGGCAAACGGTGCACGGCAAACGGTCCACGGTGCACGGCAGACGGTCCACGGTAAACGGTGCACGGCAAACGGTGCACGGTAAACGGTCCACGGCAAACGGTCCACGGTCCACGGTAGACGGTGCACGGCAAACGGTCCACGGTGCACGGTAAACGGTCCACGGCAAACGGTGCACGGTGCACGGCAAACGGTGCACGGTAAACGGTTAATTATTGAGTATCAGCGCGTACGGCTCGCCATCAGCCGCGTGAGCATCTGGCAAAGGCGCACCACCATGGTCCGCAGTTCGGCGTACTCGTGCGGTTCCAGGTAGCCTCGGCGCTGAGAGATGCCGAGCATGGGGATGCACTCGCGGGCCGAGCCGCGCGCGATGTCGTAGTAGCGACGCTGGTCCAGCTTGGATAGCTTGCCGCTGCCTTCGGCAATGTTGGCCGGGATGGACACCGAGGTCCTGCAGAGATGGTCCCCCACCCGTCGCTGAGCTGTCACCGGCCACCCATCCGCCCTCTCGAACACGCGATCCACGAAGTCAAGGGCGAGTTTGTAGACGTCGAGTTCCTCAAAGTCGAATTGGAAGTTGGCTGGCATGGCTTTTCTCTCGGTTCACGGTCCACGGTGCACGGTAAACGGTGCACGGCAAACGGTGCACGGCAAACGGTCCACGGTTCACGGCAAAACGGTGCACGGTTCACGGCAAAACGGTGCACGGTCCACGGCAAAACGGTGCACGGTTCACGGCAAAACGGTCCACGGTTCACGGCAAAACGGTGCACGGCAAAACGGTGCACGGTGCACGGTTCACGGTAAACGGTCCACGGTCCACGGTGCACGGTAAACGGTCCACGGTTCACGGTTCACGGTGCCCGGCAAACAGTCGTTCCCATGCCCATCGCGGTCTTGATGCCGGTGCCGCAGTAGAACGCGAACCGGGCCAGCGTGTGAAGCTGCCGCAGGAACGGCTCGTCGGCCAAGGCGTGCTTCGTCAGGTGCCAGTCCACCTCGCCGACGAAGCCCAACTCGCGCCCGCGGGGGAACTCCAACATCCGCGTCCGCAGGTCGTGTCGGGCGAGGCCGACGCCGCCTTCCACCTTGGCGCACAACTCGTCTTCCTCGAACGGGAAGCCGGAGAACTCATTCCACCGCCGCACCCACGACCGGACGCACCGCACCGGATCCGGCAGCGGCCAGTTCACGCGCTCGCCGCCCGCCATGCGGACACGGAAGGCGGTGGGAGACGTGAAGCGGAAGCTCAGTTGCTCGTGCACCGTTGACCGTGAACCGTGAACCGAGTGAGCGTCCGCGTCGCACGGTTCACGGTAAGCGGTGCAAGGCGCACGGTCCACGGTGCACGGCAAACGGTTCACGAGCTGTTCGTAGGTCTCGTACCTCGCCTCCGGCTCCTCATCGCTCCCCACGCAGGTCACCCGCGCGATCAGGAGCTCCGCCTTGCCCAGGCGAATGGTCGGCTGCCCCAACGTCAGGATCGCTTCCGAGAACGGCCGAAACAGCGCGTCATCGAGAAACGAGATCCGCAGGCGGCACTCCTGGCCCGCCGCCAGCGCCACCGCCCGGTCGTGAACCGTGAACCGTGAACCGTGCACCGAACGACCGCGCCCTGCCGTGCGCGACGCGCCACGTGTGTCGCCCTCCCGGCCAACGGGGCACGGTTCACGGTGCACGGTCAACGGTGAAACGGCGAACGGCTTGTTCTCCCCCTTCCCATGAACCGCCTCCGCCACCTCCGGCGCGGCAGCATCGAGCAACGCCAGGAACGCGGCGTGCGCCAGATGCCCCATGGTGTTGGGCAGCGTGGTGTCGGTGGTTGCGTGGAGGGTGAGGACGGTGGAGAGGGGCATGGGAGGATTTGAGATTGCAGATTTGGGATTGGGGGCTGGCGAGCAATCCCTCGACAAACTCAGGACGGGCTCTGTTCCACGGGGCTCGCCGCAGTCTGCTCCTCCGGCTGCCACCGGAGGTAGAACAGCCGTGCTTCTCTCGCCTCGCCTTGGGAATCTCTGGGCCGGTAGCGGAGCGTTTCTCGATACCCCTCGCGGTACCCGCGGATGAATGGTTTGGGGATCTCAACCCATCCCCGCTCAACGTCTGGGAGGGCTGCCTCGATGACCAAGTCCCGGAAGTACGCACAGCCACCGTAGTGCAGTTCCTTGAACGCAATCTCGTATTCGTTCCCGTGCCGGTTGAAGTAGCGGCAGAACACCCGGCAGTCCTCAGCTACCTTGTCGGGGACCGTGGCGCATCTGCTGAGCGGGACGCTCACGGCATGACTCATTCGTTCCCTGTCTGTCGTCAGCGTTACCGATGGCTCCCAACTCCGGGTGACCACCAGTCCTTTGTCGTGCAGAGGCTTGTTTTCCAGCCGGGCCTCGTACACGTACTCGAAGAGCATGTCGAAGAGGATCTCGGCGCGGTAGTCGAAGGTGACGCCTCGCTTCATCAGCGGGAGGAAGTCGTCGGGGCGGAACGGTGCGCCGTCTCGCTCACGGATCGCCTCGAGGAACAGCCGTTCCTGATCGTCGGTCAATTCGCGGACATAGGCCGGGATGCGGTTGCCCACGACGACAACCTCGGCGTCGGTACGTTTTCCCCGCCGATTGCACCGGCCGGCGCGCTGCACCAGGCTGGCGGGGTTGCACAGCTCGGTGACCAGGCAGTCGGCGTCGAGGTCGCAACCAACCTCGATGGCGCTGGTGGTGACGAGCGTGTACCTCTCGTCGTCCAGCTCGCGGCGCTTCAACTCATCGTACACCTTGCGACGCTGCGGGCCATCGATGCGCCCGTGGTACAGCAGCGGCTTCTGCAAGGCTTCCCAGACCGTCACGGCCTCAGCGACGCTCTCCACCGACACGATGACCCGTTTCCCGTCGCCGCACCGAGGTCGCGCTGCCGCGAGCAGGGCTTCGGGAAGCGTCTGGTTGTCTAGTTTGGGGACGTACCGCAGGGTCTTGGGGTGGGTGGAGGCGCTGCCGAGATGGTCCACCACCTCCAGGAAGTCGAGTTCCTGGGCGTACTCCTGGGGCATGGTGGCAGTCATGACCACCGTGTCCAGCCCAGCCGTGTAGAGCGCCTTGAGGAGCCGGACAAAGTTGGTAAACGCCGTGTCGTCGTAGGCGTGGGCTTCGTCGAAGACGAACAGGTTGCGCCGCAGTCCGTGGAAGACGCGGAAGGGGAAGATGAAGCTCTTCCGCTCCTCGCCGAAGCCGAAGAAGCGGTAGAGGAACTTGTCGAGGGTCGTGACGATCACGTCGCCGTCGTAGAGGTGGCGGCGGGGGTTGTACTGGGACTCGGTGACCTCCCTCCCGCCCTCGAACAGCCGGCGCTTCGACTGCCCGCCGGTGTCCACCACCAGCGATAGGCGCCTACCGTCCTGCGATAGGCGCGTGAACATCCCAGAGATCCGGCCGATCTGGTCTTCCACCAAGCTGCGCGCAGGATAGACCATGAACAGACGGCGGCGCTTCGCCTCGTCCGGACGGAGAACCGTCGCGAGGCTGGGCGCGAGGACCGCTTCCGTCTTGCCGCTCCCGGTCGGCGACTTCAGCAGCACGGCGCAGTCGTCGGCCCCCACTCGCTCCCACATGGCAGCCTGCATGGGGTTCGGCTCGAAGCCGGTGATGGCGTGGAACTGGTCTAAGGGCTGCATAGGGTGACCGTCCTTTCCAGCAGGTCGTCGGGCGCCCACTGCTTCAGCGCCTCGGTCAGCTTGGGCGGCGTCCGCAGGTCGTCGGACACCGTGAACTCCGCGTGCGCAACGACCAACGGCAAGGGGGAGGGGGCGAACGGGAACGGCTCCACCTCCACGGTCAAGGGGTCGTCTTGGCGCTTGCGCGAGTGCAGCTCCATGAAGGCCCGCTCATCGGCGTCGCCGCTGAAGGCGTAGCTCTCCGCTTCAGCCGCCACCTGGTCGCACATCTCCAGCGTGTACAGGTCGAACGGGAAGTTGGCGGCGTGCACGTCGTCGAGCTCGCGCCTCAGTCGAGCCTGCCACTCCGCCACGCCGTCCACGCTGAACTCGTGGTGCATCTCGATCAGCGCGCCGACGTACAGCTCATCGCACGACACGCGGAAGCGGTGTCCGGCAAAGGAGTAGCCCCAGCGCCCGTCGTCGTGCGTGACGCGAAACGTCACCGGTTTGGCTTCATCGTGGCGGTGGGCTGCCTCCAAGAGCTGGGCTTGCGTCTTGGCGAGGTCACACTCGCTGGGCGCTCGATACGCAAGGTCCGGCGACCACGCTTGCGCCAGCCGGGCGACGTTCTCGACGTGGCTTGCCAGCGCCACCACCGACACCCGCTTGGGAGCGCCGGGTGGGTGGAAAAAGAGGCGGGCGACATCCATGAGGGACCTCCTTGCCGATCGGGAAGAGCGGCAGTAGAATCACGTTGCGAAGGAGAGCGCCATGACTCAGAAGCTCAAGGTCATCCCCGTGACTGTACGGGACTCGCTGCTGTTCACTATCGAACTCCTGGACGAACGACCGGACGGGTTCTCGGCCTGCGTGCCGGAACTGGCCATCTACACCTGCGGCGCCACGGAAGCCCAGACGCTGAACCGCGTCCGCAAGCACGTGGCGGAGAAGTACGAGGACTTGGTTAGCAGTCCAGTGCCGCTGAATGAGAATGAGCGAGAGTGGCTGCGGTACTATCGGACGGTGATTGGGCCGGGTCGTCTTCGAATCGGAGGCAATCCAGGAAGTACGCTGCCTGGTTGAAGGCGATGCTCCACCGCCAGCGGACGTCGCCTTGGAGGTTTCGGAGGCGGATCCATGGCGCCCCGGTGGACGAACAGGTTAGCCAACCTGTTCTACGGGGCGGGACGGAAGTGCACCACCGGCGAAGGCGTTCAACCTCACGGCCCTGGGTGGTCACCATGGGGCCGCGGAACGGGAACCTCCTTCCACGCCGAGGGCGTTGCACGATCATCATCTTCGGTGGCCTCGTCGAATGCCTCGCACACCGCCACGGCTTCCTCTTCGGCCTTCCGCGCTCGCCAGCGGGCCCACAACTCCGCGTGGGCAGCGAAGGCAGCCGTGCCGAGGATGATCTGGTACCGCAGACCTGCCGCGTCCGAGGTGTCGACGAGGAGGTCGCATGCCATGAGGCGACGCGCGCCGAGGTAGCCTTGCAGCGCCCCGCGATCGGCGAATCGGGTCACGAGACACGGGAGGTACCGTTCCTCGGTGAGTCGGCGGACCTCGGGCGGAATCGCGATCTCATGATCCTGACCATGGGCGCGGTAGGTCAGGCGCAGCCGGAGCCCCTTGAGAGCCGTTGGATGCCCCCAATGCTCACGGTCGAACTCCTCCTGGGCTGTGTCCATGGCGTTGAGCGTGAAGCCGACTCGGCCTCGCGGGCTACGGAATTGGTCAACTCGAACGTAGCAGTCACACCACTCCGGTCGCTCGCCGATGGCAGCGGAGAACTGCCGCCAGTCGAGTAGCGTGAAGTCGTAGTGCTCCAGCACGTGGAGCAGGTCGTAGTAGCAATGGTCGGCGCCGCTCTGGAACAGCCGTTGCGGATCGTGGATGCCGCAGCGGAGACCCACGTCATCGCCGCGGAAGCGAAAGAGCGCACTGAGCAACGCGTGGCGCGATTCCACGTAGTCGCGCACTCTGGGGCGCCAGCGGCGTAGCGCCCACTGCACTGCTTCCGTGCGCTTCTGGTCACTCAGCCGCTCGAAACCATCGGGCTCGCCCTTTCTCCGGTACTCATGCCGCAGGTAGCCGACCGCGGACGTGTGCCAGAGCCGGTCCACGAACTGACTCTTCTCGCCCTTGCGTTCCGCCTGAAGCAGCCGCTCCCGATTCAGGTGCGCACGAATGCGCTGTTCGCACAGCTCTGCTGTTTGCGCCGACGCTGGGGCGAACAACCTTCTGACTCGCTCGAACAGCCGTTCCGGCGCGTCCCAGTCCGGCGGCATGATCCGTTTCATCTCGTGGATCGGCCGGTAGCTCTCCAGAACCGCCCACGAATCGAGGTAAGCAAACAATCGGTTGTCTTCCCCGAGGGACTCCGCAGCCAAGCTCGCGAACTCGGGACGCGTGAAGACGGTCTTGCCGGTCTGCTGCACCGCGGTCAGCAGCTTGTCCGGCACCAGCGCGACCGCTTCGCTGGGGATGTCCGTCTCCACCTTCCCCAACACCCGCCCCGCTCGCCCGATCCGCTGCACCAGCTCCGGGGCGAACGGGGCTTCGCAGTAGACGAAGTCGAGGGGCTGGCGCGGCTTGTCGAGCCGGTCGAAGTTGTAGCCGATGTCCACGGTGGGAGTGGCCAGGAGCAGTGGCCGCTTCTTGGCTTGCTCTCGCGCTTCCCGCCGTGCCGGACCGACAATGGCCCCGAACTCGTCGGGCGTGAAGCCGCTGCGTCTGAGCTGTGCCCCCAGACGGCTAATGCGTGCCAGCGAGTCGCTGACGATCACGCCGTCCTGCGAGGCAATGCGGTTCCGCAGCAGGGACACTGTCTCCGGTTCGCCGAAGAGCTTCTCCAGACTGCCTACTCGCAACGTCAGGTCCAGGTCGGTCAGTGCCTTTGTTCGGGACAGGTCCCGGCTCTCGTCCGGCTCGTTGCCCGGACTGACCTCGGTCCACCGCTCGCCGAACAGCTCGGTGAGGTAGCTGCGGAGTTGGTCGTTCGGAGTCGCCGACAGCAGACACACCTTCCGCGTCCCGTCGAAGTAGCCGAACTCCTGCGAGAGCGCGAAGAAGAACAGGAAGCAGGCGAGCTGCTTGGCGTTGTAGTAGTGGAACTCGTCCACGACGAGGTAGTCGAAGCGGGTGATGAAGTCGGTCAGGAGGTTGCGCGTGTCAAGCTGGCTGTAGGCGCCATAAAGGGCGAGGTAGAAGAGGTCAGGGTTGGTTACGAGCACGAATGGCCGGCGGCCAGCGGACGTCGGATCGACGCGGCGGGAATTCTGAATGAGGTCGTGAAGCACCTGGGCGTTGCGCGAAAAGTCGTTCGTTTCCCGCTCGGCGTCCGCCAGGCGTCTCAGCACCGAAGCGTCGACGCCAAGCACATGCAGGTCGAGGGCGTTGTCAGCGACGAATCGTCGCGCCGCTTCGACGTGCTGGCGGATCAGTTCGTTGGTGGGGGCGATGAAGAGCGTGTTGGCCGTGGGCGCTTCCAGGAGGCGGAGGAGTGCTGCCGTGGTCTTGCCGGTGCCCGTGTTGTACGTGTTGACCACCAGATCGTGGTCGCGCAGTGCCTCGACGGTCCGCCATTGGTGGTAGAGCGGCGGCGGGGTTAGGGACCACGGATTCTCTTGGCTCAGTTTCTCGTGGTGTTCGCGGAGCAGGATGGTTGCGGAGAGGTCCATGTCGGGTTCACCATGGCGACAGGTCGTGGATTGCCCTCGGCGGTGCGGCGTTGTGGAACCCCCGTTGGGGTTCGGGTAGGTTGGCGGGTGTTCGGTTACCCAGGGTGGCTTCGCGACCCTGGGCTGTGATGTGGAACCGCTTTGCGGTTGGGCGTGGCGGGAACGCCGAAGGCGCTCAACACCAAAGCCCAGGGCAAGGGCGGACTCCGTGAGTTCGCACGTCGCCCTGGGCTTTGTCGCGTAGCGACACCATCCATACCCCGTAGGGGTTACACAGAACGCCACAACCGGGCGGCGAACCGCATTCCTGCGGGCAACGCGGTTCCGTCGGGCAACTCGTGGAACTCGCCATCGAGGTGCGCATTGCGGATCAACGGCGCCGGGCGCAACGACAACAGGTCATGGACGCCAATGTCGGTGTCGGCAGACAAATCGACCGGGTTGAGGTAGAACGGCACCACCCGCTTGATCTTCTGGACCGTGCCAAACCGCTCCTCCCGCGGCGCCACCTTCGCCTTGCTATCGAACTTCCCCAACCGGACGTACCGTGGAATCTCGACGGCCGCTTCACTGAGCACGAAGAACCGCGCCCGGTTCCCTAAGGCCAGCAGCTTGAGCCGCCCGATCTGCGGGAAGTTCGCGGCGCGCGCGCGCTTCTTCGGATCGAAGATTCGCGCCCGGTCCACGGTGATGGCGTTCTGCTCCATGCTGAACCACCAGCCCTCGCTCAACGCATTGAACTGCGTCAACGTGAACCGTGGCGCGTGGGTCAGCGTCGCCGGGGTTACGTAGATGCCCCGAGCATTCAACTCGCCGAGGTCACGCTCGTAGGTGATCTCGCCGTCGTTGTGGTAGGGAGCGCGACAGAAGCCGAGGGCGTAAGCAAGCGCGTAGTTGCCGATGACAGGTTCTGTCTGGAACAGGTTGCTGACTTCCCGGCTGGCGAAGAAGAGCGGCTCCATCAGCTCCAGCTCGCAGCGGTAGATGTGCATGGCTCACCTCCGCAGCCTATGAGTAGAGACCTGACAGCCGCTCCAACAGCGCCTTCACCTTGTCAGCATCGGCGAACACGTCACCGACTTCGCCCACCAGGGCAGTCACCTCGGCGTCGGGGAGACGGTGCTTTCGACCGACGACCTCGTTCCAGAGCGAGTCGATGGCTGCCTTTGCCACGGCGTCCACAGCCTCGGAATCCAATGGGAACGAGAGGTCGCCGTCGGGTGCCTGTGCCTTGAGCCGGTCGTAGACTTCCTGCGTTAGCTCCAGGTTGCTGAACAGCTCGCAGTCGCTGAAAACGACGCCCAACAGCGTATTGCTCATCTTGCCCAAGCGCGACGAGATCGCGCCGTAGCGCCGGGTCCGCAGGAGGTTGCCGAGAACGTAGCGCAGCTCGTCGGGCGTCACGTCCTTGAGCGTTTCCATATCCAGAAAAACAGCGCCCGGCTTCACATAGGGGTCAGCCTGGATGCTGTGGGAGGCGTCGCCGGTCACCGGGTCGCGCATGGTGCCGTTGTCGTAGGGCGCGTTGAACGTCCGCTTGCCGGTGATCATGTTGGCCGGCAGAACGCTGAAGGCATCGTCAGTCATCACCCGCGACTTCTGCGCGCCGCCGCCGCCCACGGCGTATCCGTAGATCATGCAGTCGGCGCAGATGGCGCACGGCTTGTTGCGGTTCAGCCCGCAGCGGTCCTCTTCCTTGCCTTGCCTCGTCGCGCCGTCGAAGAACAGGAAGCCGTGCTCGCGCAGCAGCTCGCGGCCGGTGCGGCGTTCGACAGCCGTCTGCTTGCGCTTGCTGATGACCACGCGGGAAAGCTGCTCCTTGTTTGCGCGCCCGGCGAAGGTGAGCTCTTTGCTGAGGTCCTCGCCGGAGCCTTCCGTGCGGAAGATGACCTCCGACTCGGCCTGCCTCCGCACGAACAGCGTCACGTACTTGCCGTGCGGCAGGTTGTCGTACTTCTCGGCAAGCCAGTTGGCGTATGGTTCGAGAGTGCTCATTCAGTCCGTCTCCTTTCTCTTGCCGATCTGATCGGCAACAAGCTGGATGAACGTCGAGCGAATGCGGCGCCGGCGTTCCAGCAGGTCGTTCAGGCGGCCTTTGTGGACTTCCTTGAAGACCTTGTTCCAGAACACGTCGACGAACTCGGCGATGCGCTGGATCTTGGTTTGCCCCCAGTACTTCGCCTCGGTGACGCGCTCGATGGACTCGCCGATCTCCTTGCGCAACAGCGCTTGGATCTCTTCCTCGGTCTCCTTGTCCGAGTCCCAACGTTCAAGCACGTCGAAGGCAACGTCGAGAGGCTTGGCCAAGGCGGTGTCTTTCAGGCTGTCGCCTTTCAGCTTCGCCTCCCAGGCGATGGTGGCCAGGTCGCGGATGTATCCCAAGATTGCTTCCCCTCCTTTCCGTGTGACGATCTCCGAGACCAGTGGGCAGAGCTTCCGGAGCAGACCAAACCGGAGCTGCTCCTGCTCGCCTCTGGACTTGCGGTCAACCTGCCGATGGGTGACGGCAAACAGCTCCAACGGGTCGCCGTCGAGGGCGCGCACCAGCGCAACCAGTGGGTCGCCGCCCTTCGGCTCAAACACCAGCGGCTTCACTTGGTGCAGCAACACCATCAGGTCCCACAACTCGTGGGACTGTTGCCAAGTCAGACTGCTGGCAGGCAGCAGTCCCCGAAACGCCGGCGGGGCGCTGTCAATGAGGAAGTCCACGGCTTCGCCAGCAGACAGAGGCGGAATGTCCGAGTCGCTCAGCACAGCGCGGCAGCCCACGAACAGCTTCAGGATGAGCGCGTTCTCAAGGGCAAACAGGAATCGCTCCGTGTCGTTGTCGCCCGGCGCGTTGACGGGCTCGGTGATCACGTTGCCAATCACTTCGGAGAATCTGGGCACCGGATTGCCGTTGACCTTGGTGGGGGCAAAGCGGAGAGAGAGCTGACCGGACTCCCGGAAGTCCTTGTGGACCTCGTCGACCTTGAGCAGCGCGGAGGACACACCGGCGCCCCGCCAGTCGCCCAACTGCTGACGGAAGGCATTGAGGTAGTCTGCCGTGAAGAACGAGTAGGGGTAGAGGTGGGCGAAGTAGGTCTTTGACTTGCGGATCACGTTGTAGCTGAGCTTTTCCAGCAGGAACTGGGCACGGCAGACCTCACACACGTTCCGCTTGGGCTCGCGGGACGTGCCGCCTTCAAGCCGATTCGAGAAGTACTGCACCTTCACATTGGCCGGCACGTCGGCGGCCATCCAAGGGCCGGTGTCGAACTCCGAGCCGCACACGCTGCACTGGACGTGTCGCGACGCCACGTAGCGACGCAGAGACGCGGCGAAGTCCCTCTCGGAGGCCCCGATTCCGGAAAAGCTGACCTGCCCCGCCACGTACCCGCTCAGTGCGGCAAACTGGTCGCTTGTGCTCCCGGGGAGGTCCACCAGCGTTGCGCCGTCAGCGCAGATCCGCGCGTATGCCTCCTCGAACGTCAGCACCCCCGCAACGCGCAGGTCCTTACCGACCACGTACGCACGATCGTACAGCGCGTCAAACACGGCATACCGTTGCCGGTGTTCCGCCGGCACATTCAGCAGCCCGTAGACACGTTCCCACGAGTCGAGTTCCGCCTTCGGGAAGTGCTTCTGCAGGTAGATGTAGTACGTGCGGATCAACTCACCCAACCGCAACGCCTCGTCGTCCGGCGGGAGCGTGAAGCCGCCTGTCTCAAGCTCCTTCTCCGCGGTTGCCAGCAACGGGTCTGCGTTGCACAACTTCTTCCCTTCCGGCGCTGCCAGCTTGCGCGACAGCTCGACCAGGCGGCGCCGAATGGACTCGTTCATGGTCTCGTAGCGCGCAGGCTTGGAGGCAGTGCCCTTGGTGTAGACAGCGCGGGAGACGAGGTTGTGGACCTCGCGGAAGATCTCACGGAACGGCACGCCCAACGCGAGGCACTTCTCATCGACTTTGATGCCCTGCGCCCCGCTCTTGATGAAGTCGGCAAATCCCGAGCGTGTCTTGCCTGCCAGGGCTTCCGCGACGCGCTCACCGACGCCCCTCATGTCCGACTCATCCATCGACACCTGCCGCCCCGTGTCCTTCAGATACGCCACCCCGTCCGGGTAGTACAGCAGGGGCGTTAGCCCCTTGGCGGCGAGATGATCGACCACGGCGTTGTGAATCAGGTTCGTGAGGAGACCGCGCGACTCGCTGACCTTGTGGGTGACGAACTCGTACTGCGTCTCGGTCGCCTCATTGAGTCGCTTCAGGAAGGTGGCCTTGTACCGCCGCTCCTCCAGGCTGTGCGAGAGGTCCACCGTATCCACCGCCCGCATCAATGGAACGAGTCTCTCCAGCCGGTCGCGGCCGAGGCGGTACGGGTCGAACGACTTCACCAGCGATTCGCCGGCACTGCTGTAGTGGCCGGAATGAGCGCGCACCAAGTGCCAGACATCAGGCAGGTAGTCGCGCCAGTCCGGGAAGAACCCCTCGGCTCCGAGGTCTGTCAGCGCCGCCGCAACGTTGTCCTGCGAGGTCAGCGCATTGAACGGGACCTCCTGCCCATCGGCAAGCGGCAGCTTGTTCAGATCGTGGACCGTGTAGGCTGCGAAGAGCACCCGCGTCTCGTCGTCCGTGAGACCGACCAACGGCGCCAACCGGCTCAGCAGGTACACGCCGTTCACGACGTGCGTGAACACCGACTCGCCCTGTTTCGCGCCGTGCTGAGGTCGGTGCTTGAGGGCAGCCAGTGGACCGTCGAGCATCGTCCGGGCGTATGCGTCCAGTACGGGCTCCTCGACGCCGACGCCGATCAGCATCAGCAGGTCGTCATCTTTCTTCGCCATTGAACGCCTCCGTGTTCAGTGCGCGCACCCGCTGTCCATTCACCTCATCCACTCTCCAACCCTCCCAGTTCTCGGTCAACCTCGAATCCCCTTCCGCCGCCACCCATTCCTGCACGATCCGCCCCCACGCTTGGCTGCGGGGCGTGGGCTGGAAGCGGGCCAGCAGGTCGGCCGGGATTGCGCGCATGGGACTCGGGTCCTTTCGGTGGGTAGTCGAGTTCCAGTGTAGCGGGTGGGTGTCGCAGGTACGGCGACAGGGCCGGGAATCGGTGGTCGTGGTCGGTGCGCCCCCGCCACCCCAACAGGTTGGCAACCTGTTCCACGTTTCGTTCATGCCCCACGGTACACCTCCAGGAGCGCCGCGGCTACGTCCTTCATTCGTTGGCGCAGTTCAGGCGGCTCCAGGACTTCCGCCTCGGGGCCGAAGCCGAGGACCCACCACGACAGCTCTTCGGGGTTGGCTTCGACGGTGAGCAGGATGGAGCCGTCGGGCTGGTCCTCAAGTTGCTGGGTCGGGTGCCGTTGCTGCTCGCGAATAAGCGGGGCCAGGCGCGGGGCGAAGCGGACGCGGACGAAGGTCGTGTCGCCGTGAATCAGCTCCCAGGTCGGCGCGAGGTAGTCTTCCAGGGAGAAGTCGTCGGGGTAGTGGAACCGGTCACCGGTCGGTTCCACGGAGTGGAAGCGAACGAGCTTGAAGGTGAGCACTTTGTCGGCTTCGTAGCAGAAGGCGGCGAGGTACCAGCCATGGCGGCGGAAGAAGAGCGCGTAGGGGTCCAGCGTCCGGGGTTGGGGCGTCGAATCGGCCAGTGCCTGATACTCGACGGCGACCCGCCGTTGGTTTAGGAGGGCCCGTTCGAGGGCGACGAACAGCTTGCGCACGGGGCCGTACTGCGCGCTCGACTGCAGTTCGACGCGCATCCGCCCCTCCATCCGCGCGGAAACGGCTCCCGTCTGCTTTGAACCCAACGTCTCGATCTTGGCGAGCGCACGCTTGAGCGCCGGCGCGAACGGCGTGTCGGAGTTCACCGGTGGCGCGGTAGCGGCGAGGCGCAGGGCGATGATCTCGGAGACGGTGAACTGGAGGGGCGGGGCGTAAGCGCCGCGGAGCAGCCGATAGCCCTCGGGCCCGGAGACAATGCCAATCCCCAGCCCTTGAAGTGCCAGCAGATCGCGATGGATGGTG
>Ga0210051_1004460_pt1 | contig 13649 bp, 13 predicted proteins | sample CryGey092014_all_FD_185464 | JGI IMG/M metagenome (GOLD analysis project Ga0210051, IMG submission 185464) | Groundwater microbial communities from aquifer - Crystal Geyser CG23_combo_of_CG06-09_8/20/14_all (SPAdes) (version 2) | ecosystem: Environmental > Aquatic > Deep subsurface > Groundwater...
TGCCTTGAACTGACCGAGACGGCCATCAAAAAAGACAACTTTGGCGATTGAGTACGTTGTCATTATAGCAAAAATTCTTTTTTGGGGCAAAGCAAATACAAACCGCAAGGGATTTCGAACCTCGTCTTGGCCAACCGCGAGGCGCGGCTCACCGCGCCGAGCGGAGAGGATTTGTCGGGGGAAAACCAATGGGTGGCACTTCGTGCCACCCACCAATTCGTCGGTCAAAAACCGGAAAGTCAAATCCTGGAGCGGACAATGGGAATCGAACCCACACCCTAACCTTGGGAAGGTTACGTACTACCACTATACTATGCCCGCGCTTAACCGCTCCGCCTCTTATTCCAAACTACAAGCCGATTTTTTCCAAAAACTTTTGCCAAATATTTTTTTCTTCAATTTTTTCATTATTCTTGCCGGCTTCCGACGGAACAACTATCACCACTTCCTCTCCCGGCTTTTTATACCCCTCCTCCCTTGCCTTTCCTTCCCAATATTCCTCTGTCTGCTTTTCAGATATTCCGGACTTCAACTCCTCGTTCTTTTTTTCTGCGCTTTGAGCTTGGCTCTTAAGAGCGTCCAGCTCCGCTCCGATGTTGGCTCTTTCTTTTTTTATATTAATAATGGAAAAAGTCAAATAAATTATCGCCACGATGATAAGGACAGCAATAAACAAAGAAGATAATAATTTCTTCCATAAGGGATCCTTTTGCCTGTTCATTTTTTCTGCTATCATATGCTTATCATGAAAATAAAATCAAAAACAATTATGAAAGCGGTATGGATTATCCTGATTTCCTTGGTCGCCTTAAGCATGGTCGTTTTCACCGTTGCTCCTGCTTTTAACCGCTAAGCTCTAAATATCTTCAGGTATACATCTGACGGGATCCTTACTTGTCCCTTGGCTTTTAATTCTTTCTTCCCTTTCTTCTGCTTTTCCAGTAACTTTTTTTTCCTTGAATAATCTCCGCCATACAAAGGAGCGATGACATCTTTGCCTCTGGAGCTGATATTCTCTCTGGCGATGATTTTCCCGGAAATCACAGCCTGCAAAGAAACGGCGAAAAGTTGGGGGGGCATTATTTCCTTCAATTTTAATATTATTTTCCTTCCTTCTCTTTCAGCTTCTTTTCCTGAAACAATTTTCGTGAAAACATCTTCTTTGGCGCCGGCAACCAAAATATCCAGCTTTACCAAATCCCCTTTCCTGTAGCCCATCAGCGCATAATTCATTGAGGCGTATCCTTGAGTCGCTCCCTTCAGACTGTCATAAAATCCGGCGATAATTTTCCTTAACGGAACTTCGTATTTCAAAATAACCTTATCCTTGCCGATATAATCAGATGTTATTTGTCTTCCTTCCAAAGTTTCCAGAACCTCAAAAACTTGGCCGACATAATTAGACGGAGTCATTACTTCCAGCATAACCCAAGGCTCATCCGTTTCTTTTATGGTTGTCGACTCCGGCCAATCGCTAGGAGAAAAAATTAAAAGCTCCTTATCATCATTTTTTATGATTTTATAAACAACTGACGGAGTGGAAATCACCAATTTTAATCCAAATTCCCTGAAAAGCCTTTCGCAAATTATTTCAGCGTGCAAAGAGCCCAAAAAACCGCAACGAAATCCCCTTCCCAGCCCTTCTTTTTTCTCCAACTCAAAAATAAAAGAAGCGTCGTTCAATTTTAATTTTGAAAGAGAAAATTTCAAATTTTCAAAATCATCGGGATTTTCAGGGTAAACTGAAGCGAAAACCATCGGACTGACTTCCTTATAACCATGCAAAGGCTCTACCTTCACCGGAGCGTTGGGAAGAGAAAATTCAAAACCGGTAATTGTTTCTCCGACCCTCACTTTATCAATATCTTTGACGCCCGTGGCGATGTAACCGATTTCTCCGGCTTTTAATTCCTGGCACGGCGTCATTTCCGGCTTAAGAAATCCCACTTCTTTAACTTTGCCCTCCGCCTCGGCCTGCATTAAAAAAATCTTATCGTCTACCTTAACCGTTCCGTCAACAATTTTTACATAAACAAAAACTCCCTTGAATGAATCGTACTTGGAGTCAAAAATCAAAGCTCTCAAGGGCTTATTTACATCACTTTGCAACGGAGGAGGAATTTTTCTGATAACCGTTTCCAAAAGCTCTTTTACTCCCATACCTTTCTTGGCTGAAATGGAAAGAATATCTTCCTGCGATATTTTTAAAAGGTCAGCCAGTTCTAATTTTGTTTCTTCAACCTTAGCCAAAGGAGAGTCAATTTTATTAATAACCGGAATAATGGTTATATTCTGTTTCCTCGCCAGATCAAGATTGGCCAATGTTTGAGCTTGAATTCCTTTTGTGGCGTCAACCAATAAAATCGCTCCTTCAACCGCAGCCATTGACCGGGAAACTTCATAAGAAAAATCCACGTGCCCGGGCGTATCAATTAAGTTTAGGGTATATGGCGCAGAATTCCCAGCCAGAGACTGGTCGGCCTCTGGCCGAAAGGTGTAGCTCATGCGAACGGGCTGCATTTTAATGGTAATCCCCTTTTCCCTTTCCAAATCCATCATATCTAAAAACTGCTCCTTCATTTTGTTTTGAGGAACGGTTCCGGTCAATTCTAAAAACCTGTCAGCTAAAGTTGACTTCCCGTGGTCAATGTGGGCGATGATGCTGAAGTTCCTAATGTTATTTAAATCCGCCATAGCTTAAATATTACGATAAATTACCCCTTTTGACAAATGACAAACGAAGAAAAATGAGTTAATATTGGAATATTGAATTTTGACAACTGAACACACTGAAGTGAAAAACCGAAAGAATGAAAAATGAAAAAAACAAAAAATGATGAACGTTTTTTTATCGTCGCTAGCGACACACACATAGGAAACCATCTTACTGAAAAAACGATAAAAAAACTAAACGCTATAAAATTCAAGGATGCTAAATTATTGATTCTGGCGGGCGACCTTACGGAAAATGGAAAAATAGAGGAATACAATTTAATAAAAAATTTTATTGAGAAAAAAGAGGAAGAGAGGAAAATAGCCATCCCCCTTTTAGGAAATCACGACATCAACAACAACGGAAAAGATGAATTCAGAAAATTATTCACCCCTCTTTTTGAAAAATTAAAAAGACGCAAGGGAATGAATTTTTCTGAAAAACGAGGGAATGGTTTTATTAATTTTTCCTTTAACTTCGGGCGCGCAAAAATTTTGATGCTTGATTATGAAAATCCTCTAAAGTCCCAAAACACTGAAAGCTATTCTTGGCTGATAGAACAAGTGAGGTCCGCGAAAAACAAAATGGTAATAATAATTTCCCATAGCCCTGTGATTATAAATAAGAAAAAAATCCTCCTTTTGTCGTTTTCTTCTACTGAAGAGCTAAAAGGCGTGATGGAAAAAATGGATGAAGTGGAGGAAGCGTTAATAAGATGCGGAAAAAAATAGTCATTATTTCCGGACATATGCATAATGAATATTATTTTACTACCGCTAAAGGAATCAATATAATAGGACTCCCTTGCTTCTATGACAATAAAGGAGAACCCCTAAAAATAGATACTAAGAACCCCATAAATAGCGAAAGCGAAACCCAAAGGGTTTCTTTTTTTATCCTTTAAATTTTTTAAAGATTTTTTCTTTAAAGACGAAGATTTCCGGAGAACGGAGAAGGAAAGACGAAGCGATATAAATAATCGCCCCAGCCGAACCGAGAATAATCAGCTGCCAGAAAGCGCCGGCAAAGGTTTTAATATCAAAAATCGGTGAAATTAAATAAAGGCCGATGTTTATCGCCACAAGCATCAAAATTCCGGACACGAAAACCCTCCAAGCCGAATTGGCTATTTCTCTTAAATTATAATCCCCGATCTTCCTATAAAGAAAAGTCATTGATAATCCGAGATGAATAACAGACCCTATGGAAAAAGCCAAGGGCAATCCCAAAAGAGCTATTTTGGGCAAATCCGCCAAAGCGAAAAAACTTATCAGAAAACTTCTGGCAAATTCTGAATTATTAAAAAGCCAAGCGAAGAAAATCGCCAATGAAACGGTCAAAAAAACAACAAAGGAGGTTATCAGCGTCGGTGTCTTGGTATCTTGAAGAGTATAAAATGTCCTGACTATGAAAAAGGTGGCGGAGTAAGCAAAAAGGCCGAGACAAAAAATACCCAAACAAGCGGAGGCCAAAGCTGCGTCTTGGAAAGTGAAATTGCCATGTCTTAAAATTATCGCTACGATTTGCTCTCTTAATGCGAGCATCAAAAAACTGATCGGCACTATTAAAAAAAGTATCTGGCGAAAGACCGAAGAAAATGTTTTTATAAATTTTTCTTTTTCGCCTTCGGCCCAAAGCTTTGAAAGCGTTGTGAATGTGGCCACAACAAGGGAAATGGTAACAATTCCGATGGGAATAAATTGAAGATCATTGGCGAAATTAAAAATACTTATGGCGCCGACGCCTAAGGTTGAAGCGATGATTACAAAAGCAACTGTTTCTATCTCAAGAGAAGCGGAGGCAAAAACGCGAGGAATCATTAATTTAAAAAATTTGTGTATCTTTTTATCCTTAAAATCAAGAATGAATTTGTAATTAAAACCGCTCTCAATCACAAAGGGAATTTGAACGGCCAGAAAAACAAACGCTCCTAAAATCACGCCCATGGAAACGCCACTGATGCCAAAATAAGGAGACAGGAATATAATGCCGAAAATAATGCCCAGATTATATATAATCGGACCCAAGCTATAAATAATAAATTTGTTAAAATATTGGAGAACTCCGGCAAAAACAGAATATAAAGTAAACAAAACAGGGCTCAACATCATTATCCTCGCTAACGAAGTGGCTAATTCAATCTGTTCCTTGCCGAATCCCGGAGCAATTAATTTTATTATGAAGGGAGCAAGTATAAAAAGGACCAAACACATTATGGAAAGCAAAAAGAGAAAAATATTGAAAATATTATTAGTAAATCGCCAGGCCTCTGCTTTGTCCTTGGGAAAATATTCTGAAAATAAGGGCAGGAAAATGGAAACAATTCCCCCTGTAATCAGAACATTGTAAATGAAATCAGGAATTCTGAAGGCAACGAAATAAGCGTCCAAATCAGAACCGGCGCCGAAAGTTGACGCTAAAAGCCATTCCCTGACAAGACCTAAAAAACGACTTGCCAAAGCCGCGAAAGCAAGAATAATTGCCACCGCCCCGATTGTCTTAACTTTTGAATTCAGGATATCGCCGATCATTTTTAATCTTTTGCCTTGCGGAGGATGCCGATAGGAGTTGACTCTCCGCATTGCCCGAGAGGATTATCTTTTAAAGATTTTAACAAAACCTGCCTGTCGTATTTATAAGATTGGCTCAAACCGAGAATATTCGCCCCCCAATCATTAATATCAACTATGGCCGTCGGCGCCTTAAGCTCTCCGGCGATTTCTTCTGCCACTCTGTCGGGATTTAACGGCCCCCTAACGGCGCATTTGTTGTAAGGAGGGATAGTATACTCGCAAGGACCGTCAACTGCTCTGGCTTGATCTCCGGCGACCATATAAAAGACGCCTTTAATGCCAAATGGCTTTGTTAATCCGGCGAGCAAGGCGGCCAATAAAATTCTGAAAATACCGACTTCTTCTATGGCCAATTGCATTGTTTCCGGCATACCCAGACCTATTCCGCCCTGTCTTTTTTGAACAAGCTTGCTTAAAAACATAGCCAGTTTTGTCGGCTTTATTTTTTCTATCCGATGAGACCTGCCCTGCATAATGGAAATAATTTTCTCGCTCACGAAAACAACATCCCCATCTTCCAGAACATTACTTACATATTCTTTTACAAACGAAACATAATCCTTGTCTTCTTCGGTGACAAGGCGAGTTTTAACAGGATATCTGGCATATTTTTTTCCGTCAACATCAATTATTAAATTTTTTCCCGGGTTAGCGACGAACATAATGTAAGTTTAGCTCAAAATTCAAATTTTAAAAAGTAGGCAATGACCTTGCCATAACTAAAGAATGTGCTAAAATAATATTGTTTTGGGAAATCGGGTGATCATTCTTCGCCACATTTTTTTGTAAAACAAAAATTTGGGCGGGGGGAAGGAAAGTCCGAACACTCTCCCGCTTTTAGCGGGATCCCGCAAAATGCGGGATCCCGTCGCAGCGGGATAAAATGGTAGCGGGCAATTCCCGTCCCCCGCAGCAATGCGAGAAGAGGTGCGAACAGAGACGCTGAGACCCGAAAGGGTTGAAGCGTCCGCCACATTTTTTCGCTTCGCGAAAAATTGGGCGGACGAATCCCTTAGGAAACTTTGGGAGTGAAACGGTTAAATCCTTACCGGGGTGCAAGAACAAATCAGGAATTTTGCTTTCATGTAAAATTTCTGGAAAAGTAGTTCGCTTGACCCCGCAAGTAATTGCGGGGCTAGATAGATGATCACACAAATACAGAATTCGGCTTATAGATTTCCCAAAACACTTAAAAAGAGCTTGCTTATCGGCAAGCTCTTTTTCTAACGGTTTTTAAAATTTGATTCCCCTTCAAAGTACTTTAACAGGCATTTCTTGAACCCTTCTATATTTTTATCCTTGACGGTGAATCCGGCCGCCAAAGGATGTCCGCCATAAACCTCAAGATATTTTGAACAGCTGTCCATTGCTTTGACGGCATTAGTTCCCTTGGGCATTCTCACCGACCCGGGATTATTTTTTTTGCCTCTGACGAAAATAAACGTCGGTTTTTGATAAATATCGCAAATTCTTGAAGCAACCGACCCTAAAGAAATCAAATCCCATGAGCAATCTCCTTCAAAAACAATAGGCTCCTCCGGCGACTCCAATATTTTCTGGTCAATATCATCTGTAATCTCTTTTATCCTCCTATGTTTTTCCGCGCTTTTCTTTATCAAATCTTCAGCCAATCCGCGCGCCTCTTCAAGAGATGAAGCCGTCAAAAGCAGGTATGTATCATGAAAATTATCCTTCTTTTTTCCGGCGTTCAAAACCGAAATAATTTTGTTGGCAAAATCCCGACTGTCCATATAATTATCAACATAATCAATATCCTTAAATACTTTTATCCCTGGCCTCAAAGACTCTTTTATACATTTCAAACCCTTGATTATTATTTCTCTGTTATCTTCCTTTTCAGGAACCATGTCGGCGATTGTTCCAAGCGCGGCAATCGCCAAAAAATCCTTTTTCAATTCTCCGGAAAATTTATTTTTTAAAATTTCTTCGGCGAGATGAAAAACTATGCCGACGTTAGCCAAAACCTTGAAAGGATATTTGTCTCCCGGCTGTTTCGGATCAACAATAATAGAAGCCTTGGGAAGCTTCCTGATAATCTCATGATGGTCAATAACCATCACCTCAAAGCCCATTTTATTGGCCAAATCAATTTCCTTGAAATTAGTTATCCCGAGGTCCATGGAAATAAAAAGAGCCGGAGCCATTTTTTTCATAAACTTCAACCCATTTTTGTTTATCCCGTAACCGTCGGATTCTCTATCGGGGAAATAATATCCGGCAACATCTCCGCCTAAGTTGCGGATTGTTTCTTTCAGGATAATTGTGGAAGTTATGCCATCTAAATCAGAATCGCCGTAAAGCACGATCCTTTCTTTATTTTTAACCGCTTTTTTAATTCTTATTGTCGCCCTCTTTAAATTCTTTATTTGATTGTTCATTGATTATTGGGAATTAAATTTTATTGTAGGACTTCTAAGCCGGGAAGTTTTTCTCCGGCCAAAAAGGCTAACATAGCGCTTCCTCCGACGGAAATATGGCCAAATTTATCAGCTACCCCTAATTTGTTGATAAACTCTATCGTATCCCCTCCTCCGGCAACTGAAAAACACTTGCTGTCCAAGATAGCCTTAATAACCTCCCTTGTCCCGGCCTGATATTTTTCCTGATCAATTTTCCCCAGCGGACCGGCCCAAAAAATAGTTTTGGCTGATAATATTTTTTCTCTGAAAACTTCTCTCGCCAGAGGCCCTATATCAAGACCGCCCAAGCTGTCCTTTGGGAAAATTATTTTTCCTGAATCGTCTTTTATTTTCCTTTTCCTGACCTCCTCTGTCGTTGAATCCCCTAGAAGAAAAAAATCAGCAATATCCAGAAATTTTTCTATAACCTTAACCTTATCTTCAGCCTTGGTTCCGGCGATAATCAAACCCAGCGGCTTCTCGGGATTTTCCATTATCTTAGACAAAATTTCTATTTCTTTTTCCAACAATAACCCCGCTCCGGAAGGCAAATACTTCGTAATCCCGACAACTGAAGCGTGGCTTCTATGGCAGACTGAAAAAGCGTCATTGATATAGATATCGGCTAAATGGGACAGAGAACGGCTGAATTCTTCATTATTATTTTCTTCATCTTTATGAAATCTTAAATTTTCTAAAAGTAAAATATCTCCTTCTTCCATCCGGCTTACCTTTTCTTCAACTTCCTCGCCGACGCAATCCTCCGAAAACCCCACCCCCCTATTCAATAACTCGCTCAACCTCCCGGCCACTGTTTTCAGCGAAAACTTTGAACTTTGGACTTTGAATTTTGAACTTTGCAACGGACGGCCCATGTGCGACATTAAAATAACCCTTCCTTTTTCCTTGAGTAAATATTCAATTGTCGGTATTGTTTTTCTTATTCTAAAATCATCTAAAATAACCCCTTCTTCATCAAGGGGAACATTAAAATCGCAACGGACAAGAACCCTCTTGCCCTGAAAATTAAAGCTTTTTAAATCCTTCATTGTCTTGGTTGCCCTCCGTAGCTTCAGTGGAAGAGGGCTTGCCCTCGTTTAATTTTCCGAGAGAATCGTGCAATAACTTTTTTAATTCTCCTAAATTAATTTCTTTGCGTTTCGGTTTATCGTATTCTTTTTTCTCATACTTTTTAGACGAAGAAAAAGAAATCTGTTCTAATTTAATCGGCTCATTAGGAGAAGAAATAACTGGGGCTGGAACTGGAGTCGGAGCCGGAGCCAATTTTTCCATTCTCTCTTTCTCCATTTTTTTCAAACAAACTTTGCAATAAACAGGCCTTTTCCCGTCCGAAGGAAATATCAATTTCGTGTCTTTTCCGCAAGCGGAACATTTTGCATCATAAAGAATTGATGATTGAGGACTGCTCATTCTTGCCGGAAACGCCCCTGCCGACTGATTCGCTCCTGCCGGCTGGGCCACTCCTGAAAGAGTTATTGATTCAGTCCAGTCGGTTATTCTTTTTTCAACAGCTTCTCTCGGATTACCGTATCTTTCCCGCGAAACAGCGATTATTTTTTCCACGCTGGATTGTTCCAGCGCCGGCAAAGGAGGCAACGTTTCAGCTGAAAACGGCTTGCTTGATAATCCGTTAATCATCAATTTTACATAAATGGAATATTTTTTTAAATTAACTATGTCTGTGGCGAGAAAATATGGAGAAAATTCTTTTTCTAAAAATTCTGCGTCCTCGGCTCCGACGCGGAAGACAACCAACGTTCCCACGTTGCCGAAAACAGCGTCCCTGACCGTCTCATTCATCTGATTGATGTATTGATGTCCCAAAATTAAATTCAATCTGTACTTTCTCGCCTCTGACAAAATAATAGCAAAAGATTCCGTGGCAAAGTTCTGGAACTCATCAACATATAAATAAAAGTCATTTCTCTCCTCCTCGGGAATTTCCACCCTGCTCATAGCCGCCAACTGAAGCTTTGTAATCAGAAGAGCTCCCAAAAGAGAAGAGTTTTCCTCTCCGATTCTCCCCTTTGACAAATTGGCTATCAGGATTTTTTTAGTATCCATTATCTCCCTGAAATTTATGGACGCCTTTACCTGACCGATAAAATTCCTGATAAGAGGATCTGAAATAAATTGTCCGACTTTGTTTTGAATAGCGGCCGTCGCTTCTGTCTCATACTTTTGACTGTATTTGGCAAACTCATTAACCCAAAAAGATTTTACGGTTGAATCAGTCACTTTTTCCAAAACTTTTTTTCTGTAATTCGGGTCGGCAAGTATCCTATTAATCCCCAGCAGAGTAGAGCCCGGATATTCCAAAAGAGCCAAAATTGCGTAATTTAAGATGTATTCCATTCTGGCTGACCAGACTTCCGGTCCGAATATTTTTTTAAAAACCCCCATCAACCCGGAAACAACCAAGTGGCGATATTTTTTCCCGACGTTCTCCATGACATTAAAAGCGATCGGAAAGTCCAAGTCTCCGGGGTTGAAATAAACGACATCATTAATTCTGGAAGCAGGGATAAAATTTAATATTTTTTCAGCCGCTTCGCCATGAGGATCTATAAAAGCAATCCCTTTACCGTTTCTGATATCCTGAATAGCCATGTTTTCCATCATGGCTGTTTTCCCCATTCCGGTTTTTCCTATAACATAAAAATGCCGGCGCCTGTCGTCAGCCTTTATACCAAACCTTCTTCTTCTATTTCTGAATGTTGTTTCGCCGAAAAAAGTTATATCACTCATATTTTTTTTATTCTACTGGTAATTCAGGAGGAGCTTCTCCTTTCTTCTGCTCAAGCCAGGCAACTCCGGTAGCCGGAGCGGCAATTTTGCCCGGGAAATGAAACAAGGTCGCCAATTCTTCGGTGTTCAAAATCATTTTGACGCTTTGACCGTCTTCGGCTTTAGAACGAGGGAAAACTCCGGGATATCTTTTAGTAAAATATCTGAATTTTCTTCTTTCCCTGATATATAACCTCCGCTTATCAAGAATTCCGATCCAAATGGATTTTACCTTAGTCGTTCCCGGCGACCAGGGCTTAAATCCTCCGCCGTATTCACCCAAAGAAAGAGATTTGCTGAAGCCAAAAAGGCCCTTAACTCGCGGTTTAAAGAAAACCCCCTTCTTGGCAATATAGACAGCTCTGAAGGTTGTCACAAATCCAAATTTACCCATTTTTTCTTCCACGCAGGTAAGCAATTCTCTTTCTCCGGGAGTCAATTTCATTTCCGGAGAGAATATTTCTTTTTTTTCTTCTTTGGCGCTTTTCTCCTCTTTTTTACCGACGATGACATGATAAAGCGCTGCCCTCGCTTCATCAAAAGTGTTCATAACCTCTGATGCCACTTTCTCTTTTTCCGGTCTTTGAGAGAGCTTGTCAACTAATTTTTTAGACTTTGTCACCCAGTCGTAATTTTTATCCATAACAGGCTTGGCAAGGTACTGAATCCACATCTGTTCTCCCGGACCTAAGGAACTCATTGATTCCAAAAGACTGGCTAAAGGGTCAACTCTTTCTTCCTCCTTCATACTCTTCCCTCCTGTTTCTTTAATTTCTCTTCCCACTTCAAATTTCGGATAAGTTTTAATCGGGTAAAGTTCGTTTCTGGCGGCAATAAATTCAACTCCCCATATTTTCCATTCTTTATTGGGAATGTTTTGAGGGACATTTTTTGTGTAATCGTCAACCTGGCTGATTTCAGCATCCGGATATTGGGCGTAAAAAGCTGCTTCCACGAACCCTTTCCACGGTTCCGGAACTCTTACGAAAAAATGAACAACTCCTTCAATACCGGCTATTTCAAAAGCTATGCTTTGTTGACAAACACCCTCAACCCATTTTTCCTTCGGCGTCGGAGAGTCATGGATCCCATGGAGAGAAGATATAACCTGATCCATCGCTTTAATGGATTTCAAAGACACTTCAGGTATTCTGATCTCAAGCAATATTCTTTTCGTCTTACCATCCCACCTATTAGTTATAAAATCCAGATATCTTTCTTCCGCCTTCGCCCGAAGCCAAAACGGCAATGGAACCCACCACCAACTGACAATAATGTGCCAGACATATAAAGAAAACGAACTTAATTCCGAATAAAAAGAAGGGCTAAGTATCATAATACTAATATATTAGCACATTTATATGTCAAAGTCTTGCTCTTTTTAAAAAACAAAAAATCCCGCCACAGCAGAATTCCTTGCGCAAATAACCCTGTTTCTTCTTGATCAGTACACCCCTTCATCGCGTTGATTTTTCAAGTTTTTCTCCCACATTTCTTTATTATTTTTCTCCCACTCTTCTTTTGAAATCAATTTTGCTTTTCCTATCGCTTCCAATATTTTTATTTCTTTTTCTTCAAAAAAAGGGGGGACAGAACGAATAATTTTTTGCGTTTTATTATCAATGTGGAAAACATAATGTTCGGTTTTCGACGGGACAATCTCTTTTGTTCCCGCATAGCTTACGTCAACATAAAGATACGTATGTCCTGTTCTTTCATTTTTTTCTTCAGTTACTCTCTGAAACGAACAACTACCCGACTCTTCTTGCTCCATCTTTATATGAAGCATTCTTGTTTCAATATTATCTGTTTTTTGCTCAAACTTACCTTCTCTGTCAACCCTATTAAGAACCAAGGAAACGATTCTTTCAATTTCTTTTTCTGTCGTTTCTTCTTTTTTTTCAGATATATCTATTTTCTCATTTGAAAAAAATTTTGATTTGGACATATTTTTGTTTAAATTGATAATTAATATAAATATTCGCGTTCGCGTTAAATCTTACATTAAAATATCTTTGATTAATTCCCTCAATTGTTTCGGGACCAATCCGCTGTCTATTTCTTTCTTTATTTGCTTTAAATCAAAATCATTCAATTTTCCGGTCGGACTTAATATGGTGCATTCCGTAGTCGTTGACTCATCCTGTTGAGTGTTCCCCAAGTGAGCGACCCTATCTTTAAACTCTTCTGTGGTTAACTGAACGAAACAATAAAGCTTATTATCCAGCATTTGACCGGCTTTTGTGCCATCTTTAATTCTCTTCTGCAATGAATCCAATTGTTTGCTCTCTTCGGCGGGAAGAATCAAGGCCGTATACAAAATATCCGCTGTTTGAGCCAGATAAACGAACTCCTTTTCTCTGTACCTAAAAGTATCGCCGAATGTAAGCATCTTTGTCTTCAATTAAATATTTTGACCATTGAATCAATCTCTTCTTTTGAGACTCGGCAATCTTCATCTTTCGCCGCCATAGAGTATGGAATTGCATCCAAGAAAGATGTTTCTTTCCATGCCGATTCCTTATGCGAGGCTCCTTCTATCTCCCTTGCATTCTTGTCAAAAAATCTGGCGCAGACATCTTTCATAATAGATATTTCTGTTTCTGAAAAATACTTTTTATCATCCTCGCTAAAATCTCTAGATGGGACGATTCTGTGCAAATAAACGCCCTCGTCTTTTTCAATTTTGATTGTATCAAGTAATTTTGAAGCGTCTAAATCTTCCGAGTCATCTACTAAATTTTTAATGCCAGACGGTATCGGCCCATGCTCTAAATTTATATAAGTGTCCCAAGTTATTGGGGAGCCATATTTTTTAAGATGACAAAAATCAGCGAAGTAAAATAGTTTCATTAACTTCGCCTTTCCTAAAAATCGCTTATCAGTGTATGACCCGAAAAAAAGGATCATTGCTTTTAACTTTGAAAGAGGTATTCTCATTTTATTATTATATTATCTCTTATAATAATAGCACAATCAAAAGCAATAACTATCGGTTACAATGTTGGAATGCTTAAAAATTGAGGATTGGCCAAAAATTAGAAATTCAATCCTATGCTTCTTTGATGTTGTATCTTCCTCCAGAGTCTTTGGCAAAATATTTTTTATTGTTGAGATTCAAAAGAATAGTATTTT
>Ga0210051_1004462_pt1 | contig 13639 bp, 15 predicted proteins | sample CryGey092014_all_FD_185464 | JGI IMG/M metagenome (GOLD analysis project Ga0210051, IMG submission 185464) | Groundwater microbial communities from aquifer - Crystal Geyser CG23_combo_of_CG06-09_8/20/14_all (SPAdes) (version 2) | ecosystem: Environmental > Aquatic > Deep subsurface > Groundwater...
GGAAAGCGAGGGCGGGCAAAAATTCCTGGTGGACGTCCACTCTCCAGCCCCCTTCCTTTTTGCCCGCCCGGGCATTCAGTTTGGCGCGCGAAGCGCGCCGTCAGTTCTATTCAAAAAAGGTTCGGATTTCGTCAAACAAACGCACCATCCTACGCCAAGACTTCGGAATGGTAAACCAATAATTACTTCAAGACTAACCTGATCAATTTTGGTCTTCCGTAGCTTCAGCGAAGGAGACCTCTCCCAGCACCAGTAAGGAAATTGCAAGCGGTTTCGGTTCGCTTCGCTTCGCTCGGCGACTAATTTGTATTCAATTTTGGAGGCAAAAACGAATTGAAAGTTTTGGATTTGTAAAAGAAAATTTTTAATTATACAAGGTCAAAAGGCTATTCAATTTAATTAATAATTAAATAAAACAGTATGAATCAAAAAGGTTTTGTAAATATTATTCTTATAATAATCATAGTTCTTGTTGGTTTGGTAGGATATTTTGTGTCTGTCCGAAAACCGGAAGTTTCTACGATAACTTCAACGCCCCCGCCTTCAACTGAAAAAATTAAAGAATCAAATAGTGAAAAGGAGACTACCTCAACTCCATTACCTATAAGAGAACTAATCGAGAAACCGACTGACGAAACCGCTAACTGGGAAACTTATAGAGATGAAAAATATGGATTTGAGTTTAAATATCCAAAAGGGTGGTCACTGGGAAAAACTGGAGAAACTTTGGAGATTATTTGGCTAAATAGTCCAGAAGTATTATCAGGTGATGCTGAAATTTCACTTGTTATTAAAGAAAATGCATTAATAGAAAATATTCTACAAAAAGAAAAAGGTCTTGGCTGTTATAATATAATATCTGGGAATGAACTAGGAACCCAATGTACTTATTGTAATGTTAAAGAATCAAATATCTTAGTAGATGGATATAGTGGAAAAGAATTAACGAAAATAAACAAAGAAACCCAGTGTGTAGAAAGAGGTAACTGTGAGGAGGTATGTATTGATTATGGCGTAAAAGCAGTAATTTTCCAAAAGGGTAATAATGTTTTTGTTTTACATAGCAGTGGCGGCGAACCGTCAATAAAAGAAAATTTTGAAAAAATACTTCTTTCAATAAGTTTTAATGGTTATTAATGTTTTAGTTTAAATATTATTGAATATGATAGCGAAAGATGCAACCCATAGCTTTAGCGTAGGGTTGCAGAAATTTTATGATTAGAAAAAGTAAAAAATTTTGCCAAGATTGCGGAATGTCATATACTCATCATCTTCAAACATGGTTGGACGAATTCACAAATCGCTTTTTGCCCCGCCTTAAATTGCCCCGAAAGATTGAAGAATTTTTTGATGTTTTGCTGGAAAAGTTTTTTATTTTTTCCGGATTAGTCTCACTAAGAGACGATTTTACTAGTTCTGATATTCAACTACGGAGTACTTGTTTTATTGACGAGTTTAGGAAACGGGGAGGATCAATCAAAGCGCTGCACGGCCCTTTTGGCTATACGAATCACTTCCGACTAGAAATAAATGACAAGGTTGTTCGATTTGAAGGTTTGCCCATTGCTGATTTTGTCAGTAAATACGATACACGGCTTGTTGATGATAAAGAGAAAACGAAATTACATCTTAGCAAAGGCAACTTTCCAATCGCAAAAGGAAAATCTTTTTGGTTTTGGCAAAGGAAAAAAGCTGTTAAATTTGGCATAGAAAAACTCGGTTTTCCTTTAGTGGTAAAGCCGCGTGAAGGTTCTCTAAGCAGACATGTGACTACAAATATTCAAGATTCTGAAAAATTAAAAATGGCGATTGATAAGGCCGTAATTTATTCACCAGCTTTTATTGTCGAAAAGTTTATCTCCCACTCAGATGTATATCGGGCGACAGTTATTGATTTTGACTTTGCTGCCTGCGTCAAACAAGTGCCGGCAAATGTTGTGGGCGATGGTATCTCAACAATTCGTGCATTGATTGATAAGAAAAATAGCGATTCCAACAGAGGCAATCCCAATCAAAAAGAATATACGCTCTATAAAATAGTTGAAAACGAAATAACAACAAAATTGTTGAGTGAAAAAGGATATAACTTTTTAAGTGTACCCCAAAAAAACGAAGTAGTTTTTTTACAGCAAGACCCCTTTCTTAAATTGGGGGGTGATTTAATCGAAGTGACGCCACAAGTTCATTTTGACAATCTCAAACTTTTTCGCCAAGTCGCCAAATTTTTTGATATTAGAGTAGTAGGGATAGACTTTTTGGCGCAAGATATTTCACGCTCTTACAAGGAACAACAATGCGCTATTCTTGAATTAAACAACGTCCCCTGCATTGAATTACATCACTTTCCGTCTTCCGGCATACCGCAGAACGTGGCAAAGGCAGTTGCTGATTTATTTTTCAAATACTACCTATGATTATTTTGTTTTACATCGCCTTATTTTTCTTACTAACAATATATAGCGTTTCAATAGTTCTATTTTTAATTTTTGCGCTTAATTCTTTGATACGAGGTCATGATTTGCCTACGAGCAGACGCGCGACGCGAGCGTTAGCTAAATTGATAAAGCAATATAAGTCAGACGCCAAAAATTTTTATGATTTGGGATGCGGCTGCGGCGCTCTTTCTTTGGCGATCAAAAAAGCTTTGCCTGGCCTTGAAATATATGGCATAGATAATAGCGCGATCAGAATTTTTTTTGCGAAACTTAAATCAAAAATTTTAGGCCGCAAAATTAATTTTAGAAGGCAAGACATCTTTGAAGCTAATTTGAGTCAAGCTGATTTTGTTTATACTTATCTTTGGTACGATTTAATGCCCCCGCTGGAAAAAAAATTGCAAAATGAATTAAGGCCACGGACGATTGTTGTAACAAATACGTCAAACTTTCCTTCATGGCAACCAATTCACAAGGTCGTTACCTATCCAAAAATTCCCAAGACGCCTAACTTCGAGACATTATTTGTGTATATTAAAAAGTGAGGTGATAGCCCTCAACACAATTTTGCTCAAAGACTAAACATTGAAAGAATATCTCTCTTGACAATTCTCTAAAATTTATTATTATTTCTTTATCGTTAAGCCATTTAATTGCTCAACGAAAAATTCTTTAACAAAAGGAGGTGTTAAAAATGAAACTGGAGGAATTACCTATCGCGGAGGATTGGGAACTTAAAAACGGAGGACGTTATTTTTTAATTGAGGCTCTTAAGAGCTGAAGGTTATAACTTTCAGCTCTTTTTAATATAAGAATTTGATTTTGTTCAAAGACTAAACGTTATTAAACTTTTCTTGACATATTTGTAAAAAAATTTAAAATAACCAAAATCGTGTTATTTTTAAAAATTTGGTTTAAAACATCGTTCTGATGTGGGTTTCCAGCGACTGTTTTAGAGGACTGTCCCCTTTATGTGTCCAAGCAATTTAAATATTTATGAACTTGCTTAAAATCATTAAAGAATATATCCATGACAAGCCGAAAATCAAAAAAGCAATCGGCGTTATTTTAATTCTTATTGGCCTTGCCACCCTTCTCACTCCTCTCACGCCCGGTTCGTGGTTACTGTTTATCGGCTTTGAACTATTAGGTGTGCGGATTTTGCTTTCTGATAAATTATTAAAATTTTGGAAGAGAAAATAAATAGAAATTTTTGTCCTGGCAATGATTTTTGCAACCGTCTTTGAGTCGATTCATTTCACAGAAAAATTTTTAATCATTTGCTATAATATTAACTAAGAAAAGCAGTCGACTTTTCACTATGCATATGGAACAAAAAGTTAAAAAATTCATTGAGCAACTCGCTCAAAAAATTATTCATCTTCCACAACCTGTTCATCTTCTCGCAGTCTGCTCCGGAGGAATGGTTCTGGCAAAAATAATACATTTGTATCTAAAGAAGAAAAAAATTAAAGCTGATTATTACGAAATTTGGACTAAGTTTGATTCCAGAATCTAACGCAACAATATTGGCATAAAACGCCAAAAATGTTAAGTTGGATTCATATGAAAAATTATAAAAGATTAAGTCTCGACGAGCGAGAAGAAATTAGCAGAATGCTCGCACAAAATTGCTCTTTAAACGAGATCGCCAGAACATTGGGTCGACATGTCAGCACTATTAGCCGGGAAATACGGGCTGGCAGCTGTAATCAATCTACATACCGAGCTGGAAAGGCTCAACGTCGGGCAGAGAGAAATTCAAGCAAGCGCAAGGAAAACAAACGAAAAATAGATTTTGATCAGAGGCTCAAAAAATATATTCATGAGAAATTGAGGCTCAAATGGTCGCCTATTCAGATTGTCAAAGAATTGAAAAAGGATTATCCTTTAGATATGGAGATGCACATATCCCCGGAAACAATTTACACCTATCTCTATGTTCTGCCTCGAGGCAGCCTCAAAAAAGAACTATTAACCTGTCTGCGCCAGAACCGTAAACGAAGACATCAGCAGCGCCGAGGCGTTAAAATGGAACGAGAAATAGAGGATATGCTCTCAATCGAGGAACGGCCAAAAGAAGTGGAAAATAGAACAATTCCTGGTCATTGGGAAGGTGATTTAATTGTTGGCAAGAACAATCGTTCGGTTCTTGGCACCTTGGTGGAGCGCACAACACGCACAACTATTCTTGTCCCCTTAAAGGGCAGAAGGGCAGATAAGGTAGCTAGGGCTTTTGCTAAGGAAGCCAAGAAGCTGCCCCAGCAAATGAAACTTAGTATGACCTATGATCAAGGACGAGAAATGGCTCAACACAAACTGTTTACCAACATCACTGGCATGAAAGTCTATTTCGCTCATCCGAGAAGCCCATGGGAACGAGGCACTAATGAAAATACGAACGGACTGATTAGACAATTTTTTCCTAAGGGTACTGACTTCAACAAGGTTAATCGAAGGGAAATCAAAAAAGTGCAACACTTGCTAAATGGTCGGCCAAGAGCAGCTCTCGATTTCCAAAAACCTTATGAAGTTTTTAATCAACTAATTAATCAAAACTGTTGCGTTAGAAGTTAGAAACCAACTAATATATTAAAAGGAAAAAAAGAAATTTGGAAAACAACTTTTACTAAAAATAACTATAATGGTACAGCCGTAATTGTGGAAGACGTTATTTGGCAGGGTAGTGCGCTACCGCCTATTAAAAAAATGTTAAAAAAAATGGATCCGAAAAAAAAGATCTACACTATTGCTTTGTTGGATTGCAATCGCAAGGCCGATTTTTCAATTTTTAAATAATATAAACGGTCGTGACAATTACGGAAGAAAAATATGGGACAGGTTGTTTCTGCTAAAAAATTAAGGAGGATTAATTTTAAAAGGGCCAAGGTTGTCTTAACTGGAGGTAGCTTTGATCTCTTAAATGTCGGCCACGTAAGGTTTCTAAAAAAATGTAAAAATTTTGGCGACGTTTTAATCGTGGGCTTAGCAGATGATAAAAACGTAAAAGAACGAAAGGGGGTCTTTCGACCAATTATACCTCAAAAATATAGAGCAGAAGTACTTGCTGCCTTGGAATCGGTGGATTACGTATTTGTTTCAAGGATATCAGCATACAATGATAAAAATTTAAAGCTCATTAAGCCGGACATTGTAGTTATAGTGTTAGAAAAAGGAAAATTTAATAAAAGACGAAAATTTAAAAAAGAAATTGAATCAAAATTTCCAAACATAACTGTACAACTTTTATATCAATCCAGTAAGACTTCTACAACAAAAATTATAGAGAAAATTTTAAAAGTTCACAAACTGCCAAAAATTTCGTAAAAAATACTTTACGACTAAATGGGGACAGTCCCCTTCATGAATAAAAATATTTTACCTCCTTGACAATTCTCTAAAATTTACTATTATTTCTTTATCGTTAAGCCATTTAATTGCTCAACGAAAAATTCTTTAAAAAAGGAGGTAAAACATGAATGAGCAAGAAATTTTGGAAATACTCAGCAAAGTAGGAGCAGTCATTACCGACAGTCATATTGTCTACACCTCTGGTAAACACGGCAAGGCATACGTCAATAAGGACGCGGTTTACCCTTATACCAAAGAAACGTCAAAACTGTGTCGAGCAATTGCCGAGATATTTAATGATTTGAGGATTGAAGTAGTAATTGCACCTGCGATTGGAGGCGTTATCCTTTCGCAATGGGTTGCCCATCATCTCAGCAATCTCTCCAGGCAAGGAAAACAAGTTCTCGGTGTTTATGCTGAAAAAGTAGATGGTGGCGACACCTTTGTTATTAAACGGGGTTACGACAAACTCATTGCTGGTAAAAAAGTATTAGTTGTAGAAGACGTACTCACTACCGGTGGTTCAGCAAAGAAAGTCATCGAAGCAGTGCGGGCTATCGGCGGCGAAGTTATTGGTCTCGGCGTCCTCTGTAATCGCGGAAGCATTACCCCTCAAGAAGTAGCCGATGTTCCCGTGCTCTTTTCTCTTGTCAATATTAAACTTGACGCGTGGAACCCGGACGAATGTCCACTTTGCGCAAAGGGTATTCCCATCAACACGGATGTTGGCAAAGGGAGAGAATATCTTGCTTCCAAAACAAAAAGTTGAAAATTCAACGGGTTTAAGCGGTACCCAGCTAAAAAGCAAAACCGCTTTTTTTTATTTAAAAATTTTACAAAACAAGTTAAAATTAACTTACTGTCACATTTTTTATTTTTATGGTATTATTTTTAATAAATTATTTGAAAAATCAATAAAGGAGAAATCAGGAGGGACAAATGCCTAATTTAGTAGAGGATTTTAAGGTACTGAACGGAGTCGTTTCAAGTTTGAATAAAGAAAGAAACAAATTGTATGAGGACAAAGCATTTTGGGAAGGCGAACTCGTAAAAATCCTAGAAAGTTTTGATTTCAATACTTGCGGCGAAAAATGCAGGTTTTGGAATAAACGTCAATGCGCTATTTTGGGAAGAAGATGTTTTATTCTGGACAAAAATGCTGGCTTAGCCAAAATAATCAGAAAAACGGTGCTTGAAGGAATAGACTCTTATGGACAGCTGTATTTACCTTTAGAGACAGAAGTGATGCCGAAGATAAATATGTTCAAAATAAAAGAGAGAGTAGAAAAAGAACTGGAAGAAATTAAAAAAAAGATAAGCGAGATAGAAAAAGAAATTCTCAAAAGGGCGCGGGGAATAAATCTGACTAATAACGGCGCAAAATAAAAAGGACTCTCTTTTCGAGTCCTTTTTAATTGTTATTTTTTTTTGGGGGGGTTATTGTATTTTACGCCTAAACAACTCGATGTTTGTCTTTTCTTCAATTTACAAAAATAAGCTAATTAAAAATAGTATAAAGAAAACAGTCTGCACAATTAAACCTTGGCAAAGGTTTATTTTCGTTTTTATAATTTGGTGAAAAAACTTATTAATATTTATCAGAGAATAAGAAATTTTTGACTTAAAAATTTTAGAAAAACCTGAAATAATATCAGGCAAAATAGAGCCAAAAACTCCCCAGGCAACAGCCTGAGGAAATAAAAAGTCAACTCGATTAAAAACAATAAAGATGAAAAAACAAGCAACAGGAATATCAATGGCTATCGCCCGAAGAAAACCAATCTTTAAAAACTCGCTTGAGTCAAGCTCTTCGTCTCCGTGAGGAATAATATCAAGTAAATAATGAAAAACCAATCCTAAAATAAAAGCAGACAAGGGATTAGTCAAATTTTGACTAACCAAAAAACCAGCCGCTGTATGAACCAAAAGAAACATATTAGATTAATTTATAATTTATAACTTTCATATGGTAGCAGGGGTGGGAGTCGAACCCACGATCTTAGCTTTATGAAAGCTCTGCTCTAACCACTGAGCTACCCTGCCACAAATAAATTTCCACCCAAGACGGATCAGCCTCGGGCTGAAAAAATTAAATTTAAAAGATAAACCGCTCCACAATTAAAAATACGCCTGCCGCCAAAAAGATTCCTCCTAAAATATCTGTTAGATAATGAACACCGGTAAAAATTCTGCCCAAAGCAACAAGAAAAGCTAAGAATAAAATAAATATAGCAAAAATTGGCCAATCAGTCAAAACTATCAATCCTAAAGAAAAAGCAATCGCTGTGTGAGAAGAAGGAAAAGAGGCCCCTCGAGGACCGCTTCCAAAATTAGAGAGCTTCTCGATACTTGAGTCTTTTGCATACGGTCTTAATCGCTTAATTAACTTCCTTAAGATAAGCACTATTAAGTAAACTGAAATGGCAGTTAACCCTAGTTTTAAGGAAATTAAAAAAAGTTTTTCTCTTCTAAAAAAATAATAAGTAAAAAAGATTATTATAAATATTAAAAAAATTAAATAATCTGAAAAAAATAAACTAAGCAATTTTAAAAAATTTCTTTTTTTTATAAAATCAGTTAATTTTTTACTTATTAAGTAGTCAAAATTCATACTTACGTCCTCAAAATTATTGTCAAATTTTGTCCTTCCGAAGGAGGAGCAAAATTTGGGCTGTTACTCTCCCACCACTTTAACAACTATTTTTCGCTCTCGGGGACGATTATCAAAATCAACAAAGACAATCTGCTGCCAGGTCCCTAAAAAAACTTGTCCTTCTCTGACAATCAAATTTAAAGAAGAGCCTAAAAGACTCGCTCTTAAATGAGAAAAGCCGTTATCGTCTCCCCATGTTTGATTATGGCGATAATTTTTATCTCGCGGTATTAACTTCTCCCAAAAATCCTTGAAATCCTCGATTAAATTCTGATCTGCTTCGATCGTCGTCAAGCCAGCAGTTGAGCCAATCGCTGAAATTACCACAATCCCCTCTTTTATTTTTGATTTATTGACAATTTTATTCACCTCGTTTGTAATATCTTTTACATCGCAAAAGCCTTCGGTTGATAATTTTATTTCACCTTGAAAAACCATAAATATGATGCGAATATGCTAATATTATGCTAATCTACTAATTGCGAATAAAAATTCGTAGATTGGCATCGTATAAGATTTATTAGCAATTCGTAGATTGGTATTAAATTCGTAGATTGGCATCGTAATGTTTTATTTTAATCCTTCTCTCATTTTCTTTTTTACCAAAATCTATCTTAATCTTTATTCTCTTTTTTGGCAAAATCTTTTTCACTCGGTCTGCCCATTCAATGACAGTCACGATGCCTTTTCCGCCTAACCAGTCATTGATACCAATGTCAATTAATTCTTGCCCATTGGTTAACCTATAAGCATCTATATGACAAAGATATTTAATTTCGCGGGATTTTACTTTATATACTTTCATAATCACAAAGCTTGGACTAGTGATCATTTGTTTAATCCCTAAACCTTTGGCTAATCCTTTGATAAAAATAGTTTTGCCAGCGCCTAAATCACCAATTAAGGCAATGACCTCCCCGCCCGCCAAGCGCCTGGCTAATTTTTGCCCAAGTTTAAATGTTTCTTTCTCTGATTTGGTTATTTTTTTCATATCATCTGAGATTGACATTTGAATCAACTTCAATTTTTTGCCAATTGTAAAGCAGCTTATTTTTTTGTTTAGTATTTAGAAGACAATAATTAAAATATCCAGCCATCGCAATCATCGCGGCATTATCAGTACAAAAATTTTTAGACGGAACCAAAAATATTTTTCCTATTTTTTCTGCCTCCTTTTTCATTTGATCTCTTAATCTCTGATTTGCCGCGACCCCTCCGCTTAAAATCACAGACTTCGCATTAAATCTTTTTACTGCTTTAATTGTTTTGGTAATCAAAACATCAACTATTGATTCCTGGGTTTCGCAAGCCAAAGCTTTAACAAACCCTTTGTTAATTTTTGAAGTTCTCGTTTTATAAAGAACAGCTGTCTTTAAGCCAGAAAAACTAAAATCGAAATCATGGCTCCAAATCATCGGCCGAGGTAAATTAATTTTAAATTTTGAATTTTGTCTCCGACCCGTTGGGTCAGACCCAGAGGGAATTTTAAATTTTGAAGCGCAATCCTCAATGGCCGGACCGCCAGGATAGCCTAAATTAAGAAGTTTTGCCACTTTATCAAAGCATTCGCCAGCCGCATCATCTCGCGTCCCACCCAATCTCTGATATCTGCCATAATCTTTCATTAACAAAAGCTCTGTGTGACCACCAGAAACAATCAAACAAACCGAAGGGAATATTTGCTTATTTTGAAACTTTAAAAATTCAGAGGAAGACGGTAACCAATTAGCGTAGATATGTCCTTCAAGATGATTAACAGGAATCAACGGTTTTTTAAAAATATAACTCAATGTCTTCGCTGCTTCAAGCCCAACAAGCAAAGAAGTTACTAAACCAGGACCATAAGTCACAGCAATCAGGTCAATTTCTTTCATTTTTTTAACGGCTGGTGTTTTCCCCTGATCTTTATCTAATGAATCTCTCCTACGCGCAAATGTTTCATTCGGCGAAGCGAGGCTCGCCTTGGCGGAGCACTCTCGCCTCGCTGAAGCTCCGGCGAAGCGGGCCGGCGTAGCCAGGGAGGCTAATAAAACAGGCAAAATCTTTTCAAAATGTGCGCGAGCCGCTACTTCCGGCACGATCCCTTTATATTTTTGATGAATCTTTATTTGCGAGGAAACAACATTGCTTAGAATTTCTAATTTCGAATTTCCTCCGATTTCATCGTGAGTCCTCGACGAAGTCGGGATAATTTCTAATACGGCAGCAGCTGTTTCGTCGCAAGATGTTTCAATCCCCAAGATCAACATCTTTTAATGATAGCAGAAAATAAAAAAAAATAAAACCCGCCATTAAATCATTTGAAATTTAATTGGCAGGATTGGACAATTTCACGAGCACAATTCACGCTTAAAAAAATGAGATTATCTCTATTCTCTCTTTAAACTCTCTTTTTCTTTGAAACAAGTTTGCTGTAATTGTTGGAAATATAAACATGATTCCAAAAATACGCCGATAAATTCTGGATTAGCGTTCTCTTGCGAAGGTTGTAAGTGTTGTAGTGCTTCATAATTCCCAAATACGAATTTACGCTGGACAAAAATTGTTTCAGACTTTCTTCATTAAGTTTATATTGTCTTTCTGCAAGAAAATTGTTCCAATACTTAATCTTTTTATAAAAATTTCCCTTGGTTTGATTGCGAATATAAATGCGATATGGTTTTATTATTACTCCAAGAAAAAACACTCCCTTAGAAAAATGTTGAAGATATATCTTTTCAGAATGAAGCTCCAGAGAAAGCTCGTTTTGTAAATATTCTTTCAAAAGAGGAATAATGGATTTGAGATATTCTTTATCTTGATGAACAATTACAAAATCATCAACATACCTTCCGTAATACTTGCAGCCGAGTTTGTGTTTGACAAAATAGTCAAAATCATTTAAATAAACATTGCCAAATAATTGTGAGGTAAGATTGCCGATAGGTAGTCCTTTGTTTTTTTCGGCGTAAAATAAGCTTTTAGTTTTGGGCAATCCCTGCCAATCGCTTCTTCTTCCCTTCAAACAGCAGTGTTTAGTGTGGTCGTGAAAAATAACCTGATGAATAAGAGATAATATTAAATCAACATCAAAATCAGCTTCCCTTCTAAAACGGTTTAATATCTTTTCAACTTTTTGATACAAAAGAGAATGGTCTATGGCCATAAAATACCCCTTGATATCCAGTTTGAGAATATAGCAATCCCGCTTATAATTATCAGAGCAGGAGCGAATAAAGTGATTCAACCGCTTGATGCCGTATGAAGTTCCTCTGCCTTTTCGGCAACTATAACTATCATTAATAAACAAACGTTCAAAAAACGGACTGATATAATTGTAAATGAGATGATGAATAATTCTGTCCCTGAAATCAGCGGCGAAAATTTCTCTCTGAACCGGCTCAAAGGATATAAAACAAATGCTGGGACTAATTTTATATTTTCCGCTTTTAATTTCTTGATAAAGCTTAAAAAGATTTGATTCATAATTTGTCTCAAAAGCCAAGGCGTTAATAGTAGAACGCTTATTTCTGCGAGCGTCGTAGTAAGCTCTAAATAAATCAATTAAAAGTTTATCCATAAAAGAAATAATTAAAACGATGCCCCACACCAAATTTTGGCGCGGGGCTAAATTTACCCCGTGAAATTCCGCAAAGCGGAATATTTCACTGGGACCAGTCCTTGAGGCAACGGACAGAAAAACCGTTTGCCTTATTGTTGTTGTTCCGATTGACCGTGGCGTTGCCAGAATAGAGTTTCCGTTTCCAAGCATTAGTTCCACTCTCAAGCGACGACCAGATATAGGCGTTCGTGCCGCGATTGTTGAACGACCCATTGGTATTGCGATAGCCAGCTAGCATTTCAATAATCACTTTACTTTTCTTATTTTCTAAGTTTCAATAGACAGAGAAAAAAGAATAACCATCTAAACGGTTCATTCCTAAAAATTTATTTTTCTAGGGGATTATTGGACTGATAATGGCTCGCTTGCCTTTGCCTTAACAAAAGGCAATTCCGGCCAGTTTTAAAAAACTTTTTATTTTTATTTTATAATTGATTTTTGCCAAAAGCTGAGTTGCTTGGAGACCGACTCAATTTTTTCATTAAGAAAAACAAATTTCTTAAGATTTATTTGTTTAAGATCTTTAAGTAATCTCAAAAATAAACGAATCACCTCTACGTTTTCCCTCGCTGACCGAATAATCTCTGACTTGGAATAACTACTATTGGCCCGATAAATATTGATAATCATTTCCACTAATTCTTTTTTAATACTTTCTCTAAGAGTATATTTGTATTCCCGGTTGAAATCTTTGGTAAAACGAAATAGCTCTACCAACAAATCATAACTAACTTTATAAACTGGCAAATGATCATAAGTAGCCATACTTAAAATTTATTCTCTTCCCTCCCCTCTAAAAGCAAGACGAGGGAATAGACAAAATAGTCAAAATAGTCAAATCAGTCCTTGAGGCAACGGACAGAAAAACCGTAGGCCTTATAATTGTTGAATCGATTGACCGTGGCGTTGCCAGAATAGAGAAACCGCTCCCAAGCATTAGTACCACCCTCAAGCGACGACCAGATATAGGCGCTCGAGCCGCGATTGTAGAACGACCCATCGGTACTGCGATAGCCAGCTAAAAGACCGGAAAAGCCACTGGAATTGTCACCATTTAAAGTATAACTGGATAAATGACTTCCTGCCGGAGAACACTGCCATCCGGTAGAGAATTCACAACCAAGTGTTGCTTGGCCCTCTACTAGAGTTTTGAATTCTGTATCCGTGGGAATATGCCACCCCGTTGGACATCTTCCTTGAGCCCCAGCGGTTGTAGAACCATTCATGGCCGCTGACCATTGATAGAGTAGTCCTTCGTTTAGAAATGGTCCTTCGGTGTAATAGCCACACCAGCCTGTATCTGTATTATTTACCCAAATTATTGAGCTACAACCATTGTCATAGCCAAGATTTTGTTTAAACCAACACTGGGTTCCGATTAAAACCGTGGCATAAGTTTTGCCATCCCTTGAATCAACAAGCGTGTCTCCGCAAACCCAAGCCGGGACCAGTGAGAACACAGCCTCAACACTTTTACCTATATCCATAGTGACTATGCAAGAAGTCCCAGTTCCAGGACAATTTACACTTGTGCCAGACCAGCCAGTAAAAGTTGAACCTGTGTTCTCACTGGTCCCGGCTTGGGTTTGCGGAGACACG
>Ga0210051_1004465_pt1 | contig 13635 bp, 9 predicted proteins | sample CryGey092014_all_FD_185464 | JGI IMG/M metagenome (GOLD analysis project Ga0210051, IMG submission 185464) | Groundwater microbial communities from aquifer - Crystal Geyser CG23_combo_of_CG06-09_8/20/14_all (SPAdes) (version 2) | ecosystem: Environmental > Aquatic > Deep subsurface > Groundwater ...
CTACTTATTATTCTTGTAATCCTGACCCTTCTAATCCACGGTGCGTTGTTGATTCTAAAGGATCATATTTTTCTTGGAGTTATTGTGAAAGTAATTGCGAAGCTTCTAATGGTGATGGTAATGGTGGCTCTACTTATTATTCTTGTAACATCTCTACTTGGACATGCGAAAAAGATTCAAATGGAACATATGTTTCAAAAAATACTTGCAACAAGAATTGTAAACCATCTACAACTAAATATTCCTGCAATACCTCAACTTGGACCTGTTATCAGGATTCTAATGGAGATTATTCTTCTTTAGTTACTTGTCAGATTAATTGTAACCCATTTATAACTAAATATTCCTGCAATACCTCTACTTGGACCTGTTTTCAGGATTCTAATGGAGTCTATTCTACTTTAGCTACCTGCCAGAGTAATTGTATAAAACCTAGCACTTGGAGTCCACCTCCTGTATCACCACCTCCAGTCAGTCCACCTCCTACTTCACCTCCTCCAACCAGTCCTCCTCCTACCAGTCCTCCTCCTACTTGTCAAATTATGTCCTTTACTATTAATGGCAAAGATAATTCTGATCAGAATCCTTTAATTGTTTGGGTTAACGCCCTTCTTAAAGGATATTTCTCGGTTAATGATGTTTGCATTTCTTGTGAAGTTACAAGTAATGATAACTGGAACAAAACATATGATCCTCTTCCTTTGGGTGGTAATGTAACAGAACAATTCAAGATTAATACAGCTGGAATCTATTCTTATACCTTGGAATGTGTGGGCACAGATCCTGAAGATATTGTTACAGATACTCTTTCCCTTCAAACTGTTAAAGCCATTAATCTCCCTTGGTGGAGAGAGATTATTCCTAATTTAGGAGGATTTCTAAGAGGGATGATTAGATAGAAATACAATAGAAATACATAGAAATACATTGAAATCAAAAAGAGGCGAGATATTCGCCTCTTTTTGATTATGAGATTGCCACGTCGGCCTTCGACCTCCTCGCAATGACAGAACAGAATTTTTGTGCTAAAATTCTATTCTATGAATTTAGAATTTAAGATTACGCCGCATTTAGAGAAATTGGCAAAAAAATCTAAAGCGATTAGAAAACAATTTTATCCTTCAAAAGAAGAATTAAAAAATCAAGGGAAAACCATTGACCCTTTAAAAGAACAAAAACATAATCCAGTAAAAGGTTTAATTCATCGTTATTCTAATCGGGTGTTAGTGTTGTTAACTTTGAACTGCACTGCTTATTGCCGTTTTTGTTTTCGGAGAAGAATAGTTTCAGATATAGAGAAAGGTGTTTTAAATAATAACGATTTAGAAAAAATCGTTTCTTATATCGAGCGGAGCGAGAAAAAAGGTTCTGAGCGAAGCGAGGGTTCTTATTTCGAGCGAAGCGAGAAAAAAGGTTCTGAGCGAAGCGAGGGTTCTTATTTCGAGCGAAGCGAGAAAAAAGGTTCTGAGCAAAGCGAGGGTTCTTATTTCGAGCGAAGCGAGAAAAAAGGTTCTGAGCAAAGCGAAGGTTCTTATTTCGAGCGGAGCGAGAAAAAAGGTTCTGAGCAAAGCGAAGGTTCTTATATCGAGCGAAGCGAGAAAAAAGGTTCTGGAGCGAAGCGAACAGGTTCTTATATTAAAAAACATCCGAAGATTAAAGAAGTAATTATTTCTGGCGGAGATCCCTTAACTCAACCAGAAATTTTAGGAAAGTTTCTTAAAAAAATTATTCTTTTAAAACAAATTAAGGTGATTAGAATTGGCACGCGACTAATGGTTAGCAATCCAAAACAAATCAACAGTAATATTTTAAGGGTTTTACAATTAGTCAAAAAACAATCTCTGTATTTATTGCTCCATTTTGAGCATCCTGATGAATTAACTTTAAAAACTAAGAAAGCTATCAAAAAATTACACTCTACAGGAGCAATCTTATTATCGCAATCAGTTTTTTTAAAAGGAATTAATGATAAAGTAAGCGTTTTAGAAAAACTGTTTGAAGAATTAACAGCTTTAGGAGTAAGGCCTTATTATATTCTTCATAATGACGAACCAGAAGGAACTAAACATTTTACCGTTGATTTCAAAAAAGAGATAAAAATTATGACTGAACTTCGTCAAAGATTAAGCGGTTTAGCTTGTCCAATGTATGTTTATGATGATCCTAATGGAAAATGTAAAGTACCAATTCCTTTGGATTTTGATTATTCTTTTATTCACCCGCCCAAATTTTGTTTCACAAAACTTAGGCGGGTAAAAAAGAAAAACGGCTTTTAGGCCGTTTTTTTAAGGTAATTTTAAGAGCGAACCCTTTTCTCTTGAGCGACATTATGGAGCCAAAACTTTAGAGCGAGGAGAATATATTACCTTGAGAAACGCTCAAGCGACGAGTGGGCAGGGTTGGCGCCGAAGGCGCCAGAACGAGGAGCTTGCGCGAGTCTAAAATCCTCGCTGGGGATTTTAGACGTTTTCGAAAGGCAATATATTTCTCCGAGTGAGCTGTGCCCAGGGTGGGACTCGAACCCACACGGCTCAGAGAGCCAGCAGTTTTTGAGACTGCTCTGTCTACCAAGTTCCAGCACCTAGGCAATTGAGTATACAGTATTGAGTATACATTATTGTGTATGTAAAATTCAAGAAGCAGAATTGTAGAAATAAATAGAATTTTATATAAATTTACCCCGCACCTTTTGAAGATTGATTTCATCAAAGATATGTCTTCGGTATTTATCTTTAAAAGGTGCGGGGTTTATAGTATAATAATATTAATGGCGGAAATTATTGCGATTTGCAACCAAAAAGGAGGAGTAGGAAAATGTCTGGCGCCTGAAACACCAGTGGTTTTATCTTCAGGAGAAATTATGTCTATTGAGCAGTTATTCCACCAGCATTATGATGACTATGCCGGAAAAGATTATCAACGGCAGGATGATTTATTCATAAAACCAAAAGAAAAATTAGAGGTTTTTTCTTTTAATCGGGGACTGAAATTGGTAAAGAGCAAAGTAGATTACTTATATCGTGGTAAAACTAATAAACTATATAAGATAAAAACAAATAAAGGGAAATTGGTAAAAGTTACAGCTGAACATCCTTTTTTAACTTTGCGCGATGATAAATTAATGTGGCTTAAGGCAGGGGAGATGGAAAAAGATGATTTTATCGGCGTTCCTCGACAACTAATTTTTCCTTTTCGCAAAAAAAATATTGAGATAATTCCTTATTTTTCAGAAAGGATATATATTAAGATAAATGATAAATCCTTAATTCAGAAACACCTTAGAGAAATTTTGCTTCATCCTTCTGATGTTAGAAATAAAATACTTCTTTCTTTATTAGAGAGAAAGGAAATGACAGCATATGATTTATACAAAATAAAAAATAAACCCTGTGTTTTTGCTCATTTACAAAAGTTATTAAAGTTAAGAATTGTTAAGAGAGAAAAGGTTGATAGATCCTATATCTATTCTTTACACATAGAACACTTAGTTGATTATTTATTTTACCAAGGATTTTCTATAAAAGTGTTTCAACAATTGGGTTGGTCAAAAGGAATAATTCGGGAATTTGTATATTACAATAAATCTTTCCATTTCTCTCTTCCTATAAAACCAATCTTTTTTCTTGACAAAGACATGGCTGAGTTTTTAGCCATTATTTTAGCCGAAGGATATTTAGGACCTTCCCGAATTGTTCTTTGTAATACTTCAAGTAATATAATTAAAGCGTTTATTTCTCATTGCAAAAAGTTAGGCTTACCTTATAAAAAAGAGAAAATAGACAATCAGTGGATAGTAAATGTTTCCAAGGCAGGCACATTAATGAAGATTCTTTATGATGTTTTTGAAGTGCCAGTTAGAGGACTATTAAAATCATCGCAAGTTAAAATTCCCAATAGAATCTTAGAATCACCAAAAAATGTTTTAACTGCTTATTTAGCCGTATATATAGATTGTGAGGGCTATATAGCTAAAGACAGATCTCTTTTAGAGATAACTAGTGCTAGCCGAGAGAATATTATTAGATTACAATATGCTTTCTTGAAATTTGGTATTAATGCCACTATCAAAAGCGCAATTAAGTCAGCCAGTAATTCACTGCATCCAAAAAAAAGAGTTTATTATACTCTTACTATCAGCGGCTCCAATTACTTGAAAATAATTTTACAAATTTTTCCAATTAAAAGTAAAAGCAAAAGTAAAAGATTACGAAGTATTTGTCAATTAAAACATAATACTAACACTGATATTATCCCGATCAATAATTTATTAAAAGGAGTAAGGAAAAGATTTGGTTTGTTGCAAAAAGAATTAGGCTGCCAAGGAACGATTACAGATTACGAAGACAATAGTAATTATATTTCTCGCGAGTCTTTAAAAGATATCCTTTTGAGGATTAAAAAGAATTCTTCTGTAAATAAAAACGATAAGGAATTAACTTTTTTGTCTTTATTAAGCCGATCTGATTTATTTTGGGAAAGAATCGCCGATATAAAAAAGATTGATTATAAAGGGTATGTTTATGATTTAAATATTGATAAAAATCATAATTTTATTGCTGGTCAAGGGGCTTTTGTTGTGCATAATACTACCACAGCGATAAACTTGGGAGCTTATTTAGCTGCCTATGGAAAAAAGACATTGGTAGTTGATTTTGACGCTCAGGCTAACGCTACATCTGGTTTAGGTTTTGATTATAAAAAACTGCAAAAGACAGTTTATAACAATTTAATATCTGATTATCCTCCAAAAGAGACTATTTACAAGACATCAATTTTTGGTTTAAATATTCTTCCTGCTTCGCCAGATCTGATTGGCGCTCAAGTGGAATTAGATCGTTTTACAAACAAGGAATTTAGATTATATCAAACACTTTCTTCAATTAAAGAATATTATAATTATATTTTAATAGATTTACCTCCTTCGTTAGGCGTGCTGACAGTTAATGGTTTAGTAGCAGCCGATTATGTTTTAATTCCTATTCAAACTGAATTTTTTGCTTTAGATGGCCTCTCGCAATTGATTAATACCATTGATTTAATTAGGAGAAACTTGGACAAAGATTTAAAAATTTTAGGCGCAGTTTTAACCTTATATGATAGACGAAATAGATTAGATAGATCAGTGGCTAAAAATATTCTTCGTCACTTTCCAGGATATGTTTTTAATGTTATTATTCCGAGAAATATTTCTTTAGCTGAAGCGCCAAGTTTTGGCCAATCAATTTTGCAATATAATCCTCATTCTGAAGGGGCAAGAGCTTATAGGCAATTAGCAGAAGAAGTGATTAAACGACTTGAAACATGAGTAATCAATCTTTCGACAAACTCAAGATTGACCCTGAGCAAAGCCGAACGGGTCAATCTTTCGACAAACTCAAGATTGACCCTGAGCAAAGCCGAACGGGTCAATCTTTCGACAAACTCAAGATTGACCCTGAGCAAAGCCGAACGGGTCAATCTTTCGACAAACTCAAGATTGACCCTGAGCAAAGCCGAACGGGTCAATCTTTCGACAAACTCAAGATTGACCCTGAGCAAAGCCGAACGGGTCAATCTTTAGGTCAAGGATTAAATGCCTTGATTCCCCCAAAAAAACTTTACCCTGAGCAGTTCGGCCCTGAGCTCACTGCCGAAGGGCAAAGCCGAAGGGATCAGAATTCTTCTCAATTAGAAGAAAGAATTAACCATAAGGTCAATGAGAGTGTGTCTCATTTTCCTTCCGATTTAATTACTCAGAAACCCTTAGAAAATTTAAGAGAAGATTTTAAAGCAGATTTTAAAGCGGAAATAACTCCAGAGCAAACAAAAGGACAATCCTTCGATAAACTCAGGATTAACCCTGAGCGAAGTCGAACGGGACAATCCTTCGATAAACTCAGGATTAACCCTGAGCGAAGTCGAACGGGACAATCCTTCGATAAACTCAGGATTAACCCTGAGCGAAGTCGAACGGGACAATCCTTTCAAGAAACTTTTCCTCAGGAAAAGCCAAAACTCGTTGAAGAAAAAGTATTTCAAATTGAGACTGAAAAAATTAAACCCAACCCTTATCAGCCGAGGCATCTTTTTGCTGAAGATTCTTTAAGGGAATTAGCCGATTCAATTAGGGAGTTTGGTATTTTACAACCCTTAATTGTTACTAGAGTAGAAAAAGAAACAGAGAAGGGCGCTGAAGTTGAATACCAATTAATCGCTGGAGAAAGGCGATTAATGGCAGCCAAAATGATTGGTTTACCAACTGTTCCAGTAATTATCAGAAGGCCTTTAGAGGAACAAAAAAAGTTAGAAATGGCTTTGATTGAAAATATCCAAAGAGAAGATTTAAGGGTCATCAGTAAAGCTAAGGCTTTTGAGCGTTTAATCAATGAATTTAGTTTGACCCAGCAGGAATTAGCCAGCCGCCTTGGAAAAAGCAGGGAAGTGATTGCCAATACCTTGCGCCTTTTGCAACTTCCTCTGGAAATTCAAAAAGCCATAGAAGAAGGATTAATTAATGAAGGCCATGCTCGAGCCATTCTACTTTTGAATAATCCAGAGAAAAGAAAATTATTTTTCAAGGAAATTATATCAAAAAATCTCTCTGGCAGAGAGGCTATGGATTTAGCTCAAAGATATCTGACCTTAGATGGGAAAACAAATAATTTTTCTCAAAAAAGAAGACAAAATCTTTCTGCTGATCCCCAGGATTTAGAATGGAAGGAAAAATTGGAAGAGTATTTTCAAATGCCAGTTTTCATTAAGAAAAAAGGCGAGAGGGGAGCGATTGAAATTAAATTCTTTACTGAAAAGGATTTTGATACGATTTTAAAGAAGCTTTTTCCTTCTTAAAATTTCTTCAATTCTCTTTTTCGTTTCTGACATTTTGACAAACTCTAACCAAGATGATGAGGGCAATTTTCCTTTTTGGGTAAGGATTTCTACTACTTCTCCGGATTTAAGGTTATAATTTAAAGGCACTAATTTACCATTCGCTTTGGCGCCAGCAGCCTGGTTGCCGATTTCTGTATGCACTTGATAGGCAAAATCAATAGGTGTGGCTCCTTCTGGCAAATCGATAATATCTCCTTTGGGAGTCAGGACAAAAATTCTATCTTTGAAAAAATCTACTTTCAATGATTCTAAAAATTGTTGAGAATTATAAAATCTTTTTTGCCACTCTTGAAGTTGTTTAATCCAATAAAAATTTTTAGGCGGAATAAAAGTTTTTTTCTTCTTGTAACCTTTTGTTTCCTTAATAGCCCCATAAACCCAATGAGCAGCAATACCCCATTCTGCTTCTTCATCCATTTCTTTGGTTCTAATTTGAATTTCTACCATTCTCCCGTTTTCAGCAAAAACTGTGGTATGTAGACTTTGATAGCCATTAGGTTTTGGCAAAGCAATGTAATCTTTAAATCTTTGAGGCACTGGTTTCCACATTTGGTGAATAATGCCTAAAGCTGCATAGCAATCCTCAGTTTTTGGCATAATAATTCTCATAGCCACTAAGTCGTGGACTCTTTTAATATCCATGTCTTCTTTTTGCAATTTTCTCCAGATACTATAAAGATGCTTAGCCCGATATTTTATTTTTAGGGGCAAAAGATTATTCTTTTTTAATTGTTCTTCCACTAGGGGGACAATTGTTTTAAGGTAATTTTCCAATTCTTCTCTTTTCCTACCGACAATTTTCCTGGTTAATTTATATTTCTCAGGATAAACATAAGGGAAAGCCAAATCCTCTAATTGAGCGCCAATATCTGTTAGACCTAATCTATAAGCCAAGGGAGCGAAGATTTCTAAACTTTCTGAAGCTTTTCTTTTTTGTTTTTCTAAATCAAACACCCAAAAGCTTTTCATATTATCTAAGCGATCAGCTAATTTAATTAGAATCACTCTTAAATCTTTAGCCATAGCTAAAATCATATTGCGAAAGTTTTCTTTTTCAGAATCTGTTTCTTTTTTTTCTTGATCCTTAATATATTTAATCTTACTGATTTTTGTTAATGATTGAACCAAAAAAGCCACTTCCTCGTTAAATTCTGATTTTATTGTTTGGAGAGAAAATTCCGTATCTTCAACAACATCATGAAGAAGCCCGGCAATAATAGCATCAACGCCTAATTTCATTTGGCTTAAAATTAAAGCCACTCTTAAGGGATGGTTGATAAATGGTTCGCCAGTTTTTCTTAGTTGCCCTTTGTGGGATTCTTCGGCAAAAAGAAAAGCTTTTTCCAATAAGTCTTTTTCTTTATCTGAGATAATATCTTCGAGGTTATCAATTATCTGAGCTTTTAGGGATTTCATAATCGCATTTTTTGTTAGAGCATTTGATTTTGGTTTTAGCTTCTAAAAGATAGCTTTTACATTTTGGACAATTTTCTCCAGTAGGTTTTAAAGAAGAAGTAAAATCACAATCTGGCCAACGAGAACAAGCATAAAACATTTTTCCTCTTTTATTTCTTTTTTTCACTACTTCACCTTGCTGACATTTTGGGCATTTAATATTTAATTTTTCATTATTGTTGAGAGATCTGGTATAAGTGCATTTTGGCCAATCAGAACAACTGATAAATTTACCGTATTTACCCCAACGAATAATTAACGATTTGCCACATAAAGGGCATTTTTCATCAAGTTGTATAATCGGGGAAACCTCTTCTTTTGAGACCTCATCATATTTATTTATCAGATTCTTTTTGAAGGGAAGATAGAAATCTTCAATGGCTTTCTGCCAGATTAATTTACCTTGGGCAATTTCGTCTAATTTTTCTTCTATTTGGGAAGTAAATTGATAATCAACAATGTTTTTAAAATGTTTGGCGAGAATATCATTAACAAGAAAACCAATTTCTGTTGGGGCTAAAGCTTTATTTTCATCTCTTAAAATATAACCTCTTTCTTGAAGAACAGAAATAATTGGGGCATAAGTAGAGGGCCGACCAATTCCATAAGCCTCTAAAGTTTTGACTAAGGTTGCGTCATTATAACGAGGAGGCGGTTGGGTAAAATGCTGCTTGATAAGAATTTCATTGATTTTAATTTCTTCTTTTAGAGTAAAATGAGGGAAAATATCCATTAATTCTGGCAATTTTTGATATTGATAAATTTTTAAGAATCCGTCAAACACTAAATGATAAAAATGAGCTTGAAAAAGATACTGGTTTTTTTCACCTTGGACTTCAATAAAAAGAGAGTTTTTTTCTAAAAGAGTTTCTGGCATTTGACTGGCTAAAAATCTCGACCAAATTAAATGATAAAGTTTAAATTCGTCTTTAGAAAGATATTTTTGAATTTTATTTGGTTCAAGATAAGGATCAGTTGGCCGAATAGCTTCATGAGCTTCTTGGGCTAATTTTGATTTTGATTTAAAAACTCTTGGTTCTTTCAAGGCATACTTTGCTCCATAATCTTTTTCTAAAAATTCTTTTGCGTTTTGAAGAGCTAAAGAAGATAGGTTTAAGGAATCAGTTCTCATATAAGTGATCAAACCTTGAGAACCATTGCCTAAATCTTTTCCTTCATATAAAGACTGAGCAAGAAACATTGTTTTTTTAGCAGGGAAGCGAAAAGCTTGCCAAGCTGTTTGCTGTAAAGTGCTGGTAGTAAAAGGCGGCAAAGGATATTTTTTATTCTGACTGGTTTTAATATCTGTGATAAATCCTGTTTTACTTCCCAACTCAGTTTTAATGTTTTCTACCTCATCTTTGTTTTTGATACCCGGGCTAGGCAAAGATTTATTATTGATTTTCCATAAATCAGCTTCAAATTTGATCCTTCGACTATGCTCAGGACAGGCTTTTTCATTTTGGTCTTTGATTTTTTGCATCAAAGCAGAAATTGTGAAATACTCTTCCTGTTTGAAGGCCTCTCTTTCTTTTTCTCTTTCGATAATTAATCTTAAAGCCGGAGATTGGACTCGACCAGCAGATAAACCTCGAAAGACTTTTTTCCATAAAAAAGGAGATAATTCATAACCAACTAATCTATCTAAAATTCGGCGTCCTTGTTGGGCATTGACCAAATCCATATTTATTTCTCTGGGATTTTTTAAAGCTTCTTCAATGGCTGGTTTTGTAATTTCATGAAAAACCATTCTTTTAGGCTCATTAGCTAAATTAAGAATTTGAGTTAAGTGCCAAGCAATAGCTTCTCCTTCCCTGTCCTCATCAGTAGCTAAAATAATTTCTTTCGCTTCTTTGGCTATTTTTTTAAGTTCATTGACTTTCTTCTGGGATTTTTTGGGAATAAGATAAGTGGGGGTAAATTGATTCTCGACATCAATTCCTAATTTAGATTTCGGTAAATCTCTGACATGCCCATAAGAAGCGATAACTTCAAAATCGTCGCCTAAAAAGTGACTAATAGTGTTTGCTTTAACTGGACTTTCTACTATAACTAAACGCATATTGTTTATTATTAATTTTTTTCATTTGTGTTATCATAGCGCGTTTTGATAAATTAAATTTTCTTTTAAGATATACATTAGCACCGCTATAAAGATATTCTATAAGAGTCTTAGCTGAATTACATCGGTAAGCAATATTAAAAAGATATCTATTGTTTTTTGATTTTGTTAGTCGATTAAGTTTGGAGTAAATATCGAACTTTAAAAGGAAGTGTTCTCGAATAAAAGTAATGGTTTGTTTGTCTCCGTAGATACTTAATGTTGGATACCCTCGTTTATCAAAATTAATACTTCCGTCACCGTCTACTATACCACGAATAAAATCACGAACATGCTTTGAAGGGATATTTGAAATGTTCTCACGCAAACTTTTTCGGTAACAAATACCAAGATTTTTCAAATCACTAACAATTTTTTGACTAGTAATACATAAATGAGTTGCATTTTTATAATAAGAAATTTTATGTTTAGAAGAAAGTTCTCGTTTTATTTTTTGTAAAATATCTATATCTTGTTTTTGAACACCAAATTTTAGAGCATCACTGTAGCCTTTGTAAGTACCTTTAATAATACAGCCATCAGCTAAAATAAAGCCAAGAATATAAGCCATATTTGGGGACCATTTTTTAAAGTACCTTTCATTAACTTCTACTCTTGGTTTGTTTGTATTCCTTTGTAAATTTAACCTTTCTCCTTGAGCTAAAATTGCAATCCACGATCTTTGTGGCAATAATCTTAAAAGTTTTTCTTCCGAAGTTTCTGTAAAATACTTATACAGTATATTATTTTCTTTCGATTGCCATAATTTTGCGGATGACAAACCAAGACTTAAAGCTTTTGCAACAATTGTAGACTTAATACGATGAGGAAATTTCTTTACTAAGTGTTTAACTTTTACCGTTGGATATAGTTTTATAAGGAGATCAATTTCTTTATTAGACCAACGTCTTATTTTTCTTGGATAACTCATACTCAATAACTATTATTTTGTTGGTGATTCAACAATGATTAAATTCTTCATCTCTAAATTTTTGAGTAACGGTCTCCTTCTAAATGTTTTATCAATCCTTTTAGTTCTAAAGAGGCGAGACCTATTAATACTTCTGTTGTCTTATGATTAGCTTTTTCAATAATTTTGTCAACAAGAAGCGGTTCGCTTGTCTCTAAAGTTTCATAGATTTCTTTTTCTAATTGGCTATCAAAATGATTGTCTCTTGTTTTTAAGGTTTGAGAAGTTGTTGAGATTTCAAGATGATATTCTTCTAAAATATCTTCTGTTTGAGAAATTAATTTAGCTCCTATTTTAATCAGGTTATTAGGACCAAGAGAATTTTTATTAAAGATAGAGCCGGGCACAGCAAAAACATCTCGATTTTGCTCCAAAGCAAAATTAGCCGTAATTAAGGCCCCGCTTTTTTCCGGAGCTTCAATCACCAAAGTCGCTGGCGATAAACCGCTAATGATTCTGTTGCGCCAAGGGAAATGATGTTTTAAAGGAGGAGTGCCTAAAGGATATTCGCTGATAAGAGTGCCATTTTGGATAATCTTTTGGCTTAGAGATTTATTAATGGCAGGAAAAATTCTATCCAAGCCACTGCCTAAAACAGCAATAGTTTTGCCTCCTTCATCTAAAGCAATTTTGTGGCTCAAAGTATCTGCTCCTAAAGCTAAGCCGCTAATAATGACAAAATGATAAGGAATTAAATCTTTAAGCAGTTTTTCTATTGCCAATTTGCCATAAGAACTGATTTTTCTCGTGCCAACAACTGAAAGAAAATAAGAACCTTCTTCGCTTTGCTCAGAAGAACCTTTTTTCTCGCTTCGCTCGAAATTGGAATTTTTTGGCAATTCGCCTTTAAGATATAATCCTAAGGGCGGATAAGGGATTTCTTTTAAAAGAAGGGGATATTCTTGATCTTTTAAGGTAATGAATTTAATTTGGTGTTGTTCTAATTTTTCCCATTCTTTGAAAGGATCTAAGGGAGAGTTTTGTTTTCGTGTTAAATCATTAAAAGCTTCTTCTAAAGAATGGTATTGAGTTACCATTTGAGGTAATTTCAAAAAATTCTCTCGAAAGAGCAAATTTAAAGCATTAAGATATATTTTTTCTTCTTCAGGCCGGTGGGGCATAGGATATTTTAATTTTAAAGGATATTTGGTATAATGAAGCAAAGCTTCAATTTATCAAATCATAGATTTGTTATAATATCAAGAGGATTGATTTATGGAAGGTTTTAGAAAAAAATTAATTTTTTTACTGATTCTTAGCTTAAGTCTCTTTTTAGTTTCCGGTCTTTTATTGTTATTTTCTATTAGAAATATTAATAAGAAAGTTGAAGAGGCTAATAATTATCAACAGGAACTCACTCGACGAGGGGCAATATTGGATAGAATTCAAAGTTTAGAGAGAGAAACTCAGAAAGCTGATCTCTATTCAAATTCTTTAAATAACGCTTTGCCAAATGAAACCGAAGTCATTGCCCTTGAAAGTAAATTAAAAAATCTAGCTTCTTTATATAATCTCAATAATTTGAGTTTTCGCTTTGGTACTTTAAATTTGTCTCAAGATAACGAACCAAAAAGCTATAGTTTTAATTTAATAGTTGATGGTCGCTTAGAAGCTTTAACTAATTGGTTGGCTGCTTTTCAAAAATTACCCTACAGTTTCCATTTAGAGCAAATAGAAATTACTCAAACTTCTCCTTCAAGTTCTCAAACAGTCGCGGCTTACAATATTAAAATTTTAGGTAGAGTTTATTTACGTTAAATTATGGCAGTCAAACCAAGAAGGAAAATTAATAAAAAAGAATTCATTTTGCTAGGAATGGGTATAACAGTAATAGCCTTTTCTTTATTTTTAATTATTTATTGTTTGACTTTTTTGATTAAAAATATTAATTTGATGCTTAAAGCTCCATCTACTTCTGGCAACGAAACCCATTTTAATCTTTCTGGAGCAGAAAAATTGTTTTCCGACATTACACACTAAAATCTTGGGTGTGTAGTTCAGTGGTAGAACGCCATTCTGACCTGCCCGCCGAACAAACCGAAATTTTGGGCATGTAGTTCAGTGGTAGAACGCCATTCTGATAAAATGGAGGTCGTAGGTTCGATCCCTACCATGCCCACCCCGTTAAACGTGGTGCAGGCACGTTAAACGTGCCCACAAAATCTGGGGATGTAGCTCAGCGGTAGAGCACCGCTTTTGCATAGCGGGGGTCAGGGGTTCAAATCCCCTCATCTCCACA
>Ga0210051_1004469_pt1 | contig 13629 bp, 11 predicted proteins | sample CryGey092014_all_FD_185464 | JGI IMG/M metagenome (GOLD analysis project Ga0210051, IMG submission 185464) | Groundwater microbial communities from aquifer - Crystal Geyser CG23_combo_of_CG06-09_8/20/14_all (SPAdes) (version 2) | ecosystem: Environmental > Aquatic > Deep subsurface > Groundwater...
CGCTTCCCACGGTATTGCCCATGTTTATATTTTAACATAAAAACATTGGGGTTTCACCGTTATGAGCCGGTTTGCTTTTCAAATTACTTTGAAAAGGGTCGATATAAATCAACCATGCAGCACCTGTGCTGACCTCCTTGCGGATTTTCCGACTTTCGTCGGAATAGAACGTCAGCATTTCAAGCCCTGGTAAGGTTTCTCGCTTACTGTCGAATTGAACCTCATGTTCCACCGCTTGTGCGAGTCTCCGTCTATTCCTTTGAGTTTTAGCCTTGCGGCCGTACTTCCCAGGCGGTCCACTTAACGCGTTAGCTACGCCACCCAGAGGGTCGATACTCCAGACAGCAAGTGGACATCGTTTAGGGCGTGGATTACAAGGGTATCTAATCCTTTTTACTCCCCACGCTTTCGCGCCTCAGGGTCAGAAACGCCCCAGTTATTTGCCTTCGCCTTTGGTGTTCCGCACGATATCAACGGATTTCACCCCTACACCGTGCGTTCCAAATAACCTCTGACGCCCTCTAGTTCGACCGTATTTATTGCGGCCTCTTTGTTGAGCAAAGAGATTTAACAATAAACGCATCGAACACCCTACGCGCTCTTTACGCCCAATAAATCCGGATAACGCTTGAGGTCTCTGTATTACCGCTGCTGCTGGCACAGAGTTAGCAACCTCTTATTCTCCGCCTACTGTCAACCTTGCGGCTTCATCGGCGGAAAAAGCAGTTTACAACCCGAAGGCCTTCTTCCTGCACGCGGCGTCGCTGGTTCAGGCTTTCGCCCATTGACCAATATTCTCGACTGCTGCCTCCCGTAGGAGTACGAGCCGTTCTCAGTCTCGTCGTTGGGGAACACCCTCTCAGGCCCCCTACCCGTCATAGCCTTGGTGAGCCATTACCTCACCAACAAGCTGATAGAACCTAGACCCCTCTTTAAGCGAATTGCTTCTTTACCCCGTTAGATAGTTATCTAACGGGGACCATCAGATATTAGTCCGCCTTTCAACGGATTATGTCTGACTCAAAGGTAGGTAATCAAGGTATTACTAACTCGTTCGCCGCTCTGCAACTACCAACTTCCAACCGCCAACAATTAACTTTTTAATTTTTTAGAAAAACCGCCAAGCTGATTTGCGATATTTATGGCACGTTTTTCTATTTCGTCAAATTCTTGAACGGAAACTAAATTGAAGTCTTTTGCTACTTCAAATCCAGCTAAAGTTTCATTTACCGAACCTAATGAATTCAATAAATATCGATTAAAATCCTTATCAGAATTTTTTGCCGAACCCTCGGCAATATTAAGAATAATCGATAAAGAACTTCGTCTAACTTGTCTAACAAGGTAGTCAAAATCTTTTGGAAATTTAGCGGTCAGTTTAACTACCAATTTGTGAAATTCTTTTACATCAGTATATACTTTAAAATTTCTATATCTTAGCATTTTATTTTTTGTTGGTAGTTGGAAGCTGGAAGTTGGAAGTTGCATCGCTTGACTTGCATGCCTTATCCACGCCGCCAGCGTTCATCCTGAGCTAGGATCAAACTCTCAAATAAATGTCAAAAATTTTCAAGTCTAGAGACGTAGAAAATTTTTGTTACAGTTATTTGACCCCGTTAGATAGCGCTTCGCGCATCTAATGGGGTTCTCAAAATTGTAACAAAAGTTTCTACATCTTCGGCTTGAAACTTTTGACAATTTTGGAATTGGGGCAACCAGAAAAATTCTGGTTGCTATTCTGTTTTCAAAGAACTTTCCAAAACTTACCTATCTCAATCTTTACATAATCAATACTATCTAATAGTAGAAGGTCTTGTCAAGCGAAAAAAACAATGCTAAGATATATCAGCGAATAAACGAATTCGTATATTCGCTTATTCGTATAGGATTCGCTATTCGTTGATTATGAAACGAGATATCCATCCAAAATATTATCCAAAAGCAAAAGTCCGCTGCGCTTGCGGTAATACCTTTACTATTGGTTCCACAAAGCCTGAAATTCAGGTGGAAATTTGTTATGCTTGCCATCCGTTCTATACAGGTAAAAAGGTTTTAATTGACACGGCTGGCAGAGTAGAAAAATTCAAAGCCCGGAGAGCGAAAGCTGCAATTATTTCCAGACCAATCAAAAAAATTAGAAAGAACCAAAAAATAAAGATAACCAGCGAATAACGAATTTATTACGAATTTACCTGCCCGCCATTGCCTTTTTGATGATTTTAGCAGAAATAATATTATAGAGATATTTCCGCAATTACCCGTAAGACCAGGAATAGGCGTTGGCAGGCGGGCGAATAAACGAATTCGTATATTCGCTTATTCGTACGGATTCGCTATTCGTTGATTTATGGACAAAGTTATTTTAGAAATTCGCGCTGGGGTGGGCGGTGAAGAAGCCGCTATTTTTGCTGGTGATTTAACAAGGATGTATCAAAAGTATTCAGCTAAACAAAACTGGAAATTTGCTATTGTTGACTTTAATCAAACCTCGCTCGATGGATATAAAACTCTTATTGCGGAAATTGAAAGTCCTTTGACGGCTTCGGAACAAAATCTCATAGAGATTTTGAAAAATGAATCCGGAGTTCACCGCATCCAAAGAATACCAAAAACCGAAAAATCCGGCCGTGTTCATACTTCAACCGCTTCGGTCGCTGTCCTCCCTGAGATAGAACAAAAAGAAATCCAAATAAATCCTAGTGATTTAGAAATCTCTTTCTTCCGAGCCTCTGGTCCTGGTGGTCAAAATGTTAATAAGGTTGAAACCGCTGTCCGAATTGTTCATAAGTCAACTGGTATTGTAGTAGCTTCCCAGGCTGGCCGCTCCCAGCACGCCAATCGCGAACAGGCAATGAATATTCTACGAGCGAAACTTTACGAAAAGAAACGGCTGGCAGAGCAAGCAATATTAGGCAATCTCCGCCAAGATCAAATCGGCACTGCTAAACGAGCAGAGAAAATTAGAACTTACAATTTCCCTCAAGACCGAATCACCGATCATCGTCTCAATAAATCTTGGCATAATATAGAAAAAATTATGAATGGCGACCTAGACCCAATAATTAAGGCCTGTCAAACATGGAGTTAATCGCTCAAAAAAGAAATATATTTGGAAAATCAGTTAGTCGTCTTAGAAAAAACGGCTTAATTCCGGCTGAGCTTTATGGCCATGACATAGAAAATATCCATCTGAGTTTGCCAAGAAAAGAATTTTCCGAAGTGTTTAAACGGGCTGGTGAAAATGAAATTATTAATCTGGTGATTGACGATAAAAAAATACCCGCTCTTATTCATGAAACTCAGGTCAATTCCCTAACTGACGAAGTTATCCATGTTGACCTCTATCAAATTAAGATGACAGAAAAAATTACTGTTAATGTGCCGCTTGAATTTATAAATGATGCTCCGGCAGTCAAAGAAAAAGACGGTGTTTTAGTGAAAGCGATGCATGAGATAAAAATTGAAGCTTTGCCAGGTAATCTTTGTCACTCTATTAAAGTAGATTTATCTTCTCTTGATGATATTGGAAAAAGTATCTATGTAAATAATCTCTTTATCCCATCTGAGGTAAAAGTATTGGTGGACCCCAAAACCGTAGTGGCGACAATAGCTGAGAAAGCTAAGGAAGAAGCAGCCCCAGCAGAAGAAGTAAAAATAGAAGAAATTGTTACTGAAGCAGAAGAAAAGCGCGTCAAAGAAGAAAAAGAAAAAGCCAAAGCAGAAACAATTAATAAATCAGAAGAATAGTATTATGTCAAAGCCCTCTTTCTTAATTGACATTAAAAACAGAAAAATAGCCTCAATAAGGACAGTTAAAGCAAAAATTTTTCTCTCCGGACCAAGAGTTATTCATATTCCCCTTAAAAAGATACTAAATGGGGGTCTTATACTTTTTGCTGTTTTTTCTTTGATTTCTGGCTTTGCCCAAGCTCCAATTAATAAAAGCTCATTAGCTCAGTCATCTCAAAATATCGAACAAGAAAGACAATATTGGGAGGCTCAACTCCAGGAGCTGGAAAAACAAATTGACCAACACGAAAAAACAATTGAAGCCTACAAAAAACAAGGGAGTACTCTAACAAATGAAATAAAACGCCTAGAAGAAAAAATCAAACAGCTAACCCTCCAAATTAAAGCCGTTAAATTTAGCTTAAAAAAACTTAGTCAAGAAATTGCTGAAACTACAGTTCAAATTTCTTCAACTGAAAATGAACTGGCTTTTAATAAAGAGGCTCTAACAAAAACCCTAAGATTGCTCTACGAAACTGGCGATGAAGGGCTAATTGATATTATTTTAAAAAATCCAAAGTTTTCAGATTTTTACGCGGAGGTAAACAATCTTTTAGTAGTCAAAGACAACTTAAAAGAGACTGTTCAAAAAATAATCGAGCTTCATCAAAAATTAGTTGACCAAAAAGAACAATTAGCTTTAGAAAAAACTGACGTCGAAGAATTAAAAGCCTGGCAAGAAAGCCAAAAAACAAATATTAAAAAAACTCAAGACGAAAAATCCAACCTTTTAAGTGTTACTAAAGGCCAAGAGGTAAAATACCAGCAAATCCTGAAAGAAACTGAAAAAACTGCCGCTGAAATTAGAAGTAGAATTTTTAAACTTTTAGGCGGTGGCGAAATGACTTTTGAGGAAGCTTATAAAATTGCAAAAATGGCTGAAGGCGCGACTGGCGTCAGAGCCGCTTTTCTTCTGGCTATTCTTCAAGGAGAATCAGCCCTCGGCAAAAATGTCGGCCGGTGCACATATAATCAAATTATGCGGGGTGGAACAATGGCAATGAATCCAACAAGAGATATCCCAATATTTTTACAATTAATGCAAGAATTAGGAATAAATCCTTCATCAGTTACGGTTTCTTGCCCGAATGCAGATGGAACTTATGGTGGCGCAATGGGGCCGGCTCAATTTATCCCCTCTACCTGGAATGCGTATAAAAATAGCATTTCTACAGTCACAGGAAATAAACCGGCTAATCCATGGAATAATGCCGATGCTTTTGTTGCCGCCGCTCTTTATTTAAAGGACTTAGGAGCAGGCCAACAGACAGTCGCTGCCGAAAGAAAGGCCGCGGCAAAATATTACTCAGGAAGCAGGTGGGCAAACCACTTATGGGATTACGGCCAAGCAGCCGTTAATCGCGCTCAAGGTTTTGCAGAAGACATCAAAACAATTACTTCTTAGTTAAATTCGATTGAAAATTCGCAATTTTCTCTCCACTAAGGTTTCAATGTCGGAAATTACTTCCGGCATTATTTTATACGGAGCGATTTCTTCGGGATTGTTTTCTAGTGATTTTTCTAAAGAGTTTCTCCAAGTCAATCGAACTTCGGTGGAAATGTGAACGATTGAAATACCGGCCTCAATAGCTTTAATCAATTGGTTTTTATCAATTCCCGAACCGCCATGAAGCACTAAAGGAACATCCGCTAATTTTCTTATTTCTTTTATTCTTTCAATATCTAATTTTTCACCTCTTAGTCCCATTTCCCCTTGAATATTTCCTACCGCTGGTCCTAATAAATCAACTTTGGTTTTGTTGACAAACTGACTCGCAATTTTGGGGTCAGTTAGATTAGCTTCAGGAATATCTTTTAAATCAAGATTGCCTTCAATCAACATTTTAGGATTAATGTTTTTAATATAATCAACTACTTCTTTGGTTTTTAAAATATTCTCTTCTAAGGATAAATTACTGGCATCAAAAGTTATCGAATCAAAACCAGCCTCAACGGCATCTTTGGCTTTATCTAAAGAATGAGTGTGGTCAGCGTTTAAAAAAATTTCCAATCCTTCTTCTCTCAAACTTTTTATCAGAGCGGAAATTTGTTTTAAACCAATAAACTCTCTTTCGCCCTCGGAAACAGCAACTATCACCGGTATTTTTTCTCTTCTCGCTACATTTGCTACCGCTTTTAGCATTTCCAAATTAGAAACATTAAAATGCCCAATGGCCTTTTTATTTTTCTTGGCTTCTAAGATTGCTTCTCGTAAAGTGATCATGCCTTAATTTAAATCCAAATGACAAAATCCAAATAACAAATCAATGGCTAAAATCCAAAATCTAAATTTTTGACATTTGAGCTTTGACATTTGAGTTTTTAATTATATTGTGAACCATCCCTTGATAATATTTTCTTTTATTGCCTCTTCCATTTTATCTTTTCCAAAATATTCGGAAAAAATTTTATTCCAAAGCGCTTCCTGGTGATGATAAAGATATTTTATCATTTCTTTTTCTTTAACCAATGACATCGCTGTATCAACCAAATTAAAACTCACCAAAACATCGTTGCCGCTTAAAGAGGATGAATCGGTTTTAAAATAATCGCCCACCCAGTTTAGATTTCCCCAAAAAGAAAGTTCAAGCGAGAACCCATCAAGCAGTTCTCCTGCTTTTACCAAACTATTTTCTGCCTTTTCCCAGTGAATCGCTTCTGGGTTAATGTGGGGTTCAAATAATCGCCAATCATTTTCATCGTCTTTGGCTAAATATCTTTGAATAATCAACCATTGACTTCTCTCTGAAGGGTTTAATTTTTCTTCAATTACTTGACCCTGAAGAAGACTTACTAAGCCAGAAGAAAAATTTTCTTCCCTAAGATTCCTAAAAATATCGGCGTAAAAAGAAACTTCATGGAAATAATGAAGGAGCAAACTAAAATTTCTGATTAATTCTCCAGAAACGCCCAAAGAAACCGGAATAATAAAAATCACTCCCAATTCTTTAAGGTGAGAAATGTTGTGGTATTTCTTTTTAATAAAATCTTCATCTTCGGTGGCAGCAGCGACAATTTTTGGATTAATAGTTAAGGTTTTAATTTCTCGTTCTTCAAAATCCGAGGGTTTTAAATTTTTATATTCTGGTAAAAATATTTTGTTCAGCCACTCGTTGCCTTCTATGAACCTCAAGCTAGAGAAAACTTCAAAGATATTTTCTCTATTTAAAAGCTCTTTAATATTATTGTAGCCAAAAACTTTAATGACTTTTGGGGGCGGATTTTTCTCTAAAAGCTCTTTAGCTTTGTCTATTTTTAGAAAAAAACTTTTTTGAGAATTAACAATTTTTCTTGCTGCTTCCAAAATACTATTACAACCATCTACTGTTACTAACAATGGTCTCTTTAGCGCTTCAAAAAGCAAATTATCATCAGCTTCAATTTTAGAAATTAAAGCATCATTAATTTCACCTGCTGGCGCTTCAGCGCTAACACCTAAAACATTTAGAGATTCCTGTATTCTTTTAGAATTTTCCTCAACAATATCTTTCATTCCCTCATCTTTACGGGTTATTCCTGAAAGCTTTTTTTCTAAATCGCAAATTCTTTCTTCACCAGCGCGCAAAATTTTAGCAATTTTTGAACAAGCCTTCTCCATTTTTTTAATTTATTATGTAAGATTCCCAGCGCCGTTCTTTTTCAAAATCTCTCTTTGTCAAAATTCCAGTGTTAGCGCCAATTTTTTCCACCACACCTGCCGCATTTGCCAAACCCAGACAAATTGCATATTCAATATCTCCAGCTTTTAGCTTTGCCTGCCTGCCGGCAAGGCAGGAGCTTTTAGCTTTTAGTAGTCCGCTTACAAATCCGCTTCCGAAAGCGTCGCCAGCGCCGGTTCGGTCATACGCTTTTTGCGGAAAAATTCCGGCTCTATAAATATTTCTCCCATCAGAAACAGAAACACCTTTAACTCCCTTTGTCATCACGACAATGCCGTCAACTAATTTATCTAATTTCTTGAAAATTTCTTTTTCCCCGCCTGCTTCGCTATGCGAAGCATTGCGGGCAGGTTTTTGATAAGGAACCCCGGTCAAATAAGACGCCTCTTCCTGATTTAATAAAAACACATCGTAATTTTTCAATAATTTTGGATTGGCTTTTAATATTTTTAAATCCGCCAAGCTTGGATTACCAGCTAGTTTTATTTTAGCGCTATTAACAGCGCTAAAAATCTTCTCTAAAAGCTTTTTATTGCCAGATAAAGTCCCAACAAAAAACCACTTGGTTTTAATCTTACTCCAAGGGATTTGTTTTTCATTAATATTTCTGCCAGCTCCTTTGTAATCCAAAATTGTCCGCTCGCCATTGGACAAAAGAATTACCGAAAGAGCCGTGCCGATTTCTTTATCTTTCTGATGCAAACTTGTATCAATTTTTTCTTTTTTGAGAAAATCTAAAATGTCCTTGCCGAACAAATCGTCGCCAATTCTAAAAATCGCTCCAGTTTTTAACCCTTGCCGCGAAAAAGTGACCGCAGTATTCACCGCCGACCCGCCATTAAATAAATCGGCTTCGGAAACATTGTTTTTTGACGCTAGCCCTAAACAAATCCCCTTGCCGGTCTTAAAATCGCCGGATTTACAATTTACGAAATTGATCCCTTGTAAAAATATATCTTTTGCCGCACTACCGATTGTAATAATGTCGTGCATAAAAGTTCTTGCCTACCAACAGGTAAACTATTTTCTAGCTTCTGCTTCTTTGATAATTGCTACCGATGAACTTGTTCCAATAATATCCGCGCCGGCTTCTAAAGCTTTTTCAACATCGCTTAATGTCTTTATATTTCCCGCTGCTTTTACTAATAAATCTGGCGCTCCTTGACGCATTAATCTTAAATGTCGGCATTTTTCTTCAATTTCTCTATTCTCTAATGGGTCTTTAAAAGTTGCTGTTTTTACACAAATCGCTCCAGATTCCTGAATAATTGCTGAAGCCTTTAAAATTTCCTCATCAGTCAAATAGCCGGATCCGATAATTACTTTTGTATCGCCAATCTTGCAGATTTCTTTCAAATCGCTTAAAACTTTTTCGTATCTTTCATATTTCAAATCAACGATATTCATCACAATATCCAAATCATCTGCGCCGTCTTCTTTGGCTTTTTTCGCCATCGCAATTCTGTCTTCAAAAAGTGAAAGTCCCATCGGCGGGTCCAACAAAACCACAACCTTTATACTTGTCCCATTTAACTGTTGCCTGACGAATTTCACCCATCCCAGATTAACGCAAACTCCGCGAAACCCGTATTGCTTCGCTTCCTCGCAGGTTTTTCTGATATCCGTTTCAGTCGCTTCCAGCTTAATATTCGTATGGTCTAATTTTTTAGCGAGTTCTTTAGAATCCATATAAAAATTATATCAAATCACTATTATAAATTAAACTAATCATCCACAATCTCCGGCTGGAATGTCTTTGTAAATTTTATCTTTATCGGCTCAACCTCAACGATTTTTTTATCTTCCACTAAAACCTTTAACATTGACCCTTCTTTCGTTTCTTCGGAAAAATTCTGATCAAATATAAAATTGCCTAAACTATAGGCGATGTATTTATCTTTGTATTTTTCAATTTCCTGCACGACGTGGGGATGATGGCCGACAATTAAATCCGCTCCGGCGTCAATCAAGCTGTGTGCCAAATTCTTTTGAAAACTGCTCGCTTTCGCCTGATATTCTATCCCCCAATGGATTGAAACGAATAATAATTTTCCTAGATTTTTTTCTTTTAGATTTTTTACAAGCTCTAATAACTTTTCTTTGCCGCAATTGAAATCGTATGTTTGGTTTATCCCGACAAAAACAAATTTATCATCAGAAAAAATATCTTTTTTATCGCAACCAACCGGGTCGCCGAAATAATTTATTTCTGCTTGTCCCAAAAAACTTTTTGTTTCTTCTAACCTTATATTGCCGGCGTTTAAGGTGTGATTGTTTGCCAAAGATAAAATATTGAAATGAGCAAACTTTAACCCTTCAATAATATTCCTGTCAAAATTGAAAGTTAAAGATGTTTTTCCATAATCAATCGGATGCTCCACAATCGGTCCTTCTAAATTTCCGACAACATAATCAATCCCTCTTAAAACATTCTCTATTTTTTCGAAAGGATAAAAAACACTATTCTTTTTCATCTGATATTCTATCCCCCTGTCAAACATCATATCGCCGACAAAAAGAAGCGTTTGGTAGCCAAAATCTCCACCCGCTAGAGGAAAATTCTCCCCGCCACCGAAGAGGACGCTAAAATAAGAAGTTGTACTTTGCAAATTTTTATCTACTGAGAAATCTTGAGAGTTTTTATGGTCAATTACAAAATTACCTTCTTTACCCCTTAATTTTGCAAAATATCTAACCACATACAAACACTGAGGACAATCAACTTCTATATTGGAAAATTTATTTCCTTCAAAATTTAATAATACTCTTATTGATTTTTTATCATGAAAATCTGCAATATTTTGGGGCAGATAGTGAGAGAAATCAACGCTTGCCAAAACAAAAGAATCCATCGGCAACGAAACATTAAGTTTTTCGGTAAAAACTCTACTGTCTTCTATAGAAAATTTCGCTGGAATTAAAAAGGAATCAATTTTCGCGTCTGGAAAATATTTTTTCAAATATGGCAGAATATTCGTAATACCATGGTCCTCTTTAACAAGTACTTCATCATTAATTGGTTTATTTCCATATAAAGAAGCTTGGTTAAAATGATCGGGGCTTAATAAAACAATTTCTTGAATAGATTTTGATTTTGATAATGCTTGAAAAAAGCCCTCTATAATAGAGTTGGCTAAAAGATGGTGCGGAACAACCCCGCTAACGTAGCTTGCCGTCGAAGTTTTATTAACTTCGCCGCCTTTTTCGGGTTTTTTTATTATTTGTATAAAGAGTAAAACAACGCAAACTAAAACTATAACGGCGAAAAAAAACAAAATTATTTTTTTCTTATAAGACAACTATTTTGAAAAACTATTTATCCACTCCGGAGCTGCTGGAGGATTTGTCTTTAACATTTCTCGCCACTGTTCATCGGTTAATCTATTTTCCATCGGCTGCTTGAACTCGTAATAACTAAATACTGGCCCAACTCCAACCAAAATATAATTACCAGGGAGTTTATAAGCTGCGATTAATGTCTTTATATAACCCACTCCTTCCTCTAACACTTTTTTTGTATTGCCATCAGTATGAACATCAGCAACTAAAGTAGGCTTGAACATATTTGGATCTTTTTGATCATCACGACCCGCGCCTAGAAGACTATTATTTAAACTTTCTAAAGACGATCCAAAAGAAGAAATAAAATTATAGTCAGCTTCGTTTAACTCTTTGTTTTCTAATTCTGTTTTTGAAATACTTAGAAGTTTAGATAAAATATCTCCAAATCTTTTTAGCGAATTGCCTACTCCAATCTTTTCTATCTCATCTTTCGTTAATAATCCTAGCAATCCTTTTTCGGTCATTTTCGTCAAATTCAATAATCTGGAATAAAATTCCGGCGTTGGCTCAACATAGCCAACAATCTTTGGCTCTTCCCACCCTCCAAGTTCTCCCATCGTATAGCTTTGTTTAACATATAATATCGTATCGTGCCTTAGTTCTGTCCAGGAAGCTAAAGCCGTGTTTAATTCTTTATCCTGCCAGGCGGTCGTCTGCATAAAAGATTGATAGCCACTGCCGACCGGCGTTATCAAAGATTTCAAAACATATAGCCAATTCCAATAAAGATTTTTATACCAGTCTGTTTCCGGAATGGCATCAATTTCTTTCTTTAAATCATTAAATTGTTTGTCGTAATCAGAATAATCCGCATCTCCCAGATTTTTAATAATCTGTTTAGCCCTCTCTGAACCGAATAAAGCCATAATATCTAAGCCCCTCGGGAAGCCACGCACTTCTCTACCGATGTCTGTAACTACATAAGTAAAAGGTTTATTTTCTTTCTTGCCTATATACTCACCTGAATATGGAGAAACTATTCTTGAAAAAAACCCAGAATCAACTACGAATCGCTGCCCCATCATTCTAAATCCTTGAGTATTGGCAAGAAGCTGATCCGCTTGTTTTTTCAATGTCTGTATTTGCTCATCGCTTAATGGCGGTTGAGGCACAATTAATGTCGCGTTTCCTAAGCCGCTATAAATTTTGGGTTTCGGCAATTCTTCTAATAAGCTTTTTATATCGCTAAAATTGCTAATAATTTTATTTAAGCCTATATCGGCTCCATTAAAAAAGTTTTTAAGCGTTGCGCTATATTCTAAGGGCCCCAAATCATCAGAAAAGCCGACAAAATAAGAGGTAATTGCATAAATTTTCTTCCAACTTTTTTGAATATCGCCATCTAAAGCAAATTTTCTTGCTAGAATCAATGATTGTAATGTTTGAATCTTAGCATCTTTCTCAGAAATAAATCCATCCTGATCTCCAAACTGACATTTATTTTCCGCAAGATTTGGCGATCCTTTTATCAAATTCGTTATTCTGCCGTACCACATCATTGCCTTAAAATAGTTTTTTAATTTTTCTGTTTTCGTATAATGGCCCCGAGGAACATATTGCGAATAATCTTCTTTATAGAGAAATATTGGCGAACAATCCCATCCTTTATGGTCATCCATTAAGCTTATTTCTTTGTTAACCTGGTCTTTCACAAAATCAGGAATTGTAAAAGAATATTTTTGCGTTTCTTTTTGCCCAAATAGAGAAAAAGTTCCTTCTTCTATCGCCTTATTATATATTTTTTGGCAATAATCATTTGGGGCAGAACACCCAACTTGGTTTTTCACATTTTCTGAAGAAACGGTTTGGTCTGCTTTCGGTTTTAACAATTCCAAAATAACACTAAGATAAGCAATATTTCTGTTTGCCGCTTCTTTTAGCGTGGGGTCGGCCGTGCTTTGATAAACTTGTAGCGAATCGTCAAAAAACTTTTTACTCATCTGCCAGATATCTTCATAAAAAATATCTTTCTCCATTCGCATTAAGGCGGTGTCAAAAAATACATGATAATAGTGAAGTAAACTGTCAGTAGTTATAAAAACTGGCAGATCTCTACCTTCTAATTGGCCATAGAAATCAGCAAAGTCTTCTTTAGAAAAATCTTGGTTATCAAAAACAACGAAGCCGTTATTTTTTAATAAATTTTTAACTTGATCACTTAAATCAATTTTTTCTGAAAATTTTTGCCAATTAGAAATATCTTTTTCTAAGTTTAAAGGTAAATTATAGGCCGGAATTTGCGGATTAACTTGTAGTTTTTCGCTAGAAATATCGCCTGGCTGGATAAGTGTTTTTGATAATGCTAATGTGGCTAAGGTTTGATTAGAAATAACGTTTTGATTTTCAATTGGTTTTTCGATTTTTGGTTTATTAACTATAAAATACCAATAAATAAGTCCTCCTCCAGCTAGCAAAACAATTAAAACTGCCGTTAGCAATACAAAAATTTTATTCTTTGACTTACTCCTTATATTGAGCGGTTTATCCCCAATTTTCGTTTCTGTTTTTATCTCTATTTCCCCTTGAGGTATGCTTGATGCCCTTGTTTTATTAAAAGCTTCGTTAATATCCGCCTCCTGCCAACCACTAGAAATTAAATTCTTTTTAATTTCTGTCTCACTAACGCCCTTGGAAAGAAGGTCTTTAATATAAGTCAAAATTTCATTATTTATCATATTGATAGGTATATTTATTATTTTAACATATTTAAATATTTTCTCCGGCTTTTAAAATATGATTTACCAAAGTTGTTACATACCCCCATTCGTTGTCATACCACGCCAAAACTTTTACCAAATTACCGTCAATCACTTTGGTAAAAGGTAAATCAACCATGGCG
>Ga0210051_1004470_pt1 | contig 13629 bp, 10 predicted proteins | sample CryGey092014_all_FD_185464 | JGI IMG/M metagenome (GOLD analysis project Ga0210051, IMG submission 185464) | Groundwater microbial communities from aquifer - Crystal Geyser CG23_combo_of_CG06-09_8/20/14_all (SPAdes) (version 2) | ecosystem: Environmental > Aquatic > Deep subsurface > Groundwater...
TGAGAGGAATTATTAGGATGTCCTCAGGATGCCAGTTTATGTACTGCTCAGCTTTTTCATCAGGAAGTAGATAGGTGATGTTGTTAATATTGGCATTTAAAATTCTTGTTGCATCATTGTGATTTATGTAGTATGAGCGGGAGACCCTGTAATGGTCCTGCATGAGATTCTTAAGAGTGGAGAATGCCACTTTTTGTCTCTTTAATTTTTCAAAGACCTTTTCATTTAATCCGTGCTGCGCCGCTCTGTGCATGACATCATTCTTTTCATCATACAAACTGAGAAGAACCACTGAAAAGCCGAGAGAGTCGCTTATTGATTTTGTTATTATTTCAAGTATCTTCTCAAGGTTAAGAGTTGATTGCAATAAAGATGCCAGCTGCTGAAGGGTGTAGAGTTTTCTATTTATTAAAGCAATTTTGTCTTCAATGCTCTTTTCAGAGCTTAATTTCTTTGTCAGGTATAATCTTGAAATTGCGGTCTTTATTACAGGCACAAGTTCCAATATCATTCTGTTGAGCCTCTCTTCATAAATCTCATTTTTATAGTGTATAACCATGAATATTTCATCGTGCTTGTCCGTTATTGTTATATAATTTGTATTTTGGATTAGCACTATTTCATCATTCAATTTTATGTCATATAGAAGAGAATCCGTCCTATAAATGAATTCGCTTTCCCTGACTGAAATTCTCCTGAAATCAAATGTATCTTTTGTCTCAGAGAATACCTCATGGTGCAATATGGAGGAATAATAGAACAAATTATTATAGAGATTGAGACATACGAGAATATCGGAAATTCCGAAATCCTCCCGAATCTGGGATATGCCACTGATAATATCCGAGTCACTCTGTGCCTCTATAAATAATTGTGTCATTTTATCCATAACTATTTATTATATATAATTATAAATTAAAGTCAAGGAAGGCAGTATTCATTGGAAATAAAGTGAATGAAAGAGGGTCATTCCAGGAAGTACTCCCACAATAGCCCTTTCCTTTTAAGTGCTTTTAGAATTTTTAGAGAGGGTAATTGCAAAAAAGGTATTTCCCTTTCACACAAGCTATGAGCCACGCACTTAAAGCAGATAAAAGTAAAATTATTATTGTCCATTAACTTCTAATTTTATAAATTTGTAAAAAGATTCTTTTTCTTCGCTTTGAATGATAAATAAATATTACTTTTTCACCAGCACACTCTTTCTTGTAACTTGAAACTTGGTAATTCTATAACTCTGTACTTCTTTTTACTTCTTGCTTCGGTCACATGGCACACAGATTATGGCTTCTTTGGTAACTTATAACCGGCTCTGTCGCTTAAATTATTCATCTACGAAATAGTCCCTTTAATTCTGTTCATTCTTTTGCATCACCAAATCTCTGGCATAAATCTTTGGGTGTATATTGGACTGTGGACTCGTGATTGAGAGAAGCAAAAAAGTATAAAGTATACTCCGTCCCTAAAAATTTGTAAACTCATTGAACAGAGAGGGGGGTAAACTGTTCGCATCATTATATGCCTTATACTCAGGGGTGATTTTCCTGATTGTTGCAGGAATTGTAATTGCTCCTATAGCCCACGGGATTATGCATATATTGCATATTGATTCCAAGTGAAGTTTTATGGTATAATACAAATAAAAAGGAGATCGTATGGATGAAAAACAGGCGATTGAACAGAAACTTAGAATTGAAAATGAAGTAAAGGGAGCAGCTTCATGGTTCTTTTGGATAGCGGCTCTTTCAATTCTGAATTCAATAATCTTCATGTTCAATCTTAACTGGAATTTTGTCATTGGGCTTGGAGTCACTCATATTCTTAATTTTGTAGGAAAAGCATTCTCTGAAAATATGATTTCAGGAGTAAAGTATCTCTCCCTTGTCACAAATATTGTTCTCTCTGCAATATTCATATTGATAGGACTCTATGCCCAAAAAGCTAGCAGAAAGGCATTCGTTATTGGAATAGTTTTGTATTCCCTTGACACTGTATTATTTATCTTTGCATCTGATTTGTTGGGAATAGGATTTCATTTGTTTGCACTATACTTCATGTTCCGCGGTTTTCAGGCGTGCAAAAAGATAAATAAATTTAATAAATTAGAAGAGGTGTAAATTTGAAAAAGAATTTCAATAAAATTATACTTGATTATCATTCAAAGCCAACAGGCGGCAAGATAGAAATAAACATAAAGAAAAAGTGCGAAACTCAGGAGGATCTTTCTCTCGCTTATACACCTGGGGTTGCTCTTCCGTGTCTTGAAATAAAAAAGGATTCTTCACTTTCATATAAATACACAAATAGAAATAATCTTGTGGGAGTGATAACGAATGGCACTGCTGTTCTGGGACTTGGGAATATAGGGGCAGAAGCATCAAAGCCTGTAATGGAAGGCGGTATAGATGCATTTGACATTGAAATAAATGAAAAGGACCCTGATAAATTCATTGACATAGTTATATCTCTTGAACCGACATTCGGAGGAATAAATCTTGAAGACATTAAAGGACCAGAGTGTTTTTACATTGAGGAAAAACTGATTGAAAGGATGAACATCCCAGTATTTCATGATGATCAGCATGGCACATCTGTAATTGCAACAGCAGGGCTTTTGAATGCGTGCGAAATAATCAAAAAAGATATATCTTCAATGAATATAGTGGCTTCAGGAGCAGGAGCAGCAGCTATCCCGACTTTGAATATGTTCATTAAGGCGGGAGCTGACATAACGAAGATAAATGTCTTCAATAGTACAGGCCATTTACATGAGAAGAGAACCGACTTAAACAGATACAATAAGAAATTTGCTCAGGGTAAAAGCTCAATGACTCTTGATGAGGCAATGGAGGGGGCAGACCTTTTTCTTGGGCTTTCTGTGAAAGGAGTTCTTACTGATAAATTGCTTCTAAAAATGGCAAAAAATCCAATTATATTTGCCCTCGCAAATCCTGACCCTGAAATTGATTATGAAACAGCGAGAAAAACAAGAAAAGATGCAATAATCTGCACGGGAAGATCCGATTATCCGAACCAGATAAATAATGTTCTCGGCTTTCCATTCATATTCAGAGGGGTATTGGACTGCAATGCATCAAGAATAACTGAGAACATGAAATTTGCCGCATCAAAAGCATTATCTGACATTGCAAAGAAAAGGGTTCCAGATTATGTGAACAAAATATACAATTCAAACCTGAAATTTTCAAAAAATTATATAATACCGAAGCCATTTGACAAAAGGGTTTATGTTGAAGAATCACTTGCAGTGCTCAAACAGGCAATAAAGGACAATGTGAGCAGGATTGACATTGATATAAAAGATTATGAAAAGAGAATCAGGAAAAATATATGAAGAGAATATACATTGTTTTCCTTTTTATTCTTTTCATTCTGACGAGCTGTGCTATTTTCAATCAGATACATGCGATAAAGAATCTTGAATACGAATATGATTCTTTTAAAATCGGCACTCCTTCTCTTTCGGGAATGAATCTGCTTATAAATATTAAGGTGAGGAATCCCAACAAATCCGATGTTACAATAAACAATATTGTCTATCAGATATTCGTAAATGACATAAAAATTGCAGAGGGGGAATCTGAGAAGGAATTCAAGATAAAAAAGAATGAGACTGGAATATATTCAACAAAAATTTTGATAGATTTCAAAGATGCGGCTAAATTCATTTCACATTTTAATAGAGGAAGTGACTATCAAATTGAAGTGAAAGGAGATGTAAGGTTCAAAACATCATTCGGTTCTTATACATTTCCATTTAGAATGATGAAGAATATTTCAGAAATAAGAGAATAGGGACGTCTCTACTCTTTGTCTGAATCCGTACCTCTTGTCAAAATCATTTATGTATGAAATTGTCAAATTCAGAAAATCATTTGAATACATAAGTGACAATTTAGAATTGATGGAAAATCCCTCAGGATATTTATAATGTATCACGAGAGGGTCACTATTGCCATTATCATATTCATTGTAAGTGACTGATGGGTTCACAACTGAGGAAAGATGATTTAAGAGAATAAATGTTGACATAACAGAAAATGAGAGGGTTCTTCCGTTTATTGTAGCGGGCTCTCCTGTCAGAAAATTGTAGTCCCCAGAGAATGTGCCAAAAACCATCTCAACATCGTAATTGTTTCTGTCCTGATACGGATTTATCATTCCTTTTCCGAGAAGGGATTTTAGATAATATCTCCCTGCATAGTAATTTTGCTCTTCTTTTGAATAAATGCAGCTGACTGAATAGGGAAATGGAATCTTATCTCCCCTTATGCCGCCTTCGGTTTTGAGTGAATAATATGAAGATATATTTTCTGTGAAATTATCAGAGTAAAATATATCTGTAAAGAGTTTTAGATTTTCAAGAATAGAGTATGATGAAAGAAGAGAAGAGAACAATGACTTTGAAACAAATGCGGATGAATCAAAATCAAAAAAACTTTTAGATGCGTCTCTGTATGAAATGTCAAAAGAGACATCTGCTGGGGAAATTGAAGATTTAAGATTCAAGGAGGCATCTCTTTCTGTCACAGGGTCTTTTGAAACATCTCTCTCAGTTATTTTTATGTAATTGCCATATATTTCGTCATAAATGTAAGAATCTGTCTCTTTATCATATATGTAATTGCCCTTTCCTTCCCCTACAAAGACATAAGTTTCAATGTCAATGTAAGTGGAGAGGGATGTTATCCTGAGCATGTTATTTGAGGAGAATTTTTGCCCGAGAAGGACACCAATATTTGATGATAGACCAAATCTGTTTGATAAGACATTGCTTGACAGATTCTCCACTCTCTGATATTCGCAGAGGATTGATGTTCTGACTGCATCCCATGATTTGGAAAATTCACTTCTTAAAATATTTGACACATATTTTTTTACAGTGTCGGAAAACCTTTCTTCATATATATATTCTTCTCTAAGCGGAAGATTTCTCATGAAAAAAACAGCTCCATTCTGCCTTGACCTGTCATTGATATTCATTTCATTCTTTATATAACAGTAAGAAACAAAATGTGAGAATCTTCTTCCCCCTGTGAGATTATACATATCATAGAGAACCGAATCAGCCATATATGTGCGACGCTTTTCAAATGATGAAAATAAATCAAAGAGAGTGTCCGAAGAGAGTTTGAAATAAGCATCATCCAAAGAATCCAAAAATCCATAATATCCTTCAAGAGTGAAAATATTATTATATCTGATCTTTTCTTTGAAGCGGGATTCATTCTTTGCGTATCTGCTCTTTATGACATTAGAGATAATTTCATCTTCTGAAGATGATGAACTCCACTTATTTCTATAAACATCGGACCTTGAATCTTTTTCAATGGAAAAATCAAAAATTATATTCCCGAATGAGATGAGCTTTGATTGATACTTTGCTTTGCAAGAGAGTCCGCTCTCCTTTTTATCTTTAAGGGAATACCTATTATTTTTGAAAAACCCGTTGCTCGCTTCCAAAGAAAAATTACCGATAGGCGTGTTCTGAGAATGAAATAAAGAGAGATAATCGGATGAAAAGGGAAGTGCCATATCCTTATAGATAGAATAATTTCCATTTGATTCTCCGGAATATACATAACAGTTCATAACCGGGGAATATGCATAATCTCCTTTTCCATAGCCGACATAATAAAAATCCACCATATAGTCACCATTTCCACTTCCTGAAAAAACAAAGACGGAATCTGATAGAGAATAATCCCCGTTTCCCATTCCCACATAAGAAAAACCATTCATTCTGAAATATGAAGAATCAGTGGGAATATTTTTAAGAATCTCTTTTGTCTCTTCATTGAGAACGGATTGCTCTTCATGGCTGTAAAATACTGAAAATCCAGAAGTGTCCTTTCCTGCCTTGAAGAAATACCCGGTCACCGGAGAGAGTTCCTCATATAATTGGAACTCAGCATATATGTATGACCTATCATCAACAATGTGTCTTAATGTGAATATTACCTCTCCTGTAAAATAATTTATCGTATAATCATTCTCCTCACCGCTTTTCAGAATCTCTCCGTTAAGGTAAATCCTCTCACTATGCGGCGCAATAACATACATTGACAATTGAGCATTTTCAGTTATCTTGTATGGACCCTGAATGTTGGAAGAGCAGTAAAATGAAATAGAAGAAAATCTGCCTTTTTGTCCTGCGGCAGAAAGAGAAAAGGGGATTCTAATATTTTCAAATTCACTTGTTATACCGAATATTTCCCTGTTGAAGAGGGACATTTCATTGGAAAATCCGGAGAATAAACCATTTCCGAGGATTATTTTATTTTTCTGACTGTAAATTGACATATAAATGTTTTCAAGACGGCTTAAAGGAGAATTGAGTGATGTGGAGTTTATATCAGAAGTATTATCATATATTTTCCCTTCAACAGTCCAATCTTTTGAAATCTTTCCGTTTACTGATACATCAAGGGATTGGTCCATGCTTACATTTCCGCTTTGTGATGATATCAGAAAGGACTTTACCCCGTTTATGCTTACATCTGAGATTTCTTTTTCACCATTTTCTCTTCCAATGACCAATTCTTCATTTCTGATTTTTGAATGTTTCCTATACAAGTATCCCACTTCATCACCGGTCCTCTCATAGATGACCATTATAGGTGAAAGAACCGTATCTACGAATATTATCATGCCATTTGAAAATAAATAGTCCGTCTTCCTTTTAAGGATTTTTTCATTTGAAATTACAAGAATAGAATTATCATATACTGCTGTTTCAAAATTTATTGTATCTTTGAATTCATAAAGAGTGAGCGTATCTGCACAAATAGAAAGATTCAGAATGGCGCTTAGGATTTCAATAATAATCATTATGCGCCTCTTTGGTTTTCATTGTTTTTTATATATAAGTGCAGGATCTGTCTTTTTGAATTTTTCTCATGTCTTTATCTGTGACTTTGACAGGATACTTTCCGCTGAAGCATGCAGTGCAGAAATTGATTCTGCCAAACCCGACACCCTTTATAAGTCCCTCTATGGATAAATAGTGAAGTGAATCAGCCCCAATCTCATTCGCAATCTTATTTTTATCGCATCTGTTTGCCAGAAACTCATCTGCATGCTGAATATCAATTCCGAAAAAGCATGGATACCTTAAAGCCGGAGAATAAACAGCGAAATGCACCTCTTTTGCTCCCACATCACGCACCAATTTTACAATTGATTTTGAAGTATTGCCTCTCACAATTGAATCGTCAATAAGGAGCACCCTCTTACCTTCAAGTTCTATACGAATGGGATGGAGTTTTTCTTTTATTGCATCCATCCTTTTTTTTTGACCTGGCATTATGAAAGTGCGACCTATATACCTGTTTTTTACCAGTCCCTCTTTGTATGGAAGATTCAATTTTGTTGCGCATGAGAGAGCTGCTGTGCGTGCAGTGTCAGGAACAGGTATTATTACATCAAAATCATTTCTTCTCTCTTTAAGTTCTTGTGCGAGCTGTTCGCCGAGGTGGTACCGCGCATTATAAACACCAATTCCATCAATTACAGAATCCGGTCTGGCGAAATAAACCCATTCAAATATGCAAGATTTCTGATTGGATTCAACAAGAAGTTTTCTTCTCATTCTGTTCTTTTCATCTATGAATATCACTTCACCTGGCTTAACATTTTCAAAATCAGTTATTCCTATTGCTTCAAGAGATACTGACTCGGAAGAGAATGCAGTCACTCCGTCCTTACTTCCGAATGAAAGGGGGCGGAATCCTATGGGGTCTCTAAATGCCACAAATCCCTTCTCTGCAATGTAAGTAATTACAGAATAACTTCCTTTCACTTCTTTGAAAACCTGTTTTATTGCATCACAGAGAATTTCAAAAGAGAATTTCTGATTTTTACTAAGATGATATGCAAAGACATTTAATATTATCTGCACATCAACATCGGAGTTTATATATCTATGATATTTCTTTGTTAGACGTTCGTACATCTGAAAATAATTAGAAACATTTCCATTGTGCGCCATAACTATTCCATAAGGAGTATTTGTATAAACTGGCTGTGCATTCTCAACACCACCTTTTCCTATTGTGGGATATCTCACATGAGATATTCCCACAGCTCCTGTCAGTTTGTCAATGTCATCTTCACTGAATGCATTAGTCACAAGTCCTTCTGCTCTCTTTATGTTAAAGTGATTGTCATAAGTTACTATTCCGCAAGTATCTTGTCCGCGGTGCTGAATCATCTTCAAACCCTTATAAAGATCAATAAAAGCATTTTTAGAACCGGTCACTCCAAAAATTCCGCACATATTTTGTCTCCATTTTTTAATTGATATCCATTTATATAACTTTCAGCACTCATTATCCTCTTTCCGTCCGGTTGTATTTCATTCAGAGAAATACTACCTTTTATGCAATTCATTATAATTCTTTTGTCTTTTATTTCAATGGTTCCGGCATCCTTTTGAGAACGGTCTTCATACAGGGAAGCAGAAAACACTTTAATTTTCTTTCTATTTAAAAAGCATTTTATTCCATATTCGGAGAGTCCGTTTATGTGCGATTTCATTTTTTCCGCATTCAAATTCAGGTTCAGAACAAATTCATTTTTCATTATTTTCGGAGCTGACGAAGAGATGGAATCATCCTGATTTGTCATAGGAAAATCTTTCTCCCAATCAAAATCAATAAAAATTTCAGCCGTCTTCCTTACTATTTTTTCTCTTAGAGTGAGGGAAATTTCATCTTCTTCAAGTATTATTTCTTTTGAAATTATCAAAGGTCCCGCATCCATCTTTAAAGTCATTTTATAGAATGACACACCGCTCTTTTTGTCTCCATTCATAATGCACCTGTTTATTGGGGCTGCTCCTCTATAAAGAGGAAGAAGGGAAGGGTGTATGTTAATGCACATCCTTGAAGGAATATTTAGAAAATCATTTTTCAAATAATATCCGAATGAAAAAACAAAAAAGAAATCAACAGAACCCATTTCTCTTATATATTTCAAGGAATCTTCACTGTTTGGTTCACTTGTTTTAATGCACTCTATTGAATTTTCTGATGCAAATGATGTAAGCAAAGAAGGGGTCAGTTTTCTGCCCCTTCCTTCAATTCTGTCATTACCCGTTACAATAAAGCGAGGTCTTTTTTCTTTAATTACCGCTTTAAGGAATAGAAGAGATATTGAATCATTTCCTATAAAAGCATAATCATACATCTTTAATGCTTTGGTCGCCCTCCAATTTTTTTGTTACCGTTCCTTTTAAGACTTTTATTTCAACTTTCGGAGCAACTTCTATAATAAGAATATCCTCTTTTACATTTGTTATCACTCCTATTATTCCAGAAGAAAGAAGCACCCTTGCTCCCTTGTCAAGCGTTTTAAGCATCTCTTTGTGTTTTTTGTCTGCTCTCTGTTGAGGCATAATGAAAAGAAAATATAAAGCTACGAACATTATTACTATCGGTAGAAGTGATATGAGGGGATTCTGATGAGGCGCCATTTGAGAAAATAAAAGCATTTTTACTAACATTGTCTCTCCATTTGTTTAGTGTTAAAGAATCAATTTTGTAAAAATTGTTAAAATCTTACTTGACTATTATATTGTTTAATAACTATTAGTCAATAACAAAAAAAGAGAACTGTGATTGAAATAAAAGAATCGTTTTTTAATATTCTGCTGATAAAATAACTTCAAATCCAGTTTGGAGAAATTATCGGTTTTACTTTTGTTAGTAATTATATTGTTATGGGATAAAACTATAAAGATTTTGTAGAGTTTTCCAAAGGGATATTTTCTTTTATACATAAAAGGTTTGTAAACTTCTTTTTATCAGGAGGATATTTCTTAAGTAATTTGGGAATATTAACCGGCTTTATCTGTTTTTCTTGTTCAGATATCTCATATAGATTAAAACCGAGTTCATTTAGCAATTTAAGATATTCTTCAGAATTTATGCCAAATTCTTTAAGAGGGATAGGATTAAACTCAGTGATAATTTTCAAATTATTTTTTTTCAAAAGATTATACATCCCTTGAATTGCCCCACCTTCCGCTCCTTCCACATCCATTTTAATAAAATCAATTTTCTCATTATAATTCTCAAAATAATCATCCAAACGGATAGATTCGATTTCAATAGATTGACAACTATTGTGTAAATTATATATTGTATGGCATCCAGTATTATCTTTATTTAAATACATCATAAGTTTCTCATTTTTATTTGAAACCGCTTTTTGTACTAATACCACATTTTTATAGCCGTTTATTTGTATATTCTTCTTTAGTAAAGAAAAATTATTTGGTTCTGGTTCAAAGGCAAAAACTTTTCCCTCTTTACCTACGCATTTAGCAAGAATTAATGTATAATACCCAATGTTAGCCCCAATATCCAGAACAACATCACCTCTTTTAATTTCCTTCTGTACAAAATCTGTTTCAAATGGTTCATATATTTTATTAATGGAGAGACCGAGAGAATCTTTTGAATCTAAGAACATTTTATGTCCTTGAATTTCAGCAAAATTTGATCTTAAAAGGGAAATTATGAAATGTTTGATAATCTTAAAAGGATATATTTTCCCAAAATTATGACCATAAATAATTCTAATAATTTTTTTATAAATTAATAACATCATTTTTTGCATGTTTGCCTCCAAAATTAATTTAATGACATTTTTATTAATTTTATATTACAATGGCTTTCCCGTCAAGAGGGAGTAATCTCTGAAAATAAATTTATGAAAAGAAACATGTATCACAGTAAACGAATTACAATGCATGGAAAACTGTTTCTTCTTTGTTTTTCTTGCTCATGGCTCAAAGCATACGGCTTCATGACATTTTGGAGAACTTGTAACTTATAATTTCTTTAACCGATTGTATCATCGCGAGGAGCAGAGCAATGAAACAATTCTCTTGTTCTCTCACCACATTTTTTATTGCACATTGCCTATCGTTCATTTCTAATTGCTACTTGTTTATTGAGCATCAACTATTGCTATGGCACGCGGTAAGCGGCATATTGCTTTCTTCACCAGCATAACAGCACACTCTTATTTGTAACTCAGTAACTTTTTTTGGTATATACATCTTCGTTTTAACAAAGTAAAAATGAAACATTTATCAGTGATAAAAATGTCAAAAGGTCAAGAACCGTCCCTCTTGATATAACAATTTATAATGATATAATATTTTGCAATAATTGGAGGTAAAATGGCAAATGTAAAAATTGAAAATCTGTTTAAGAATTATAAAGTAGGAACCCAATCTGTAAAGGCACTTCAGGGAGTCTATCTCTCAATAGATCAGGGGTCCTTCATGTCAGTTGTAGGTCCGTCAGGAAGCGGGAAGACGACTCTTCTTAATATTATCGGATGCCTTGATAAGCCGACAGAAGGAAAAGTTATTTTTGGAGAGAAGGACATTGTTCCTCTTAATGATAATCAGCTTACACTCTTCAGGAACCATAACATAGGGTTCATTTTTCAGGATTTCAATCTTATTCCGGTTCTGACTGTCTATGAAAATGTGGAATTCGCACTTGCCATAAATCCGTTTATAAAAGAAAAACATAAAATACTCATAATGCAGATGCTTGAGATGGTGGGGATAGCGGAACTTAAAAAAAGATTTCCTTCAGAACTCTCCGGAGGCCAAAAGCAGAGAGTTGCAATAGCAAGAGCACTTGTTAAGAAACCGTCTCTTGTGCTTGCTGATGAACCAACTGCAAATCTTGATTCTGAAAATGCAAGAAATATAATGGAGATAATGCACAAAATGAATAAAGATCTTCAAACATCATTTTTATTTTCCACACATGACAAACTTGTGATGAATTATGCTGAGAAAATAGTGCATCTTCGCGATGGTAAGATTGACGGAGGTGATAGAGTATGAAATATTGGATAAATCTTGCATTCAAGAACATAATGAGGAAAAAACAAAGAACAATTCTTACAATGCTTCCCATCATTTTTGGAACTGCAATACTAATATTGGTATTATCAATGCTTGCAGGTGTAAATAATGATTCAAAACTCAACATGAAGAATTATGAGACATCGGATATAAGAATAGTGCATAGAAACTTTTCTCTTGAAAAGAAGGGCTTCGGGGTGCAGGAAACATTTGTCTTTCCGCAAGATGTTGAGAGTATTCTCGCAAAATCAAAATTCGTTGAGGCGTATGCGCCAGAAGTAATATTCACAGGCAATTTATCTGATGGAATTAACAAAATGCCAGTTATATGCAGGGGGGTGGATTATAAGACATACAGAAAAACATTTCTTCTCTTTGATAAAATTTATCCGCCCATAGAGAATTTTGGCAAAGGACTTATTCTCATTGGAAAGGATATTTTCAAATGGTATGAGATGCCTTATGACTCAGTATTTATTCTTCAATCACGCACAGGAGGAGGCACATTTGACGCTATTGACCTCTATTATGACGGACTTGTTATTACAGGAAATCCGAAGATTGACAGGAATACGATTTATATTAACATAAAAGATGCAGACAAGTTTTTGAATCTTAACAGCAAAATCTCAAGCATTGCTATAAAGCTATGGAGTGAAAACAAAATAGATAAATTCATAGAGGAGATAAAACCTGTGCTGAATAATCATCCAGAGCTTAAACTTATTTCGTGGGAGGAGATGGCAATGGATATAATTGCAATGAATTCAGCGAAAAAGGGCGCCTCTTCAGTGCTAATATTCATAGTCCTGATTATTGGTGGGGTGGGTATAGCAAATACTATACTTCTCTCAGTTTATGAAAGGATGAAAGAGATAGGGACTATGCGTGCAATTGGCGCATCAAATTCAACTCTTGTAAAAATGTTTGTCTTTGAAGGTGCATCAATTGGTTTTATTGCCTCTCTTGCAGGAATGATTTTAGGCATAATTCTTATGTCTTACATATCTTTTATAGGCATAGAATTTGGAAATTACATCAAAGATGTGAATATGGGATTTTCGATAGAATCGGTATTTAGAGGATCTTTTGATCTTTTTCTTGCTTTAAGGGCAGGACTTTTCGGTTTTTTAATTGGAATTGCAGCATCATTCTATCCTGCATACAGAGTAGTCAAGGAAAACATAGTAAGGACATTAAAATGAAATTCATTCTTTTTCTCTCTTTCAAAAATATTTTTCGTAATCACCGCCGCACAATACTTACAGCCACAGGGATAATGATTGCAGTTGCAGCCACAATATTCGGAAAGTCATTCGGTGACGGAGAATTTGTGCCGATTATACAAAATATCACTGACATGCAGACAGGTCATATCAGAATAGTCACTGAAAAGTATAGGGAAAAAGAGCGTCTTCTGCCTGTAAATCTGACAGTTGACATCAGTATGATTGAGGAGGCATCTGCAAATATAAAGGATATAATTCTTGTGCGTCCGCGGATAAAATTTAGTACTCTTATAGCAAAAGGAGAGAATGAAGTTGATGGAATGCTGGGCTTTGCGTTGGTTCCTGAAAGAGAAAAGGATTTTGCAATACTGAAGAAAAATAATCTCAGGAAGGGAGAAATAATAGTTTCCAAAAAATTTGCAGAGAAGCAGAAAATATCAGAAGGTGATACTGTTGTCCTTATAACCCAGACATCTTATGGAT
>Ga0210051_1004472_pt1 | contig 13625 bp, 9 predicted proteins | sample CryGey092014_all_FD_185464 | JGI IMG/M metagenome (GOLD analysis project Ga0210051, IMG submission 185464) | Groundwater microbial communities from aquifer - Crystal Geyser CG23_combo_of_CG06-09_8/20/14_all (SPAdes) (version 2) | ecosystem: Environmental > Aquatic > Deep subsurface > Groundwater ...
CGGCTATGGGGCTGGCGCTTGTTGCCTCCCCGCAGGGTGTAAACGATTCAATCAGATGTTGCATCAGTTCGCGGGCACGAAACAAGGGCCAGCTACGAACGGGGACATAATCACACGGGATGCAACAGTTAGTGTATCTGGAAGGCGATCAAGCTCGCATCTTCATAGCTGGGTTGGCCATACTCTGTGAGCATAAAATCCCGGCAGCGATTGATATAGGCAACCTGTTGCTCCGCTGAAATTGGCATATCGGGGATCAAATAAAGGTATTCGAAAACGATCCAGTCGATTCCCTTGCTTTTTATTTCGGCTTTGTTAGTGAGAGAAACTGCATTCCTGAGGTAGATACCCTGGCTGGCGAACGCCTCCCCTGGCCTGGAGACACCGCACGCACCACCGGTTTGGAGACTGAAAAGGCGCTGTCGATGAGTGGCTTGCTCAATGGGATAGGGGACGAAAAAAGTTTCGAAGCTGGGTTGGCCAGCAATGGCGATGGATTGGCTGGCTGGCGTTACCTCGGAGAACCTGTCCCAAAACGGCGATGGCACATGGTGCAGTAAATATCGAGTGCGAGTAAGGTTGTGAGATGGTTTGTAATTGAATTGATAATAAGAATGTAGCGTGAAATTATTCGGTTGAACGAGCATCGCAGGTAAGGGCGTGCCAATCACGCATGCCGTTGCGAGTAAGGCGGCTAGAGTATTGCCAGCCATGGGGTTGTCGATGTGCGAAGTCAGGTTGACGATGCCGGCTGCGGTTAAGGCGAGCAGCAAGGGCTGGACGGGGAGTAGGTATCGTGCAAAAACCAGTGGGGTCTGAATCCAAGCCGGGTGAAACACTAGAATCATGCCAACGATACCAGCTAGGCCAGCTAGCCACAGGCTGATTTCGAGCCCGATATTGCGACGGCAGGTATGGAGACCAACGACCGACAGGATAGCCATGAACAGCATCACTATCCTTGATTGCGTGCCATACCAAAAGGCAAATGCGTCAATGATTGTTTGAATGGCGGGTATTTCCTGAGTGGCTTTGGCGTCGATTGCATTCCAATCGTGGATGAGTGGTGGAAAGGTAAGCAGCGCGATACCTGCGCAAACCGGGACCCCAATGGTGAAAAGTTCCACAATAGTGACGTCTAGGCCAAAATGCCGCCGGACTTTGCCTATTGAGACAAGAAGGATTGGCATCACAAAAAACGGCATCATAATCAGGTGCATGTAACTAGCCGCAATAGCGCATGTACCATAGATGACTGAATATTGGCTTTTTTTTGAGCGGAGCCAAATAGCAAGCGAGCAGAGGGCGATGGAACCCAGCAACAGTGTGACCATGTATGGCCGTGCGTAGCGGCTGAAATTTATCAGTAGCGGTGAAACGGCGAGAAGAAAACCAAACAGGATGGCCGTGCGTGCACCTAGACGCAAGCGCAGCCAGAGTGGTGCTATCGCCAAGAAAATGAGGCCGGAAAGCAGCATCGGCGAACGCATTCTTAGTTCGGATAATCCGATGGTTTCGCTCAGCAGCTTGTAAAATAAGGTTAGGGGTATGCAGTAGTCTGAGTAGCCAAAGCTCAGAAGAATCGAGGCATATCCCTCCCCTCTGATGATTTTGTGGATGGCATGCCATTCATCGTCGGTCAACCATTGAATGTCAAGTTGTTGGAGACGGAGGTAAATGCCGATGCCAAGGAATATTGCTGCAAATAGAAGATGTATACCTCTCCAACGAGTGTGGCCGCCAAGCGTATTGCTAGATTCTACAACGTGCTGATCTGTATGGGTTATTTGAACACCCACAGTCTATAAACAATGTAGTTAGCGAAGGTTAGTGAAATGGTGGTGATGACTTGGGCCGTCCATACCTGCATGCCAGCATTGACGATTATGTAAAGGATAGCAACATTCGCGGTCATTTGCCCGGCAAGGGCGACGATAAATCGTATGACCGTGACTGGCACACTGGCGGTGGGCGAGAAAACTGTGAAAAATGATAGCATGTAACGTGTGATGCCACCCAGCGTGAAGCCCATGCTACTGGCAATTAAAGCCTGGGTACCAGCTTGTAGCAACACCCACATGAGAGAGTAGTGTGCTACTACTGCGGCTATTCCGGTAAGGACATGTAGTGAGAAGCTTGTGAACCATTCGAGGATGGTGACATGGTGTGGCCGGATACGGTCCAGATAGATCGCAATCCGAGGTTTGTGCTGCAGTGGGTCAACAGTCATGTCTGAACAATCGGTGCCGATATATTCCGAATCGTGCCAACAGGCCAAGTCCCGATACCCCAAGTACCGCCAAGCCATACTTCACCGACCTGATAAAGTTGATCGAACTGGCTTCGGGAAAATATTTTGTTGGGACGGATATCTCTCCCAAACGCATATTTTCGAGAATAACTTGGGCCAGGAATTCATTATCAAACTGGAAATCGTTTGAGTTCTGTTGCCAACGGATACTGGTCAATAGTTCTTTCGAATAGGCCCGATAACCGGTATGGTACTCAGACAGCTTGGCACCGAGTAGTATATTTTCAACAACAGTGAGTGCGCGGTTGGAAATATATTTCCACAGTGGCATACCACTCTTTACGGCCTGTCCACCTAATATGCGTGAGCCTATGACCATATCGTAAACTCCGGAGGAGATCATGGCTGCCATCGCGGTTACGAGCCTGGGGTCGTACTGGTAATCTGGGTGGAGCATGACGACGATGTCAGCGCCCTGCTCTAGGGCATCGGCATAACAGGTTTTTTGGTTGCCCCCATAGCCAATATTGTGTGGGTGGAGTTTGACGCGAATGCCCAATTCTCTGGCGATTGATACTGTGCCGTCATCGCTGGCATCATCGACCAAAAGAACGTGATCGACGATATCGTGTGGGATAGCCTGCCAAGTAGCGTAGAGTGTTTTGCCTGCACGATAGGCGGGCATTACGACCATGACGGTTTTATTGTTGATCATGGGGGTGTCTTTCTGTGTGCGGCATGTTATTAAGGCTCTTGTGTCATGGTTAGCGGTCGGGTTTGCCGACTACTTGAAAGGCCTGTAGACCATCGCTAGTATAACCTGGGGGGCCGAAACGATTGATCAAGTAGCCCAAACATGGATCATCGTCAACCCCTGATGAGGGGGCCACGTTGGCAGCACGCATGTATTTTTCCAAACGCTGATCTACAACTATCCAATCAACATGTTTGGCCGTGAGATCACCCGCCACAGTAAGAGATACGGCATTTTGCAAGAATATTCCCTGAGAAGGAAAGGCTTCACCTGAACGTGGCGGGCCACATACTCCCGTAGTTTGCAGGTTGAGCAGACGCTGACGATGGTGCGGCTGGTATAGCGGCTGGAGGTTGAAATAGGACTCAAACCCGGGCTGGCCAGTTACGGCAATGACATACCTCCCCGGTTGGTCATCCTTAAATCGATCCCAGAAGGGCGAAGGTGATTTGAATTTTGAGAACGTAGTACGTACCGGATTACTGGCCTTCCGGTAGTCAAATTGATAATAAGAGTGAAGGGTGAAATTGTTTGGACGCTGTAATAAACGTGTATGCGGCGTGCCGATGAGAAAAATGCCCGAAAGGGCGATGGCAATGAGTGCTATCAGGGGGGAGGTGATTCCGCGCTGCGCAATTCTGCATATCCCAGCCGAAATCAGCAGAAGCAGCAAGGGTAGGGCTGGTAATAAATAGCGGCCAAAGGTCAGGGGATTATGTACCCATGCTGGTTGCATAACGAGTATGGCAGCTAGTATGGCCGCCAGACCAAGCAACCACATCGGCCATTCCAGAGGGAAAGCACTGCGAACTCGCGACCAGCCTATAGCTGCGAGTATCAGGCCAACCAGCACGATAACCACCGAATCGGTGCCTAGCCAGACATGCCAGACACCAATCAAAGTATCGGCATTAGGTAGATTGGCCCCGGTTTTTTCCACCATCGCGGACCAGTCGTGAATCAGCGGGGGCAGGATGGCCGTCGCCACGCCGGCTACCGCGAGTAAGCTGATGCCAATTAGTTGCTGTAAGCCTATGGGAGGAATGTGATCAGTTGAGAGGTTCTTGTACGCGATGACCAAAAGAGGCGCCAGAACGAAGGGTGCCATAATCAGATGGAGATAACTGGTTAGCCAGACACAAAGCAAATAGAGGGCGAGGTGTCTCTTATCGCGGTTACGTGTCCAGCGGGCGAGCGCCCAGATGGCGATAGCCGCCACCAACAATGTAACCATGTATGGCCTGGCGTTCCGGCTATAGTTGACCAACAGAGGCGAAACCGCAACGAGAAAGCCAAAGACAGCAGCATTCACACTGCCGAGTCGGTCACGAACCCATAAAACGGAGAGTATGATGAACGCGCAGCCCGCAATCAGCATAGGAAGCCGCATGCGCAGTTCAGTGAGACCGATAGTGTCAGTCAGTAATTTGTCGTACAGTGTTAATGGGATACTGTAATCAGAGCGCCCGAAACTAGAAAGTATCGGCATAAACCCATCGCTCTCAATGATTTTATGAATAGCGTGCCATTCATCATCGGTCAGCCACTGAATGGCTATCTGTTGAAAACGCAAATAGCCGCCCACAGCACAAATTACAACAAAGGCAAACCAGAAGAGTCGTAAGTAGGTTGGTGTTTCAAGTCTTTGCATGGGGATTGTGTGGCAAAATGCTGTGGGCAAGGTCAAGTTACCGGTGTCTGCGTGAGATTGAGAAGATTGCCTTGTTTTTTTGCAGGTTTCGCTTGCTCTGCAACGAAAGAAGCGAATAGACCAAAGCCCCCTTTGAGAGGTTTTGGACGAGGCCGAATGGTGGACATTATAAACTGCATTCACGCGCACTATAAGGGTCGATGCATCAGCAGCTTTTCTTCAGCGCGATCGACTTTAGTATGGATCAAATAAAGTTAAACACTAGACTGAAGTCTTCGCAAATCGATGTGATCGTACCGGTCTATCGGGGTCTGTCCGAAACAAGACGTTGCCTTGAGTCCGTGATGACAGAGAGGCAAAGGGTCTCTTTCGATTTGATCGTCATCGACGATTGCAGTCCTGATCCTGAATTACATACTTGGCTGGCGAGCCTCCAAGGCAGACCTGATGTGACCTTGCTGGTAAACGAAACTAATCTGGGCTTCGTGGCTTCGGTGAACCGGGGCATGTCGCTGCACCCGGAGCGAGACGTTGTGCTGCTGAACAGCGATACGGAAGTTGCCAACGACTGGCTGGATCGCTTGCGCCGTTGCGCTTACAGCGAATCACGTATCGGGACAGTCACTCCATTTTCCAATAACGCCACGATATGTAGTTACCCCGAATTTTGTGTCGATAACCCGCTGCCTGCAGATGTTGGATTAAAGCAGCTTGATGATGTTTTTGGCCATGTCAATGCTAGGAAATGTGTGGATATCCCCACGGCTGTCGGATTTTGCATGTATATTAGGCGGTTATGCCTCGATGAAGTGGGTTTGTTCGATGTCGAGAGTTTCGGCAAGGGCTATGGCGAAGAAAACGATTTCAGCCGCCGGGCGGTCGCGGCCGGATGGCGTAATGTCCTGTGTGCAGATACATTTGTCTACCACGCTGGAGGAGTCAGTTTTTCAGCCTCACGCCAGCATTTGCAGGAAAGAGCACGTGATACTCTGAGCCATTTGCATACTGACTATGAGGACGTGGTGAAGCATTTTGTCGCGGAAGACCCAGCGAAGAAGTTTAGGTTGGCAGTAGATGCCAAGTTGGCGAAATCAAAATTGATGCGACTAAAACAAACTGCAAGACCTGTACAACTGCATATTACCCATGACTTGGGCGGTGGATCGATCAAATGGCTGAAGGATTATTGCCAGTCTGACCATGACCGAGTCAACTTTGTATTAAAGCCATGGTCTTGTAGTTATGCCTATGGTGAAGGACTAGCCCTTTATGCAAGCGTTTTCGACCAAAGTCCTATCAAATTGTGGTTTTTTTCTTCCTCGATCCAAGCGACAACAGTGTCGCACCCGGAGTACAAACGGGCTCTCGAAGAGGTAATACATGACTTCAACGTGGGCGCCATCCTCATCTCATCCTTAATTGGCCATTCACTGGATGCCCTGAAAACCGGCAAGACGACGCTCATCGTTTGCCATGATTACTACCCCTATTGCCCTGCAATCAATCTCTACTACGACCAAGTATGCCAATCCTGCGATGCTGGCAGGCTTAGGTCGTGCTGCGAGAATAATAAAGATTTTAACCACTTCCTGGCCTTTACCTGCCAGGCTCGGCAGAGCGTTCGCGAGGCCTATCTTGGGCTGATTGGGGCGAAAAATATCGTCATGACTTGTCCTAGTCATTCCGTATCTGAAAACCTAAAACGATTGGATAAACACTTTCAGGACGTTTCTTTTGTGACGATTCCACACGGCACGGCAGACGTGTTGCCGTTCCTTGGGCTTCGCGGTTCAGGGAGTCAGGATCGCTTGCGAATACTGGTCTTGGGCCAGATGTCTATAGCCAAAGGCATGAAGCTGGTGTTGAGTGCGATTGATGAGCTGACGGAATTCGCCGACGTATTCCTAGTCGGATGCGCTGAGGCCGGTGAACTGTTCCGCTTCAGGCCTGGTGTCCACGTTCTGAGTCGTTATGAATTGGCTGAACTGCCTACACATATTGGCAATATTCGACCAGATGTTGGGTTATTGGCGAGTATCTGCGCGGAAACTTACAGCTATACCCTATCGGAACTATTCATGATGGGGGTTCCTCCCGTGGCGACTATCGAGGGAAGTTTCCCGGAACGTATCAAGCTAGGCGAGACGGGTTACCTTTTTGAGTCTTCGCCTGATGCCCTAATCAAAACTATGCGGGATATTGCAGCTAATAGATTAGCGCTGGCCGACATTCGAACCAACCTGGGCAAAATGCGATTCCGTTCCGCTATGGAGATGGTCAATGACTATCACCAACTTTTGCCCATCTCATTGTTCTCCCCAGCCGGAACCTCCGATAAGGACGCCATGACACAAACTAAGCACCCAATTTCTGTTAAGGCCACCGATCAACAAGTGCTGTTGTTGGCGGATATGTGGAAAGAACTAAAGAGCCTTCGAATTTCGGTTGCAATGTCCGCCGATACTAATTACCGACTTGATCACCATTGCCAGAATCTGCAAGGTGTTTTCGCTGAAATCAACAACAGGGTAAGTGAGCTGGAAGCCCAACTCCGTGCCAAGGATGCAGAAATTGCCGATAAAAATCGCAATCTGCAGGCCAAAGATAACCAATTGGAGTCCATGCGGTACTCGACAAGTTGGCGTGTGACGAAAAGCATTCGCTGGGCTGGCGATTATGCACACAAGGTAAAGTTATTGTGGCGTTGTCTCGGGCCATTGAGGGCTAACCCGCACCTGTTGCCGTCTGTGTTCCAGGAGTTGTTTGCGGCTTGGCGGTCAGGTGGAGTGTTCGAGCTGAAAAGGGCACTGCTTCATTTGTCGTCCATTGATGCTTTGCAACGGGCATGGCAGGGTTACCAACGTACCCTAGATGCCAATTGTGCAACGATCCGAAGACGGATCGAAACCATGCCGCGCAAACCAAAAATTTCCATATTGGTGCCCACTTACAACACACCCGAAAAAATGCTCCATGAAATGTTGGGGTCGGTCTTGGAGCAGCTTTATCCGAATTGGGAGCTTTGCATCGCCGACGATGCCTCAGTCCAGAACCACGTTCAAATGATACTGAACGAGTATGCCGTCAAGGATGAACGAATCAAGCTAGTTTTTGGGGATACTAATCGCGGTGTTTCCCATGCGACCAACTGTGCTTTGGCCCTGGCGACGGGCGACTTTGTGGTTCTGCTGGATCACGACGATTTATTAGAAAAACATGCACTCTATCGCGTTGCAGAGTCGATTTTGACTGATAACCCAGATATTCTGTACTCAGATGAGATTCTGATTTCTGGCGAAAGTCAGCATGTCGAGCAAATCGCTTTGAGACCGGTTTTCTCACCAGAATATTTACGTTCGCATCCTTATATCGTGCACATGGTTGGTTTCAAGACCGTGTTGCTGAGAGAGATTGGAGGATGGGATGAGAATTTGTCGATTTCGCAGGACTACGACCTAATTCTGCGCGCATCTGAAAAATCACGAACTATCGTTCATATTCCAGAAATCCTTTATCGATGGCGCATCAACCATCAATCGGCTGGGCAGGACAAGCGCAAGAGCGTTATGGATGTCTCCACGGCGGTTCTGCGACGTCACATCGAGCGTTCTGGTGAGAATGCAACCATAACAGAAGGGCCGGGATTCAATTTCTTCGATATCCGTTATTCCTTGCAGAGCGACAATAAAGTTGCCATCGTTATTCCAACAAAAAATCACGGCCAACTCTTACGCCAATGTATTGACAGCATTAGGCGCACGGTAACCCGAGTCGCCTATGATATTGTCGTGATCGATCACGATTCGGACGATTTGGAGACGCTTACGTATCTCAATGGCATCGGTCCCGAAATATTGGTGCTTCGCTACTCGGGGCCATTCAATTTCTCGAAGATCAACAATTGGGCCATTATCCAGTTGAAAGTGGGTTATACCCATTATTTATTATGCAACAACGACATTGAAGCGATCCGAGAGGGGTGGCTGGAACGTATGATGGAACTCGGCCAGAAGCCCGATGTCGGGGTTGTCGGCGCTATGCTTTACTATCCTGATGGCGTCACTATCCAGCATGCGGGTGTGTGTGTAGGCGCGTATGGCGCCGCCGAACATTACGCCAAGCGCTTACGTCTGGTAGATGCCCACCAAAAGCTCACAGCAACCGGCCGTTTGGCCATTAACCATGAAATGTCCGCAGTGACGGCAGCCTGTCTTTTGATTCGAAAGGAGGCCTTCGATGAAGTAAACGGCCTGGATGCAGAAATTGCGGTTGGATTCGGAGATGTTGATCTGTGTCTGAAAGTGCTGGAACAGGGCTACCGGATATTATTTTGCCCTTATGCCGAACTTCTTCATCATGAATCCTTTACCCGCGGCACCAGCACCGGCGACCCTCACCCGGAGGATTCCGATCGTTTTAAAAACAAATGGGCGGATTTCCTGCGGGCTGGTGACCCCTATTTCAATCCAGGTTACACGATCCACAGCACCACTTGGGACATCGATTTGTCTAGGCGTTTTGAGATTGATATCCGGCGTAGGGTTTACACGAAGGGCGAGAACGGAAGCAGGCAGCGCGTATACTGTTCCTCGGCTGCGACATCGGTTTCAGGTGCCGTCTGACACATGGTTGGTGAGGAGATACGCCCAGCCAACAGATTTGCCGGCGGCCTTCTGCCGCTTCAAGTCATGGGAGTCTTGGTCACCTTTGACGATAAACGTGATCCCATGGCTGATGCTGAATTGGCAAAGACCTTTCTCGATCACCTCATCCTTGTCGACAACACGCCATCTGGGCATCCCGCCCTTCGCGGCATCACGCCGCCATCATCGATCACAGTCATCGCCAACCGGAACAATGGCGGTTTGGCTGGCGCTTATAACGCGGCAATTGATCGGATAAACATTGACTACAGTGACGCCGGCTATGTGATGTTCCTCGATGAGGATAGCGATGTGGACGCGATCAAGCCATTCTTGGACTCGCAAGTTACTCGCGAATATCTTGAGCGCGACGATGTGGCCGCCGTCGCTCCACTATACATAGATCGCGCCACCGGATTGCCGGGTGCACACATCCAATTGGCCCGCCTCACTTACAAGATATTGCCCCGAGATTTGCCAGAGCCCACTGAAGTATCGTTCCTGATTAATTCCATGTCGCTATGGAAGCTGCTCGCCCTGCGACGCATAGGACGCTACAATATCGCCCTAGCGGTGGATCATATCGATACGGATTACTGCCTTCGCGCAAAAATGCAGGGTTACAAATTGATACTCAACCCTACGGTTAAATTCTGGCACTCGATCGGCATGCGCCGACAATATCGGTTCTTCGGCTGGATATTGCAATCCGGCGGCCACAACTCCGCACGGAGAGAAATGATTGGGCGCAACACTGTTATTCTGGCCAGGCACTATGGCCTGGCATTTCCGTCGTTCGCGATATTGTGTGGTGCTCGTCTGGTTTATGAGTGCATTGGAATCTTGCTGGTGGAAAGTAACAAGCTTATAAAAATCAGTGCATTGCTTAAAGGAATGATAGGCGGATTAGGGCATCGATATGATTGAATTTGCCATCTGGATTTAACTTGAATGAAAAGAAAATCGATATTTTGGGCGAGCATAGGTGCGATCTTCTTGATGTCGCTATGGTTACGCCAGACATTCCCGATCTTCGCTATTGGCCCAGCCGGGTATGATGACCTTCTATTTATCAAGCTTGCCGCCTATTTGGGCGCAGGGCAGTGGTTAGGTCCATATAACAATCTGACTATGGCCAAAGGCGGTGCATATTCTTTATTTCTTGTGGCCAATCACTTCATTGGCCTACCCCTCAAGATAACGGAACAGATCGTCTATCTTTCTGTTTCGCTCTATTTTTCATTGAACGTAGGGCGCTTGTTCCGATCCGGCTTAGCCGTCCTGGTTTGCTTTCTGCTGCTGGCATTTAACCCGATATTCTGGAATTCGGGCGTGGCGGGCAGGGTGGTCAGGGAAGGATTGTACGGTAGCCTGTCGTTGCTGCTATTCGCGCTTGCGATACAAATATTTTTGCTTGATAGGTCGCGGGTGTTGGGTGCAGATATTCGAGCCAAGTTACCTGTTTTGGCCGGTTTTGGCGTTACGGCGGGGGTTTATTGGCTCACGCGCGAGGAAGGCGTGTGGCTGCTGCCTACTTTGATGGTCCTGGTCATCTACTGGATGGTTCGCCGATGGCCTCGGTATGGCACAGATGGTTTCGCTGCTGTCATCGGTCAACTTGTTATATTTCTGACCTTGCCGGCAGCAGCCTTCTTTCTTGTTGTCGGAGCTGTCGATGCTGTCAACTATGTCAAGTATGGGGTTTTTCGTAACAATGATTTTCGTTCGGCTGATTTTCAGGCGGCGTATGGCGCGCTTTCCCGAATAAGGCATGAACACTGGCAACCCTATGTGGTTTTTCCCAAGGATGCGCGCGTGAAGGCCTATGCAGTCAGCCCGCATGCACGGGAACTCAAGCCTTATTTTGAGGGCCCAGGAGGCGAGGGTTGGCGCAAAGTTGGTTGCGACCAGACGGCGACTTCGCCATGTCCTGAAATTCTCTCCGGCTGGTTCATGTGGGCGTTGCGCGATGCGGTAGCTGCATCTGGGCATTACAGCAGCGCGTCAGCAGCAATGTCTTACTACAGGTGGCTCGCGTCAGAAGTTAATGAGGCTTGTGACCGTGGCACGATCCAGTGCGGCCCAAGACGTGACAGTATGATACCTCCTTGGCACTCTCAATACGCAGTGGATACGCTTGAGGCGAGCAAAAGGGTTTATCTCAGGCTGATAACCTTAGATTGGGCTCCGGTGGTAATTGAACCTAGTTTTGGTACTGAAGAACAGCTAGGGTTGTTTAGTTTGGTGACGAATGGTCCGCTGGTTTTAGCTGATCAAGTTTGTGGGGCCAATAGTCGTGATGTAGAAAAAGTGGGAGGAAAAGTTCATTTCTGCTCTCCCCGTGATCGAATTCGACTTGCCATGTCTAAGTGGATTGCTCACTTGCAAGTGCTGTGGAATGTTGTAGCGATCCCGGCGGCGATGTTGGCCTGGGTAGCGCTGCTTGCGTTTTCAGTCGTGCGCGGGCATTGGCATTCCGGGCATGTCCTGGTGGCAGCTTTGATGGCCGCGATTGTAACCCGCGTGGGGTTGCTGGGTTTTCTCGATGCAACGTCGATTCCCTCTAACAATATGCTATATCTCTCGCCTGTCGTGCCGATGGCCTTGTCGCTTGTACCCTGCGTTCCATGGCTCGGCATCGCTTTGGCGAAAGAGGCACGGCATGAACCTGAGGCATAATTGTTCGATGAAAGCTTCAAATATTTTCTGTGGGGGTCTCGGCCATGCCTGAGCCCAAGATTGCCATTTTGCTACCTTGTTACAACGAAGAAGTCACTATTGCCAAGGTGATCGCAGGCTTTCATTTGGCGCTGCCAAACGCAACGATCTATGTGTACGACAATAACTCAAAGGATCGTACAGCCGAGTTCGCTCATGAAGCGGGAGCGGTCGTCCGAGGTGAGTCGATGCAGGGAAAAGGACATGTGGTTCGGCGGATGTTTCGCGATGTGGATGCAGATTTTTACATCATGGCGGATGGTGACGACACCTATGAAACCAGTCTTGCACCGGAGATGCTGCAGTTGGCTATTTCAGGCCCGTTTGACCTGGTAAATTGCGTCCGTCTCGAAGTCGAGGACGCGGCTTATCGCGGGGGACATCGCTTCGGCAATCGGCTGCTGACCGGCGTGGTACGGCGTATCTTCGGCGACCGGGTCCGAGACATGCTCTCGGGCTACAAAGTGTTTTCCAGGCGCTATGTAAAATCCTTTCCGGCTCTGTCTCAGGGGTTTGATATAGAGACGGAGCTGACCGTGCACGCACTGGAGCTTGCCATGCCGGTGGCGCATGTCCATGGTCCCTACCGTGGTCGACCGGAGGGTTCAGAGAGCAAATTGCGCACTTATCGGGACGGGTGGCGCATCCTGATGCTGATCCTAAGATTGGTTAGGCATGAGCGGCCTATGTTCTTTTTCGGGATGATGGCTTTTGTGCTGATTGCGGTCGCTCTGTTCCTGATCGCCCCGGTCATCGAACAGTACCTTCAGACTGGGCTGGTGCCTCGATTGCCTACTGCCGTCCTGTCAACTGGGATCATCTTGTTGGCTTTTTTGAGCCTGACCACGGGGATCGTATTAGATACTGTTTCGAGGGGCAGGCGCGAAGTGCGCATGCTGGCGTATCTTCAGTACCCGGTATTTTCACCCCGGAAACAGACCAAGACGGAATGAGCCGCTGTGTCTGGTGCGGTCATGCATAGTCTGCCCAAGCAGTTTTCTCGTTTTGCATCTGTGGGGGTGCTTGGCTTCCTGGTCAATGCTGCCGTGGTGGAGTCATTGTCGCCGAGATTCGGGCCATTCTGGGCGCAGTGCCTCGCTTTTCCCACTGCGGCCACTGTGACCTGGTGGCTGAACAGACGTTTCACTTTCGGTGCAAGCCAGCGAACGCTGCATCAAGAGTGGTTGCATTACGTCTTTGCCAATTCGTTTGGCTGGTTGGCCAATAACGGTGTCTACCTCTATCTGGTACTGCATCTTGCCGTGGCTTACCAGCATCCTGTAATCGCCGTGGCGGCGGGGTCTCTGGCGGGTATGCTGTTAAACTTTGTGGCTTCGCGCTGGATCGTGTTCAGGGATTGAATTTCTATCATTTACAGGAGGCGCCTCCCGTTTCTCCTGTCTATCCTGCGAGGATTCCGTTACCCGACTGAGGAACACCGATTTAGGAGCGATGTGTTGCAGGAATCGAGTCAAAGATATGTCTTGGTGTCCATCGTCTCGCATGGCCACGGCGCCATGGTGGCGGACCTTTTGCGGGACCTGGCTTTACCTGGCAACGCCGAGTACATCCGGGTGGTGTTGACCCTGAATGTGCCAGAGGATGTCG
>Ga0210051_1004473_pt1 | contig 13624 bp, 13 predicted proteins | sample CryGey092014_all_FD_185464 | JGI IMG/M metagenome (GOLD analysis project Ga0210051, IMG submission 185464) | Groundwater microbial communities from aquifer - Crystal Geyser CG23_combo_of_CG06-09_8/20/14_all (SPAdes) (version 2) | ecosystem: Environmental > Aquatic > Deep subsurface > Groundwater...
GATCGAGGCCACGGTGGCGTTCGGCACCGGCCACCACGGCACCACGCTGGGCTGCCTGCGCGCCTTTGACCGGCTGCTGGATCAGGGCTTTGCCCCGGCGCGGGTGGCCGACATCGGCGCAGGCACCGCAGTGTTGGCGATGGCGGCGGCCAAGGTGCTGCCCGAAGCGCTGGTGATCGCCTCGGATATCGACCAGGTGGCGGTCGATGTGGCGCTGGCCAATGTCGCGATCAACGCGCTGGACGGGCGGCTGGAGTGCGTTGAGGCCGCCGGGTTTGCCCACCCGCGCCTGACCGCCGCCGGCCCTTTCGATCTGGTCTTTGCCAATATCCTGAAAGGCCCGCTGGTCGAGCTGGCCCCTGCGATGGCGACCCATGTCGCACCCGGCGGGATCGCAATCCTGTCGGGGCTGCTGGTGGTGCAGGCCGGGTCGATCCTTGCCGCCTACGCCGCAGCAGGTTTTGCCGAGGTCGGGCGCGAGGACATCGGCGAATGGAGCACCCTGGTGCTGCGCCGCGCCTGAGCGCCCAATTTTTGCCGCAGTTTTGGCCGATTGTCGGCGCGTGGCGTCGGTTGGTGGTCGGAGTGATGGTAATGGGTGACCCGAATTTGCGGGATTTTCACAGCCGTGTCGCGCGCATCGAACAGACGCACGCGACCGGCGGCGGGTTCGAGGCCAAAGGCACCCTGGGGCGCGCCAGCTTTCAGCGCCGACCGCGCAGGCGTCTTGGCTTTCTTTTTCCGTTCCTGATCTTTCTGATCTGCGGCATCGGCATCAAGGCCGCGATCCATTACCAGGTCGGGACCGAAGTCTATCAGGTGCGGATCGAGCGGCTGTTGTCAGGCCAGGGCTTCAGCCGCCTTGGGGGGGTGGTGATGCAGTCCGACCCGCTGTCACGCTTCATCGCGGATCAGCTTGCCCGCCTGCCGGGCTGACAAGAAAAAGGCCGCAACCCCGATAGGGCGCGGCCTTGGTCATTCCGGCGCAAAAATGCGGTCAGATACGGCCGTTGGCGTCGATCTGGTCGATGTCGCCGCGGCACAGACCGATATCGTCAAGCTCGCGGTCGCTGAGCTTGCCCAGCGCGTTGCGGGTCATGCGCACGTCATTCCAGGCGGCCAGGTCAGCAAACAGGGTGCTGACAAACTTGATCACGCGGTAGGTGGTGATCGCCCCGAACGGCGCGGTGCGGGTGGTTTCAAAAGCGGCCATGATCATATTCCTCTCAAACGGCGCGTCTGGCAGGCGTTCCTGCCTTCGAGGCATCAGATAGTCTTGCTGCAGATGCGAAGCAAGCGACCCGCAAGCATGCCTGTCCTGCGCGCGGCGCATGGCTCATCGCCCAAATTTTGCCATGTTTTTAAGGATGTTATGCCCATTCCTCGCAAAGGTGTCGCAATCCCGAGCCAGCCTGTCGCTTTTCTGCATGTGCACAATTGCATACCGGATTGAAGGGCACGCCGGAAATTCATTTGGCGGATGTTCTTCTTTCGTGCTAGGCCTTGGCAAAAGACCGAAAACGGGGGCGGGCATGCGGGTGTTGGGAATCGATCCGGGGTTGCGCAACCTCGGCTGGGGGGTGATCGACGTCGATGGCGCGCGCCTGACCCATGTCGCCAACGGCATCTGCCATTCCGAACCGGGGGCCGAGGCCGAGGGCGATCTGGCGCAGCGCCTGCTGTCGCTGCACCGCCAACTCAGCGAAGTGGTGCGCACCTTTGCCCCCGATGCGGCGGCGGTGGAAAACACCTTCGTCAACAAGGATGCGGTCGCGACCCTGAAACTTGGCCAGGCGCGCGGCATTGCGTTGCTGGTGCCGGCCCAGTTCGGGCTGGTGGTGGGGGAATATGCCCCCAATGCGATCAAGAAGACGGTGGTCGGGGTGGGTCACGCGGCCAAGGTGCAGGTCGATGCCATGGTCAGGGTGCATCTGCCGGGGGTGCATATTTCCGGCCCCGATGCCGCCGACGCGCTGGCCATCGCGATCTGCCACGCGCATCATCTGCAATCGGCCGGGCGGTTGGCGGCGGCGATGAAAAGGGCGGCGGGATGATCGGCAAGATTTCCGGGCGGATCGACTATCGCGGGCCGGATCACGTGCTGATCGACGTGCGCGGGGTAGGCTATATCGTCCATGTCTCGGATCGCACCCTGGCCGCCCTGCCCGCGCCGGGCGAGGCGGTGGCGCTTTATACCGAACTGCTGGTGCGCGAGGATCTGCTGCAACTGTTCGGCTTTGCTACATTGCTGGAAAAGGAATGGCACCGCCTGCTGACCACGGTGCAGGGGGTGGGGGCCAAGGCGGCGCTGGCGATTCTGGGCACCCTTGGCGTGGAAGGGGTGGCCCGCGCGATCACCCTTGGCGATGCGCGCTCGATTCAGGCCGCGCCCGGCATCGGCCCCAAGATCGCCCAGCGCGTGGTGCTGGAGCTCAAAGCCAAGGCCCCAGGCGTGATGGCGCGCGGGGTGGCGCTGTCGGCCAGGGCCGAGGCCTCGGGCGACGAAGTGATCGAGCCGCTGCCCGGCCCGCACAAGGCTCCTGCCCCCAGCCCCGCCCAGCATCGCGCCGCCTTTACCGCCGACGCGCTGTCGGCGCTGAGCAACCTTGGCTACGGGCCCGGTGATGCCGCGCAGGCCGTGGCGCAGGCGGCGGGCGAGGCCCCCGAGGCCGACACCGCCGCCCTGATCCGCGCCGCCCTGAAACTGCTGGCACCGAGGTAAGCGATGACCGCATCCGACCCCACCCTGCGCCCTGCGCCCTTGCCCGAGGATGCGCCCGACCTTGACCGCGCGCTCAGGCCGCAGACGCTGGAAGAATTCGTGGGCCAGGCCGAGGCGCGGGCCAATCTGCGGGTGTTTATCGACAGCGCGAAGATGCGCGGCGAGGCGATGGACCACACCCTGTTTCACGGCCCCCCCGGTCTGGGCAAGACCACGCTGGCGCAAATCATCGCACGCGAGCTCGGGGTGGGGTTTCGCATGACCTCAGGCCCGGTGCTGGCGCGGGCGGGGGATCTGGCGGCGATTCTGACCAATCTGGAGCCGCGCGATGTGCTGTTCATCGACGAGATTCACCGCCTGTCGCCGGTGGTCGAAGAGGTGCTTTACCCGGCGCTCGAGGATTTCGCCCTCGATCTGGTGATCGGCGAAGGCCCGGCGGCGCGCACCGTGCGGATTGACCTGCAACCCTTTACCCTGGTCGGGGCCACCACCCGGCTGGGCCTGCTGACGACGCCGCTGCGCGACCGCTTCGGCATCCCGACCCGGTTGCAGTTCTATACCGAGGACGAGCTTGACCTGATCGTGACCCGTGGCGCGCGCCTGCTGGCCATTCCGGCTGACCCCGACGGCACCCGCGAGATTGCGCGCCGCGCCCGTGGCACCCCGCGCATCGCCGGGCGGCTGTTGCGCCGGGTGGTCGATTTCGTGCTGGTCGAAGGCGACGGGCGGCTGACCCAAGCGATTGCCGATTGGGCGCTGACGCGACTGGGGGTTGATCATCTGGGGCTCGATGGCAACGACCGGCGCTATCTGGCGCTGCTGGCTGAAAACTACGGCGGCGGGCCGGTCGGGGTGGAAACCATCGCGGCGGCGCTGTCGGAAAGCCGCGACGCAATCGAAGAGGTGATCGAGCCCTATCTGTTGCAGCAGGGCCTGATCCAGCGCACCCCGCGCGGGCGGCTGCTGGCGGCCAAGGCGTGGCGGCATCTTGGGCTCGAAGCCCCGCGGTTGCCCGACCCGCTGCGCGGCGGCCAAAGCGATATGTTCGAGGACTGACGCCGGGGGCTCTGCCCCCGGACCCCCGGAGTTTCAGGCAAAGAAGAAACCTCGGCCGGGGGTCAGGTATTGAACACCCGGCTCGGGTGCAACTCGCCCGCCTTGTAGATGCCCACGGCCACGGCATGGCCGTGATAGCTGGCCCAAGCCTCGTCGCCGTATTCGACATCGGCGCTGATCACCATGCCGGGGTTGCCCAGCCGAAGGCGGGCCGCGCCCTCGGCGGTGGCAGGCAGTTCGGGCAGATCGGCGAGACCCGTTTCCAGCGGCAGCAGCCAGGCGTCCAGCGCCTCGGTCCGGGCCAGCGCTTCAATCTGCGCCAGGGTGATGCCCTGTTCAGCATCGAACGGTCCTGCCCAGGTCCGGCGCAGCGCGGCGACATGGCCAAGGCAGCCCAGCGCCGCGCCCAGATCGCGCGCGATGGCGCGCACGTAACCGCCTTTGCCGCAGACCATCTCGAGCTCAAGGTGATCGGGGTCGGGCCGCGCGATCAGATCAAGACTTTCGACCCAGAGCGGGCGGGCGGCAAGATCGAGCACCTCGCCCTCGCGCGCCAGGGCGTAAGCCCGCTCGCCCGCAACCTTGACCGCCGAATACTGCGGCGGCACCTGCACGATGTCGCCCCGGAATGCGGCCAGCGCCGCTTCGATCTGCGCCTCGGTCGGGCGCAGGCCTGATGTCGCGATCACTTCGCCCTCGGCGTCGTCGGTGGTGGTGGCAGCCCCAAAGCGCACCACAAAGCGGTAGCATTTCAGCGCGTCGGTGACATAGGGCACGGTCTTGGTGGCCTCGCCCAAAGCCACCGCCAGCACCCCGGTTGCCGCCGGATCAAGGGTGCCCGCGTGCCCGGCCTTGGCGGCATCAAACGCCCATTTCACCTTGTTGACCACCGCGCTCGAGGTCAGGCCTGCGGGCTTGTCCACCACCAGCCAGCCCGACACCGCCCTGCCCTTGCGTTTGCGCGCCATGATCCGACCCCTTGGCTGTGAAAGCCTGCCAGCTAGCGAAGCACAACCCGCGCGTCAACCGCCCGCAGCACCCCATTCACCTTTGCGCAAATATCCGCGCCGCAGGCAATCCCGACCGTGGGGTGCCTCTGGCCCGCATATTTTGCGCTTTTCTTTCGCGCGCCGCGCCGTATAGTCCGGCCCATGACACGGGAAGCCAACCTCCATACCATTCGGGCCGCAGGCCCCACGCACTCCCGTGCGGCTCTTCTCCTTAGCTGCCTCTGAGCGTGCCCTTGGGTGCGACCGCTCGGAGGTGACGCGCGCCCACAGGATGAAGTCCAAGCAACACAAGTGAGATCCCAATGACCGACAAGCCAACGCAAACCCGCGTCCTGATTTTCGATACCACCCTGCGCGACGGCGAACAGTCGCCCGGTGCCACCATGACCCATGACGAAAAGCTCGAGATCGCCGGGCTGCTCGACGAGATGGGGGTCGATATCATCGAGGCCGGGTTCCCGATTGCCTCGGTCGGCGATTTCGAGGCGGTCAACGCGATTGCCGGGATGGGGCTGAATGCGGTGATCTGCGGCCTGGCACGGGCCAGCACCAAGGATATCGACCGCTGCTGGGAGGCGGTGCGTCCCGCCCGTCAACCGCGCATCCATACCTTCATCGGCACCTCGCCCACCCACCGCGCGATCCCGAACCTGACGATGACCGAGATGGAAGCGCGCATCCACGACACCGTCAGCCACGCCCGCAACCTGTGCGACAACGTGCAGTGGTCGGCGATGGACGCCACCCGCACCGAGCATGATTTCCTGTGCCGCACGGTGGAGATTGCCATCAAGGCCGGGGCCACCACGATCAACATTCCCGATACCGTGGGCTACACCGCGCCGCGCGAAAGTGCCGCGATCATCGCCATGCTGCTCAACCGGGTGCCGGGGGCCGACAAGGTGATCTTCGCCACCCACTGCCACAACGATCTGGGCATGGCCACCGCCAACGCGCTGGCCGCGATGGAGGCGGGCGCGCGCCAGATCGAATGCACCATCAACGGCTTGGGTGAACGCGCGGGCAACACCGCGCTGGAGGAGGTGGTGATGGCGCTCAAGGTGCGCAACGACATCATGCCCTACCGCACCGGGGTCGATGCCACCCGGATCATGAACCTGTCGCGCAAGGTCGCCACGGTTTCGGGCTTTGCGGTGCAGTTCAACAAGGCGATCGTCGGCAAGAACGCCTTCGCCCACGAATCCGGCATCCATCAGGACGGCATCCTCAAGAACTCGGAAACCTTCGAGATCATGCGGCCACAGGATGTCGGGCTGGCCGACACCAGCCTGGTGATGGGCAAACACTCGGGGCGGGCCGCGCTGCGGCTCAAGCTGCGCGATCTGGGCTACGATCTGGCCGACAACCAGTTGAACGACGTGTTCGTGCGCTTCAAGGCGCTGGCCGACCGCAAGAAGGAAGTGTTCGACGACGATCTGGTGGCCTTGATGCAGGATCAGGGCACCAGTGCCGCGCATGACACGCTGCAACTGAAACGCCTGCGGGTGGTCTGCGGCACCGACGGGCCGCAGGAAGCCGAGCTGACGCTGAGCATCGAGGGGGTCGATCACAGCATCGACGCCACCGGCGACGGGCCGGTGGATGCGGCCTTCAACGCGGTCAGGATGCTTTATCCGCACCAGGCGCGGCTGCAATTGTTCCAGGTCCACGCCGTGACCGAAGGCACCGACGCCCAGGCCACGGTTTCGGTGCGGCTGGAAGAGGACGGGCGGATCGGCACCGGCCAGTCGGCCGATACCGATACCGTGGTGGCCTCGGTCAAGGCCTACCTCAACGCCCTGAACCGGCTGATCGTGCGGCGCACCAAGACCGCGCCGGGCGAGAACGTGAAATCGGTTACCTACCGCGATGCGTCCTGAAACGGGCCTGATCAAAGATAATTTTTTCGGGGGTGGTTGCCCCCGGAAAAATACCGGGGTTTGACTATTTCGAACATTTTCGGCAGATGATAGTGGCGTAGAGTGCCGGAATTTGCATTTCTGCCACATTGACCGCAATCCGCGCCACCTGAAAACCCACCTGCTGCGACCCACGCCACCGGCCGGCGGGCGCTTATCCGCGCATGGCGGCGGACGGGGGCCTTTCGCTCGGGGCGCCATGTCCCTATAACAAACCGCCCGCCTGGTGACAGAGTCGGGCGGTTTTCACTGGTGCAGCAGCAGGATCCCCCACGCCATGTCGATACTCTCGGGTCTTTTCTCGTCGGATATGGCGATCGACCTCGGCACCGCCAACACGCTGGTCTATGTCCGCGGCAAGGGCATCGTGCTGAACGAGCCTTCGGTGGTGGCCTACCACGTCAAGGACGGCAAGAAGATGGTGCTGGCGGTGGGCGAGGACGCCAAGCTGATGCTGGGGCGCACCCCGGGCAGCATCGAGGCGATCCGGCCGATGCGCGACGGGGTGATCGCCGATTTCGATTCCGCCGAAGAGATGATCAAGTATTTCATCCGCAAGGTGCACAAGCGCACCACCTTCAGCAAGCCCAAGATCATCGTCTGCGTGCCGCACGGGGCAACCCCGGTGGAAAAGCGCGCGATCCGTCAGTCGGTGCTGTCGGCGGGCGCGCGCCGGGCCGGGCTGATTGCGGAACCGATTGCGGCGGCGATCGGGGCGGGGATGCCGATCACCGATCCGACCGGCAACATGGTGGTCGATATCGGCGGCGGCACCACCGAAGTGGCGGTGCTGAGCCTTGGCGACATCGTATACGCCCGCTCGGTGCGGGTCGGCGGCGACCGGATGGACGAGGCGGTGATCAGCTATCTGCGTCGCCACCACAACCTGCTGGTGGGCGAATCGACCGCCGAGCGCATCAAGACCAGCATTGGCACCGCGCGGATGCCCGACGATGGTCGCGGCGCCAGCATGACGATCCGCGGGCGCGATCTGCTGAACGGCGTGCCCAAGGAAACCGAGGTCAATCAGGCCCAGATTGCCGAGGCCCTGGCCGAGCCGGTGCAGCAGATCTGCGACGCGGTGATGCAGGCGCTGGAAACCACGCCGCCCGATCTGGCGGCCGACATCGTTGACCGCGGCGTGATGCTGACCGGCGGCGGCGCGTTGCTGGGCGATCTCGACCTGGCGCTGCGCGAGCAGACCGGGCTGTCGATCTCGGTGGCGAACGAGCCTTTGAACTGCGTCGCGCTGGGCACCGGCAAGGCGCTGGAGTATGAAAAGCAACTGCGCCATGTGATCGACTACGATAGCTGATCGGGCCGCCCTGCGGCCAAAGCGACAAAGAGGCAGCCGTGGCACGCGACCGGACATCGCCGGAAGACTTTGCCCGTCCGATCCGCCGGATTCTGGTGGGCGGGCTGGTGCTGGTGCTGCTGGCGCTGTTCGTGCTGTGGCGCATCGACAGCCCGCGGGTCGAGCGTTTCCGCGCCGCCCTGATTGATCGCCTGGTGCCGAATTTCGACTGGGCCCTGCTGCCGGTGACCAAGGCGGTCGGGATGATCGGCAGCTTTCAAAGCTATGCCAGCCTTTACGACCAGAACCAGCGCCTGCGCGAGGAATTGCAGCAGATGAAGGCGTGGAAAGAGGCAGCACTTCAACTGGAACAGCAGAACGCCCGGCTGCTTGACCTCAATCAGGTGCGCATCGACCCCAAGCTTACCCATGTCACCGGGGTGGTGCTGGCCGATAGCGGCTCGCCGTTTCGCCAGTCGGTGCTGCTGAACGTGGGCGCGCGCGATGGCATTCGCGATGGTTGGGCGGCGATGGATGGCATCGGCCTGGTGGGTCGGATTGCCGGCCTCGGGCAGCGCAGCGCGCGGGTGATCCTGCTGACCGATGCCAACAGCCGAATCCCGGTGATGGTGCAACCGTCGGGGCAAAAGGCGCTGCTTTCGGGCGACAACCTTCCTGCCCCGCCGCTGGAATTCGTTGAAGACGCCGACCTCGTGCGCCCCGGCGATCAGGTGGTGACCTCGGGCGATGGCGGCGTGCTGCCGGCCGGGCTGCTGGTCGGGCAGGTGGTGATGGGGCCGGACCGGCGGCTGCGGGTCAGGCTGGCGGCCGATTACGGGCGGCTGGAGTTTCTGCGGGTGTTGCGCAGCCATGATCTGGAGCCGATCGCCGATCCCGGCGGGCTGGTGGCACCGCCGCTGCCCGACCCCGGCCTGATCGGCCCGCTGCCGCTTGCCCCCGCCGGATTGGCGGGTTCCGGGGCCAGCGATGGTTGATCTGCTGCACAGCACGATCTGGCGGCATCGTGCGATCTTTGTCGCCCTTGCGCTGGCCCTGTTCTTTCTTCGCCTGCTTCCCTTGGGGGCAGAGCCGGGGCGCTGGCCCGGCCCCGATCTGATGCTGTGCCTGATCCTGGCCTGGGTGCAGCGCCGCCCGGACTATCTGCCGGCACCTCTGATCGCCCTGGTGGTGCTGACCGAGGATTTCCTGATGCTGCGTCCGCCCGGCCTGTGGACCGCCATCGTGGTGCTGGCGACCGAATTTCTGCGCGGCCGCGACGCCCTGACCCGCGAGCTCGGCTTTGCCATGGAATGGTTGCTGATTGCGGTGCTGATGACGGCGATGCTGCTGGCCTACCGGCTGGTGTTCGCCATCGCGTTTCTGCCGCAGCCGGGTTTCGGTTTCGCCATGGTGCAGGTGCTGGGATCAATTCTCAGCTATCCGGTGGTGGTCGCGCTTTCACGGATCGTGCTCGGGGTGCATAAACCGGCGATGGGCGAAGTGGACGCACGGGGTCGGCGGCTATGAGACGCAGCGCTCGGGATAGCGACGACAGTGCCCGCCGGATCAACCGCCGCGCCCTGCTGCTGGGCGGGGCGATGACCGCGATGGTTGCCGTGCTGGCAGGCCGGATGCGCTATCTGCAAGTTGATCAGGCCGATCAGTTTCGCCTGCTGGCCGAGGAAAACCGCATCAACATCCGCCTGATTCCGCCGACCCGCGGGCTGATCCAGGATCGCGACGGGCGGCTGATCGCGGGCAACGAGCAGAACTATCGCGTGGTGATCACGCGCGAAGATGCGGGCGATGTCGCGGCGGTATTGCAGCGTCTGGCCAGCCTGATCCCGATGACCGAAGGCGAGATCGGCACCGTTGTCAAGACGGTGAAGCGCCACAGCCCGTTCGTGCCGGTGATCGTGGCGGACCGGCTGTCGTGGGATGATCTTTCCAAGGTCGCGCTCAACTCGCCGGTGCTGCCCGGGGTCTCGCCCGAAGTGGGATTGAGCCGGATCTACCCGCTTGATACCGACTTTGCCCATATCGTGGGCTATGTCGGTCCGGTGTCCGAGCGTGACCTGGCCGAGTTGCAAGACCCCGACCCGCTGTTGCAGATGCCGGATTTCCAGATCGGCAAGATCGGAGTCGAGCGCTGGCGCGAAGACATCCTGCGTGGCCATGCCGGGGCGCGGCGGATCGAGGTCAACGCGGTGGGCCGGGTGATGCGCGAACTGGAACACCGCGACAGCGCCCCGGGGGCCGATATCCGCCTGACGATCGACGCCGGGATCCAGAATTTCGCGCAGGTCCGGCTGGGAAGCGACAGTGCGGCGGCGGTGGCGATCGACCTTGTGACCGGCGACGTGCTGGCGATCGCTTCGGCCCCGTCGTTCGACCCCAACCTGTTCGTGCGCGGCATCTCGCAGGCCGATTATTCCAGCCTGACCGAAGACGATCACCGCCCGCTGGCCAACAAGGCGGTGCAGGGGGCCTATCCGCCGGGTTCGACCTTCAAGATGGTCACCGCGCTGGCGGCGCTGGACGCAGGCGTGATCGACAGCGATACCACCATCCGCTGCCCCGGCTATTACGAGGTCGGCGGGCGCAAGTTCCACTGCTGGAAGCGCAGCGGGCATGGCGTGGTCAATCTGAACCGGGCGCTGGCCGAAAGCTGCGATGTGTTTTTCTACGCGGCGGCGCAAAAGGCCGGCATCGACAAGATCGCGGAAATCGGTCGTGCGCTTGGCCTGGGCCAGCGCCATGACCTGCCGATGTCGGCGATCACCGAAGGGCTGATGCCCGACAAGGCGTGGAAGCAGCAACGCTACGGCCAGGAGTGGCGGATCGGCGACACCATCAACGCCGCCATCGGTCAGGGCTACGTGCTGACCTCGCCGCTGCAACTGGCGGTGATGACGGCGCGGATCGCGACCGGGCGCGCGGTGGCCCCGCGGCTGATCCACATGATCGACGGCAAGCCGGTCGAGATTGCCCCGCCCGCGCCGCTTGGGCTTGCTGCCGCCGATCTGGCGGCCGTGCAGCGCGGCATGTTCGAGGTGATGAACGGCGCACGCGGCACCGCACGCGGCGCGCGCATCGAGGATCCGGCCTTGCAGATGGCGGGCAAGACCGGCACCGCGCAGGTCCGCAACATCTCGAGCGCCGAGCGCGCCAGCGGGGTGATCTCGAACGACCAGTTGCCGTGGGAGGCCCGCGATCATGCGCTGTTCGTGTGCTATGCCCCGTTCGACGCGCCGCGCGTGGCGGTGTCGGTCGTGGTCGAACACGGCGGCGGCGGCTCGACCGTGGCCGCCCCGATCGCGCGCGACATCCTGCTGCGCTGCCTGTCGGACGGGCTGCCGCCGCTGAGCGCCTACCCCGCCAGCCAGCGCAGTCGGATCGAGTCGCAGTTCAGGGCGATGAAGCTGCGCACCATTGCGCCGGCCCAGCCGGGCAAGTCGCAGGCATAGGGGGCGGCGGTGAGTTTTCTCGAATACCGCATCAAGATGGTGCCGACCGGAGTGCAGAAGGTTCTGCACCTCAACTGGCCGCTGATCCTGCTGCTGACGGCGGTGGCCGCGATCGGCTGGCTGATGCTTTATTCGGTGGCGGGGGGGAATCTGGCGACCTGGGCGGCACCGCAGATGAAGCGGTTCGGGGTCGGGCTGGGGCTGATGATTGCCATCGCCTTTGTGCCGATCTGGTTCTGGCGCAACCTGTCGGCGCTGGCCTACCTTGGCGCGCTGGCGCTGCTGCTGGTGGTCGCGTTCTTCGGCCACACCGGGATGGGGGCGACGCGCTGGATCAACCTTGGCTTCATCATCGTGCAACCTTCCGAGCTGATGAAGGTGGCCCTGATCATGTTGCTGGCGGCCTATTACGACTGGCTTGACGTGAAGAAAACCTCGCATCCCTTGTGGGTGCTGATCCCGGTCGGGCTGATCCTGTTGCCCGCCGGGCTGGTGCTGATGCAGCCTGATCTTGGCACCGCGCTGATGCTGGTGCTGGGGGGCGCGGTGGTGATGTTCTGTGCCGGGGTAAGCTGGCTTTACTTTGCCGCCGTGATCGGGGCCGGGGTCGGGCTGGTGGCGGCGGTGCTGACCTCGCGCGGCACAAGCTGGCAACTGCTGCACGACTATCAGTTCCGCCGGATCGACACCTTTCTCGATCCCGGCTCGGACCCGCTGGGGGCGGGCTATCACATCACCCAGGCGCAGATCGCGCTGGGCTCGGGCGGCTGGGCGGGCAAGGGGTTCATGCAGGGCACCCAGAGCCGGTTGAACTTTCTGCCCGAAAAGCACACCGACTTCATCTTCACCACCCTGGCCGAGCAGTTCGGCTTTGTCGGCAGCCTGTCGCTGTTGGTGCTTTACGTGCTGATCGTGGGGTTCTGCGTGGTTTCGGCCTTGCAGAACAAGGATCGGTTCTCGGCGCTGCTGATCCTCGGGGTGGCGGCCAACTTCTTTTTCTACTTCGCGGTCAACATGGCGATGGTGATGGGGCTGGCCCCGGTGGTGGGGGTGCCGCTGCCGCTGGTTTCCTATGGCGGATCGGCGATGCTGGTGCTGCTGGCTTCGTTCGGGCTGGTGCAGAGTGCCCATGTCCATCGGCCGCGCTAGAGCCGGGGGACGGATGGATATTTGGACCAGTAAGAAACCGGGGGGCAGGCAATGGTGGTGAATGTCTTCTTTGCCGCGGGGGCGGCGCTCTGGGCCGAGTATCGCGCGCCGCTGAAGCAGGCTTTTGCGGCGGCCGGGCTGGATGTGGCGTTAAGTGACACGGTCGGGCCGCCGGAGCTGGTCGATTACATCGTGTTCGCGCCGGGCGGCGTGATAAGCGATTTCGCGCCCTATGTGCGGGTCAAGGCGGTGCTGAACCTGTGGGCGGGGGTCGAGCGGATCGTCGGCAATCCGACGCTGGTGCAGCCGCTATGCCGGATGGTCGATCCGGCACTGACCGCAGGCATGGTTGAGTATGTCGTGGGACACGTGCTGCGCCACCATCTCGGGATGGACCGGCATATCCTGAAGCAGGCAGGTTGGAGCCAGGTGCCGGTGCCACTGGCGCGCGAGCGGCGGGTCGCAATGCTGGGGATGGGCGAACTGGGGCAGGCTTCGGCGGCAGCGTTGCAGGGGCTGGGGTTTGCGGTGACGGGGTGGAGCCGGACGGCCCGGGAGGTGCCGGGCATTGCCTGCCGACATGGCGAGGTGGGGTTGGAGCAATGTCTGCGCGCGGCGCAGATCGTGGTGACGCTGTTGCCGCTGACGCCCGCGACCGAGGGCTTGCTCGATGCGCGGCGGCTGGGGTGGCTGCCGGAGGGCGCGGTGATCATCAATCCCGGGCGAGGCGGGTTGATCGACGACGCAGCGCTGCTGGCGGCGCTTGATGGCGGGCGGCTGGGGCATGCCACGCTTGATGTGTTTCGCACCGAGCCCTTGCCCACGGGGCATCCGTTCTGGACCCATCCGCGCGTGACCGTGACGCCGCATGTGGCGGCGGCAACCCGGGCGGCCAGTGCCGCCGCGGTGGTGGCGGAAAACATCCGGCGCTTTGAGTCCGGGCTGGCGCTGCTGCATCTGGTGGACCGGGCGCAGGGTTACTGAACCGAAGGGCGACGTTTGCGGCG
>Ga0210051_1004477_pt1 | contig 13616 bp, 12 predicted proteins | sample CryGey092014_all_FD_185464 | JGI IMG/M metagenome (GOLD analysis project Ga0210051, IMG submission 185464) | Groundwater microbial communities from aquifer - Crystal Geyser CG23_combo_of_CG06-09_8/20/14_all (SPAdes) (version 2) | ecosystem: Environmental > Aquatic > Deep subsurface > Groundwater...
ATTTGAGAGATTGTTCGCCAGCTAGCTTAGTTAGACCATATGGATTGGTTGGCATAAGTGAGTCTGATTCTTTGATAGGATAAGTTGACAAAGGATTTCCATATACGGCGGCTGAGCTAGCATAAAGCAGGTGCTTGACTCCCGACTCCACTGTGGTTTGCCAGACATTGCGTGAACCCAGATCATTAACTTTTTTGTAGTCTGCTGCTTTTTCTACACTTTCAGTCGCATTAACCAAGGCGGCAAGATGGATAACTTCTGAGATATTATGCGTCGCAAATACTTTATTTAGCTCCTCTAGATCACAGATGTCTCCAACTACCAATTCTTCACCATGTAGCAATGCACTTTTACTTCCCTGGGATAAATTGTCGTAAACTACGATCTTCTCGCCAGCTTCAGAGAGCGCTTTGACGATATGACTACCTATGTATCCACAACCACCTGTAACTAAGATCATTGTTTTATTATATCCGTTTGAATAAAGCTTCATATTGATCTACCATCTTGTCGCTCGAGTATTTATCCATTACTTTTTTACGATTGATTGTGGCTAATTGCTCAGTTTCACTATCCGTCAAATTCAATGCCCACTTGAGTCCAACTGATAGATCTTCCCCATCTTTATATTTGGCGATATAGCCATTGATCTTGTGTGTGACTAATTCTGGTACCCCGCCAACGTGTAAACTCACAATTGGTAGTCCACAGGACATAGCCTCCAGGACTACGAGAGGACAATTCTCGACTAGTGAAGTAAAGAGCAATACGTCAGATGCTTTGTAATACTCTGATAGCAGTTTCTTGTCCTGAATAAAGGGTATTATGGTTATATTGTCTGAATGTAGCAGACTAGTTCCACTACCAATACAAACAAAATGAACATCTTTGTTATCTTTATATTGATCTATAATTTGTTCTACAAATTTCCAGCCTTTTCTCGGATCATATTGTCCACCCTGAGCAGTGAAAATTATAATTTTTTTACTAGGTGGTAAATTTAGTTTCTTTCTCAATTGTGATTTCAATTTTGGATAAAATATTGAAGTATCAATGCCATTGTAGATCAATTGCTTAGGAAGATTTTTTAAAATGCTCTTTGTCACAATATCATAGAGCCACTTGGAAGGAATAACTATGACGCCATTTTGTAACTCCGAATATATTTCGGATTTTCTCTTCCACATGTATTGGGTATTATCCCAGAGCATCGGCGGGTATGAAGAAAGGTTATTACATCTGTGATACCCATCTTTCCAGGCATTTTGATCTTCTATATATGCACATTTGCCAGTGATGGGTGACATATCATGCAAAGTCCATACCAGTTTTTTTTCTTCAGAAATTTTTATCAAGGTGTCTAATTTGAAGAAATTGCCATGGAGATTGTGACAGTGGACTATATCTGCGGATTTGTACCAAGGGTGATTGAGTATTTCGTCACTTGCACCTGAATCAATGTTGTTGCCGGTAAAATAAGCAATAAGGTGCCTATAGAGCCCAGTAGCATTGTACCTAGTGTGCTGATCGAGCCATTTGGTGATGATCGGTTTATGGAGTTCATAAACATAGTCTTTATTTGATTTTTTGTAGCCAACAATATATTTGACAGAATAACCGCGCTTGATGAGTTCATGGCCTAGATCCCAACCGACGCTAGCTGCCCCGCCCTGGTTGTCAGTCGTCCCGATGATGAGCACTCTTTTTTTGTGCATATTATTTGAGATATGGATTTTTGGGTAAATCAATAATATTATAGCCAGCAGATACCAAACTTTCTCGCACTGCTCTAGATGGCTTGCGCTTGAAAATGATGGCAGATAAGAGACTTCTGTCTCTGATGCCAATCTTGAAAGCCAGATCTAATAACTTGAGGAGAAAAGTTATTTTTCTAAACAAAGGACCTCGTTGCTCTAATAGTTCCTCCTCTACTCCCTTGATGTAGTGATCATCTATACCTGAGAAGGCGATGGTTGGCAGTCCTATCCCACAGGCTATTTTGATCAGTTCACGCCGCGTGATGCCATAGACATAATTGCCCGAAATCTCGAATCTATCCACCTGAGTGCCGACTTTTTCTACTGACCAGAGTCTGGCCCAAGAAAATCCCCTCTTGTTTACATCATTTGGCTCGATGAGAACTACTGCATCTTTGGCTACTCTAAGCATTTCATAAAGAGCGATGATGGGTCGAGGGAAATGATGGTACGACTCTTTGCACAAGGCATAGTTGAAAGAATCGTCTGCAAATGGCAGCTTTTCGGCATTGGCCCTCTTATATTTTTTAATATAGCCAATTTTTTGAGCATATGACAGTCTGGTGGTCGAAATATCGGTGGCTAAGGCTATACCTCCGTGTTGCTCAATATAGTGAGCTTCGTGACCATAACGTCCATCACCTATGGTAAGCCATTTTTTGCCTTTAGCTGACTTTAATAAGGGGTGTATGAGCTCATACATACGAAGATGTCGCCAAGCACCAACAGAGTTTGCGTCTAGACCGTCTTGATTAGTTAGAGGTTGGTGGTTTTTGTCGTGTTGGGATTTTTGAGCAAGATAATATTTGGTTATGTCTTTTTTCATACTATTTGGTAGCGATTATTCTGACCTGGGACCAGTGATCATCTACAAAATGACCCTTGATCCAAGATAAAGTCTGGAATACTCTCATGCCAAATATTCTTTCTATTAGCTCATAATGTTTTGGCCATTTGTAGAGCTGGGGACTGACTGAAATTATCTTATATCCAGCGGCCTTGAAAATGTTGCCCAGATTCATGGGACTCCAAGAAAACAAGTGATGATTGACATCTTCTGGATCATAAGAATATTTATATGTATCACATGGGACGTAAAAGATGATGAGGCCACCCTTTTTGAGTCTGGGATAAAGAGCGCGGAGCTCACCGAGGGGATTTTGGGTATGTTCGAGGACATGGTTGGAGATGATAACATCGGCCCAATTATTGGGTATGTACTTTGCGCTTGCGACTACTTTCCCAATATTTTTCTTTGCTTTGGCTCTGGCTGAATTATTAATTTCGATGCCGATCTTCTCTTTGCACACTATATTTTTGAGTAGATATCCCCCACCACATCCATAATCGATAACTCTATAATTGGGTTTTATAAATGATGAAAATTTACTTAGATTAGCTCTGCCACCAAACTCTCCGACACGACTCTGCCAGTTAAAATATTTTTTGTTGTAATATTTTTGCATGCCCTTACTTTCCCATGATAATAAATATATGAGTCGAGATAAATTTATTTTTGATGCCTAAGCGAGTTAAACCAAATCCAATCAGATTGATACCATAAGTGAGAATTTGCAATAAAATATTTCTTTGGGACAATTTTTCTAGCCACACCATCCCCCCACTCACATAAAATATTTTGAACTTCTTGGGCTTGAGAGATCTTACAATACGCGTGAGATTGGGGATATCCATAGCATCTAAATTGTGAATATTGAGATTGGATGGATCAAAGACAAGCTGATAGATACCATTGAATCCCAAGAAATTAGGTATACCAATGATCGCTGTCCCATCCGTACTTACCAGATTCCAGTGTCGTCTAATTACCTCTGCTGTATCGTCAAAGTGCTCAATAAACCCAAGAGAAAAGACAACGTCATATTTCTTCCGAGATTGATAAGTAAAGAAATCTGATTTGATGATGTCCAAATCTTTTATTGTAAGTCCATTGACTTTGGCAAGACGAGAGATAATCTGGGGTTTGATCACGTAATCCAGAATGGTTGTTTTGAGGTGCCAGAATTTTCTAAAAAACACTGCATAATGGCCTGGGTATCCTCCTACTTCTATCATCGCGTGATAGGGTTTACCCGTAAGATATTCGCGAAAGATCCCATGGAATGAAAAGTCATGGTTGATGATTTTGATTGCATCTTTGGAATTCCAATAATTTGTCCAAAAATCTCTTGTAGTTAACTCTTTTTGCATAGTGGCCATTTTACTATAGATCTGATTAATAGCGAAAGAATAATGATTGGACTGAGATACGCAACCATCTCTGTTTGCCGATCTACATTTATGTTGCGCTGGACTCGCCTAGGATGTTTGAGAGGAAATATCATTTTGCTTGTCTCCATCCCCATGACTCGGCTTTTCCTGGTAGTATGTGTGGCTTTTGTGCCATAGCCGATGTTTGATACCAAATTACGATCTGGGATGATGGTCAGCTTGGTGTTTTTTAAGGCAGAATATGTCCAACGATAGGCCCAGGAATCTACTTGGCCAGCGCTCACCATATCGAATATCATAGTCCAATATAAAGCTAGTACTCTACTAGACAATGTAGTATTTAGCCAATTGTTCTGACGCAATTTGGTCCAGTCGGTCAAGTTATCATCATACAAATCCCAGGCTCTCTTCCAGGTTGCCCAGCCCCAGGAGTGAACATAGCGAGAGAAATAGTAACTCTTCTTGATTTCATTCTTGCCAAACTGAAAGTTGTTGCCAGAAATGGAGATTATTTGATCGTTCTTCGCATATTTCTTGAGTAATTGTTCACAATAGGGGAAGAAGGATGGATCAATGACAAGATCATCTTCCAGAATAATTGCCCATTTTTCTTTTTTGAAAACTGTGTCAAGTCCAGATACTACGCGTTTGTGTAGTCCCATATTGACTCTCGCATATATTTTGTGGATCTGGCATGGCCAATCTATCTCCTTGATCATATCTCTGGCATAATCACATGCTGCTTTGTCTTGGGGAGTTTTGGGCCCGTCGGCTACAACGTAGATATTCTTTGGTTTGACTGATCTGAGATTATTGACCAGATTTTTAGTTAGATCTGGACGATGATAAATGATCAATACAATTGGGATATTCATAGTTGCTCTAATGCTCGAATAATGGTCATACGATGCGATTCGATCCTAATATTGTGTAGAATCATGAGGTAATTGAGATCTTTCTTTCTTAACATGGCAAGGGGATTATAACTCATGGAACTCCTAAAGTATCTTGCATAATAATGATCCCAGAGCGAAAGGGCTTGAGCATTACTAGCCGCTAAATAATCTTTGGAGACAATAGCTTTGGAGCGATCCCGAAATAGAGCTATAAGCTTTGGATCAAAGTCTACAATATCATGATTTCTTGAGACCGGAATAACTTTGACCGAATAATGGTGATCTTGACTTATTGATAAAGAAACTGCATACCCAGAATTTGATGAGCTAATACTTGAATTTTTGAAGAAAAAGTTACCAAGGCTGTAGTAAATCGTTTTGTGGCGATATCTTTCCCAACCTTGAGGAGAATGCGAATGATGTCCTATGACTATATCTGCTCCCAAGTCGATAAAATGGCGATATCGAGAACGCCATTCTGGTAGAGGTAAAGGAGATTCTTCTCCAGCGTGTGGTTGGACGATGACAAAATGTCCCCTGGCTTTAGCTTGAATAATATTCAAATCTATCTCCGGATCGTTGATCCAAGCCACGCCTATACTTGGTTCTATGGATGGAAAAACTCCAAACTCATGCTCGCATCCTGAAACGTAGGAAATAGTTAAGTCCTTAAGTTTAATTGTGAGCGGGGCATATCCAACACCGACGTAATGTGCTTTGGTTCGCGCAATCTCTTTGAGAGTACTCCGAAGCCCCGCTTCAGCGTAATCCATGAGATGATTGTTGGCGAGGTTAAATAAATTTATTCCAGATGAAATACAATACTTTAAGACAGTGGGCGGCTGGCTAATACTGGGTCCAATTTTTGAGGCTGGTGTAGAGTTAGATGTAGTGGGACCTTCAAGGTTGCAGGAGATAAGATCATGAGTAGAAAAGACTTGTTTAAGCTTGTTACTAAGCCAATTGATTGGTAGCCCCTGTTCGCTGTATACATCGCCGAGAAAAAGAAGTTTGGTGGTCATATCCCTTCACTTTTTAGTAGGATTAATTCTAGAGGTTTTAGAGTTAAATACGCAGAATAGGCATTCATCTGAATATTGGGTATGCGAAGTCTATTGGCGATATATCCTATATAACGAGTATTTAGTGAGAAAGTGGCTAATTTACTTAGTAAATTGGGCGAGAGATTCGAGTTGACCCAATTTATATAATCTGGACGGATAGTTTTCGCTAAGATTTGGACATTTAGTGGTTCGAGTGGATATAGATTGATTAGATCTTGATTGATAGTGTTGGTTTTGTTAACTGGATGTTGATAGTTTTCTTCCCACAAAAGACCATTATCGCGGAAGTATTGTGTTTGCCATAAACGATTTTCACGCTCGCTGGATGGTAGATTTAGCATAGCACCAACTAACTCAGGATCCAGAAAAGGTCCATAAAATTGCAATCCCAATGATGCTGGAACTTTAAAGAGGTAGGAGAGAAGAATCATTTTCATACGCATTGAAGCAATTAGCTGTCCTTCGTTTTGCACAAGCTCTCTCCTGTGTTGCTTGAAATAGATATCTTTCAGCTCGGTTGGCTGACCCAATATGGACGCAGTAGGGTCGGCATGGACACCATGTGAATATCCGAGACGTGAAAGGTCATTGATAGAGTTTATCTTGTCTATAACAACCCTACCTGACCATGCATCACCGATTATTCCACTCAGAACTGCGCCTTGGGCATGTTTTTGGTTAATTTGCTGGTAAAAATCCATTTGGTACATACCATGAGCATGTGTAGATACCCCGTAGAGGTCATACCAGCCCTGAGTATATTCATGATAATTGCCAAATCTAATTTGTTCCCATTTAATTTTTAGTTGGCGTGCGGTAGCTGAGGCATATTTAACTTCAAATGAATCATCCTGTTTTGTTGTAGGCCCAAATGTATAGGCGCAAGCATTTGATTTGTTCTTGATAAGCGAGGCCAGCAGCCTGGAATCATAGCCTCCGCTAAGTGGGATAACTACCTGAGTTTTTAAACTCTTTTCCCATGACTGAACTTTGGTTTTAATAAGCTCAACTACATCATTAGGTTTTGTGGGTTTGTGAGACCAATTGATTACTGGATCTGGAAGATCCATCAGTTTTAGTTCACCTCCTTCATTGCTAGTGATTTTTTGATTAGGGGAGAGAAATTTTACATTCCGGATGGGAGTTTGACCAAAAACTGAATAACCCCAAGCGAGGTAATTGACTAGACCTTCGGGATGGAACTCAATATGGGTGTAATCTATAACTTCGTTGACATTCCGACTAATCTTGCCAGTTTTCTCGTTATAAAAGATTGGATCAGAGGCAAGCCAATCGGATTGTAGAGTATTAGATTTTGTCATAGATTTGTTTGGTCATAGAGATACTAGCAATTTTCCAGGATTCAGATAATTGTCCCCAAGAAGAGTTGGAATTTGAAAAAACTCCGATGGCCTTGGTGATTTCACTTGAATATTGGGGTAGATTAGTAGTGCGGAGAACTTGGTTGACGAGAGCTAATATGGACGGTTGTTTAGAAACTTTTGGTAAATCTATTGCGAAGCCAGTCTTTTGAGTGTTTTTGTAGATGTATTCTTTATGGTATTTTTTTAAAATATGACGTAAGGGTGCCTTGCTACCTAGTTCGTCGACCTTAAACTCTATAGGCATGGCACGAAGAAATTCGACTAAGCGATAATCCATGAAAGGAGCTCTAGACTCTAGGCTTTGTGACATGGATAAGCGATCAAATGCGCGAAGTACCATTGGTAAAATTTTATAAGTAAAACTCTGCTGAATAATATTTTCAGCGCGTATATGCGCAGAGATATAGCTAGTTAAATAGGTCTTCAAAAATAGCAAAATAAAAGGTATTTTAATCTGATTTTCTCCGATACCTAGGTTGAGAGTTTTTAGATAGGTTCTATAGGCTTTATAGGAGTCCGTAAATTTACCTTTTTGTGCGAGTTCTTTCCAAACTGCTTCGATCATGTATGGATATCCACCAAGCTGTTCATCGCTTCCGTGCCCTTCTATGACCACCCGGAAGCCTTTTCGACTGATGGCTCGATAAAGTGCTTCATAAGCAAGGCTCGAGGGATTCCAGATAGGGAACTCAAGATGGCGTAGGTTAGTGATGAGATCATTTGCGGTGTATTTAGGTTTATTTTTGATCGTAAGAAGTTTGTCCCTATAATCTGTGGTTAAGCGTTTGGCAATAAGGAATTCATTGATTTTTGAATCTTGGTTGATATACGTAATAGCTTGCACAGATGAATTGATTCTTTCTTTAGTCAAGGTGTAGATCGCAGTTGAGTCGAGCCCGCTAGAGAGAGTAATACAAATAGGGACGTCTGCCCGATATCTAATTCTGATTGAATCAGTAAGTAAGTCTTCGAAAATTTCTAGAGTGGCGACTTTATCTTGAAAGATAGATTTGTCAAAATGGTAATCTGAGTAGTGATACCACGTTGCTTTAGTAAGTTGGTGAGCGCCTTTTAGACATAGATATGTCCCTGGCATAATTTGTTTAATTCTTTTAATAAATGTTTCTTCACAATAATCAGACGCTGTATCTTTGAGATAGCTATCAATAAGCTTGGGGTTGAGCACTACTTTAGGCAACAAGCTCATAAGTGGTTTGGTCTCAGAGGAAAAATAAAATTTGTTACCAAGTTTTAGATAATATAAAGGCTTAACACCAAATCGATCCCTGATTAAATAAAGTTTGCGAGTCTTTTGGTTATACCAAGCCACGCTGAACATGCCATTTAACTTATTGAGTATTTTTATACCTTTACGGGCTAATAGTTCAAGTAGAACTTCGGTATCTGAAGTAGTAGATAGTTTTACATGACTAAGATATTTGCGCTTAAGCTCAAGGTAATTGTAGATTTCGCCGTTGAGACAAATGATATTGTCCCCTTTTTGCATGGGCTGGTTCGCTTTGATTGACAAGTCAATAATAGCTAGCCTTTGCTGTCCTAGAGTCCAATCTCCTGCCATCACATACCCATCGTCGTCAGGTCCACGATGATGCATGGATTTGAAAAATGATTGTAGCAATAGACCGTTGACTTGGTTAAAACCAAAAATGGAACACATGACTCACCTTCCTCACGAGACCACGAGCTGAATTTCTCATGAAATAATAGAGATCAATGAAGAGCTTAAGGTTCGATGTCCCCAGTGTCGAAAGAATAGTAGCTGGATTAAGAATAGATTGATTAAATTGTCGTGACTGCAAATAGCAATATGCAGATATCTTGGGATTTCCCTGGATAAGGAGCCAGGCAAGATCATTATAACTATCGCTATTGTTATGGTGACCTGGGTAAAAATACTCTATACCTTCTATTTTCAGGAGATCTAACATCATCTGGTCTCCCTCACTCACATTGAGCTCATGTAGCTGGTGAAAATCGGAGGCTTCATGGTCGCGCCTTTGTGAAAGGATTTTAGGGATGTGGATAAATTCGTATCTGGAAAGTAAAGCCAGAATCATTTCAACATCTTGCGCGGTACGATTTTTTTCGTTGAAATAACCAACTTCTTTAAAACAATTTTTGTGCACTATAAAGGAGCAGCCATATATCCAAGTTTTAAAATACCAAGCTCCGCCAAAAACCCTTTTTGGTAAGACAGGGTTATTGGAGGTAATTAGGTGACGACCTTCATCAACGACGGCGGTATTCCCATAAAATGCTTTAGCTTTCGGATATTTCTTGATTGCGAGGAGTTCGTCTTTGACTTTGTTTGGGAGATAAATATCATCGTGACTAAGCCAGGCAAACCAATCCCCTTTCATGCGCTTAATGCCATAATTGAGAGCTGAAGCAACACGGCCATTTTTCTTTTTATAATAGCGAATTTTATTACCATATGATTTTGCGATACTCTCGGTCTTACCACCATCAGTCGAGCCATCATTGACAACAATAATTTCAAAATGCTTATCACTTTGCTCTAGAGCGCTATCGATCGCATCACCTAAATAGTTGGCCCCATTATATACAGGAATAATAATAGATATTACTGGCTTTATTGTCATAGTTTCTGCCAGTTAGATAAGAGAATGCGCAAGACCGTGTCGCTTACGTTTGTCTTTGTATAATCTACAGGGACAGGCCAATCAGTTCTTTCGTTTACCACAAATTGTACGGCGTTATAAATAGAGTCTTCATCGATACCCGTTACGAGGTTGCTACCTGAGTCAATAGTTTCATATCTTTCGGTTGCGTCTCTAATCAGTACCTGCGGAATATGGAAGATAGCACCTTCTTCTTGGATAGTACCGCTGTCACTAATAGCGCAGAAGCAGTTCATCTCTAGATTAACAAAGTCAAAAAATCCGAGTGGTTCTAAAATGATAAGCCCCTTGGGAATAACTAATTTCTCATGGGCAATCCGATCGGCTGTATGTGGGTGCATGCTACAAATAATAGGGAGCTTGTAAGTCTCAACGACTTTCCCTAATGCTTTGAGAATGGTGTTCAATCTTTCCTTATGATCAACAGTCTCAGCACGGTGGAGTGTAAGGAGAAAAAAATGCTTTGGTTTAACACCTATTTTGTCCATAACTTGACTTTGCCCTATTTGCTTTTCGTAATTCTTAAAAACTTCATAAATAGGATTTCCTATGACAAAAATTTTGTTTGGTTTATATCCTTCACCGAGTAATATTTCTTTACTACGCTGAGTATATGGCATTTGGATGTCGGAAATAGTATCGATAATACGGCGATTTGCTTCTTCGGGAACTCGATCATCGTAGCAGCGATTACCAGCTTCCATGTGATAAATGGGAATTCCCAATTTTTTGGCGGCGATAGCAGATAGCCCACTATAAGTATCGCCGAGAATCAAAACTTTGTCAGGCGATATTTTCTGGAATAGGTCATAACACTGTTCTAGTATTTTCCCTACCATTCCCATTGTTGTATTCGATTTGGTTTTCAAAATATAATCTGGTTTGCGAACACCTAAATCACTGAAAAAAATATCATTTAGAGTTTTTGTATAATTCTGACCAGTATGAATAAGGGCGTGATCAGTATAATTGTCTAATTTGGGAATAATTTGACTGAGTTTAATGATTTCTGGACGAGTCCCTAGAATTGTTGCTATTTTCATACCAAAATTTCTCCGTTTTGCGTATTAATATTTAGCAGATTATATTTTTCTAGCATTTCTTTAATCTCTTTAACGCTCATACCAGGAATTGCTGAGTTGTATTCTTCGGTAAGGATCTTCTCATGTTTAACGCTGCTCTTTAGTTCGGGTAATAGTGGCTTTATGACGTAATATTTTCCCCGAGAAACAGTTCGCCACGCTTCCTCTGCGGCTACGAGACTTTCATATACTTTTTCTCCTGGCCTGATTCCGGTATATTCGATTCTAATAGGTTTTGTTCCAATCATTGCTTTGGCCAAGTTAACCATGCTAGTAGAACCAATTTGGGGGATGTAGGTCTCACCTCTTTGTCCTCCAAGGATAGCCGCAACAATAACTTCAACGGCTTTCTCTAAAGGAATTAGGAATCTAGTCATATCTTTAGTAGTGATAGTTACGGGTCCCCCGCGCTTTATTTGATCTAAGAAAAGAGGTATGACCGACCCACGAGAGGCCAAGACATTCCCGTAACGCACACATATAAATCTGGTTTTGGGAATAGTTATGTTAGCTCCGATGAAAACCCTTTCTTGAAGTGCCTTGGTCATACCCATAACATTAATTGGCTTACAGGCTTTGTCTGTGGAAACACCTACAACCGTATGAACACGTAATTGATGTTCTTGGATTGCTTTAATAATGTTTGTTGGACCCAATATATTTGTCAAGACAGCTTCTTCTGGAAAGTATTCACATGATGGTACTTGCTTGAGGGCGGCTGCATTTATGACAATATCCACACCACGCATCGCCATCGAGATTGAGTGAAAATCACGAATATCGCCAATTCTAAATTCTAATAACTGTTTAAAATTGTTATATATAACTTCGTCGGTTGCATTCTGATTTTTCTGATATGAAAGCCTCATGTAGTGTTGTTTTGCTTCATCACGAGAAAAGATAATAATTTTTTTGGGTATACCGTAAATGCCAGATAATATCTTACGTGTAAGTACCTGACCAAGAGAGCCGGTACCACCTGTGATTAAAATTGTTTGATCTCTAAATACTTGCAGACATCTCCTTGATCATCTGATCCCATGCTGGTGTTTTATAGCCAGTTATGGTGGTAAATTTATGACAGTCCAGCGAACGATCAACTACTGGACTATTTGTCTTGTTTATTGTAACGCTTTTGCCATATTTTGTGGCTAGCAAATTGAGTAAATCATATTTAGTGATAGGCTTTGAGCTAATATGCAATATTCCAGAAAGTTGATGTATTTTAGGAATTATATGTTTTTCAAAAACATTGGCTAGCTCCAGAGTAGTTACGCCTGAGTAAATCGCATTAGTATAGCCGGAAATAGGGCCATTTTGAGCTAGGAACCATTCGAGTAGACCATGGCTAGAAGCTAATTCGTGGCCAATCGTGGAGGTCCGAATAGTGAGCGTATTGGGCTCTAGAAGTTCACCTAGCCACTTGGTTTGTCCATAAATATCTTGAGGGTCAGGGGTATCTGTTTCTAGATACGCCCCCTGCTGACCGCTAAATACACAATCTGAGCTAAGTTGGACTACTGTTGCTCCGACTTGCTTCGCCAAGCCCACAAGTTGATGTGGCCAAAGAGAATTAATTGCAAAGGATAATGGCAAGTCCTTTGCACCTGGTAACTGCTTTACGACCCCTATGGCATTGATAATAATGCTCGGTTTAATTTGATCAATAATCGTGGCCACAGAAGATAAATGTGATATATCTACTCCAGAAATAAGCTTTGATCTTAGGGGTAGAGGGAATTTATTAATATGATCTGGATTTTTGACAATACCATAAATCTCGAGATTCTTACATAGATATAATTGACTATACAGTGTATGGCCAATCATACCGTTTGCACCAAAGATAATGATTGTTTGACGTAAATTATGTTTTTCCATACTTTCTAATATTCATATACATTTTAACAGTATTAGCGGCAATCGTTTTATAATCTAAACGTTTAGAGATCGTACTCCAATTAAGTTTTGCCGCGGAATCAACTAGTTTGTCGCTTTTTAATGCCTGGGTAATTTTTTGAGTGATCAAGTCGATATTTGTAGGTTCTACAAGAAAAGCACTTTCCCCTTCTTTAACCCATTCGTCGGCGGCAGAGTGAGTTGACTGAATTGGGAATGTTCCTAGCGCCATTGATTCAAGGAGCGAATTGGGTACGCCATCTGTAAGACTGATATTGAGCGAAATGCGAGCGTGAGCGTACATTTTCAATACCTCACGGTGAGAACTGTTTGATTTGACTAATTTTATTTTTAAACCATACTTATTCGCTAGTTGATATGCTGAGTTATATACCTCGCTACCCTCTTCCGTAGAGTAGAGAACTAAACGATAGCCTGCAAGTGCTTCACCACAATTATCTAGTGCCTTGACCCCAGCTAGGGCATTACCTGACCAACCTTGATACCCCTTAATCACGACGTCTTTTCTTTTGGAGCTGACTATACGAGGTATTTTTTTGATTTGGTTTAATCTAAGTCCTCCGGTTGAGTGAATGTAAATAATTTTATTTTTATTTGCTCCATTTTTAATTGCTAGT
>Ga0210051_1004478_pt1 | contig 13616 bp, 6 predicted proteins | sample CryGey092014_all_FD_185464 | JGI IMG/M metagenome (GOLD analysis project Ga0210051, IMG submission 185464) | Groundwater microbial communities from aquifer - Crystal Geyser CG23_combo_of_CG06-09_8/20/14_all (SPAdes) (version 2) | ecosystem: Environmental > Aquatic > Deep subsurface > Groundwater ...
ACGCCTTCGCCACCCACTTGCTGAACCACGGCGCAGACTTGCGCGTGGTGCAGATGTTGCTGGGACATGCCGATATTTCCACCACGCAGATTTACACCCACGTTGCGCGGGAACGGCTCAAGCAGCTTCATGCCAAGCATCATCCGCGAGGTTAGCTGGTGGCACAGGTCTTATGGGTGAGTGAATGATGCATAACAGATGCCCCTCTTTTTAGAGGATGAAGATGACTTGGTCAGGCTGATTTATTTCATGCTTCCTTGCGTTTGAGTAACTCAATTGCCTCCGCGAGTTGTTGTTCTATTGAATGGATGCGTTCCTCCACGCTGTGAATAGCTAACTCTGCGCGTACATTAACTTCACGATTTACTTCTGCATCAATCCGATCTCGTGCGGCATGGCGGTTCTGCGACATCATGATAATGGGAGCCTGAATAGCAGCCAGCATTGAGAGAACGAGATTTAGCCTGAATATTGCATAAGTAGGGCGAACAACACAGTAAGCATTTGATATAATTGAAATTATCAAGAAACCGATTCGTAAAAAATGTCTACTTGTCCTCGCCCTGCTGCTGATTTTACCCCAGAACAACTTCGTTTTCCTGCCATTCCTGGCTACACAGTTCGTGCCGATTTCACGGGAGGCGAACGCTCTTCCGATCTGGATGCCGCTATATTGGGCGCGGTTGATCGTCGCATTGGCATGATTGATCGCTTCGCGAACCCCTATTCTGCTGCGCGGCGATGGGCACTTCTCCAACCCGGAGTTGATGCAGTTGATCCTCGACGAGGGTAATGCGGATTTTATCTTCGGCCTGACGGGCAACGCGGTGTTGGCGCGCCGTGCGGAGGGTTGGATGAAGAATGCACGTGGACACCTCGCGTTACATCAGGCGATGCACGCCCAAAAACGCGACCCTGCCATTCAGGCGGTGCGCCTGTTCGGCGAGTTCGAGTATGCGGCCAAGTCCTGGTCGCAAGCGCATCGCGTGGTGCTCAAGGCCGAAGTGCTGGCATCTGCCTGTCGGCAGACAGGGGGCAGCAATGGCGCACCCAATAAACCTAAATCCGGCGGTTAACTGAATTTTACCAACCCTTTCATGAGGTTAAATAAGGTTCGTGGGTGCGACAGATTCGCACATAACGCTATGTAGGTACGAATGAATTCGTACCTACATCCGCTTCAACTGCTGTTTTAAGGATAAGGACAACGAACGTTTCGTGGTGACCACGCTGCGTAGCCCGACCCCCAGCACCCTCTATCAACAGGCGTATTGCGGGCGCGGACAGGCGGAAAACGGGATCAAACAAGTCAAATGCGATCTGAAATCCGACCGGACCTCAGCGTCATCCTTCATTGCCAACTTTGGCCGACTGCTGCTGACGGCAGCTGCCTATGTGTTGCACCAGCAGTTGCGCCAACTTGGGCTGCAAGACACCCCGCTGGCAAACGCGCAACCCAAGACAGTCATCCTCTCGCTGTTCAAAATTGCCGTGCGGATCAAACCATACAAGATCGCGTGCACCTGCCTACGGCCTGCTCGGTCAAATCAATACGGGCACAGGCAAATCAATACTGGCACAGGCAAATTAATACGGGCACAGGCAAATTAATACGGGCACAGGTCTGTCAACGACTTTGCCCGGCCGGCAGGAAACCCGCCATGCGAGCCTCTCCATGACCCGACACGTTTGGCACACGAGACGGCGCCACCCCCCTTTCCGACAACTGACTCACGCTTTACCCCGCCAACGGGGGTTAGGGGAGCTTCGCCTGAAAATCAAAAAAATGCCACTACACTTTTGAAAATCGCACCGATGCAACTTTATGCAAAGTTCAGGCTAGACCTGAAGCAGTGAGCTATGGCTTCCGACACGGCTTCCATCTCATCCTATAAATTGCAAAAACTTCATCGATCGACAAACAAATAAGTTGGAAAAGCTTGCCCTGCCAAGTCCACCGTAGATTTTGCAATCGCCTGACCCTGTTCGTTCGGTTCACCGGCAAACGGGAATTTCAAATTCTGCCGATATGGCGACTGGGCTTGCCAATAGGAGAATCCTTGATCTAACCAAATTTTTGTCAGGTGACCGTCATCAGTCTCAATTTCCAGAAGACGGGCATGCATCGCGTCACGTTTATCCATGCTGCGCAGGACGCTGTCCATACCACAATAGTCAAATGCAGCACTAATAGCTGAGGCGCGATCTAATACATTTGGCCAATTGTGGTACAAATACATGGGGCGGTTAAAGCCGCCTTTTTCTTCTTGGAAAGGTGCGACCACCAACTCGACTGACTGAACAGACCAACGGTCTTTGTGAGCCATTTTAAGCGCTGAAATAAAATCAAGAAGTAGCGCGGTAGGAAGGGGCGCGTTCAAATAACGGTCATGGTAGGCAACACGAATTACTTCCCCTTTGCCTCCGATAAGATCGGCTCCAAGGTCGTCCTCCAGCTTCGCCAGCAACCGCCGTCCAAATCCATCGGACACACCATCGAGTTCATTTCTAATTTCAAACCGATGAACTTTCCCCTTCATATCCGCAGGTGCATTTGCAGCCATTGAAACTTGCTGCAATAGCTTCCCAGTCGTTTGTGGCTGACCACGCACCAGCAAGTCCGTCCCCATCGCCCATTTCGCATTGGGACAAGCTGCGTCAGTAGAACGATATGCCCATGCCCACGGATCGCGGTCGGTAGCTATTATTTCCGCGACTGCCTGTCCACCAGCCTGACAAGGCGGTGTCTCTCCAGTCCAGACAGAAACTCCGCCAAGACTCGACAAAATAGACAGTACGAAACGATCCGCCTGCGACATGGCATTTACGGCATCGGGAGAAAGTACAAGTTTAATGGCACTCGCAGAGGATGCCCACTTCTGCACCCACCCCCGCAACGGTGACGTTGCGATGTCCCATTCGGAAGGATTGCCCGCAAGATACAACCGCAGTTCTTCTACGCCCGGACGCACCAGTTCCCGAGTGATGGCTTCTGGCAGTGTTTGAAATTCCGCATGAGTACCCCGTCCAAATTGGGTGTCCTCATTGCGAAGCTGAAATTCGTCCAGCCAGCGATCCGTTAAAAACTCCAACGCAGCATGGCGGTTCAGATCATCCATGCGGAAGCGAGTATCGAAATGCAGCAGACAGTGCTGACACGCCCCTTCACAATTCGCAGTACAGCTCAAAATTCCTTTTGCCTTGAGCAAAACCTCTCGCAATCGGTCAGAAACAGACGAGCAATAGCCGGATGCATTGCGGTCAAATAGCACTATCGCCTGTCCAATCCCTCTATTCATCCGAATTTCTTTGGTATCACAACCTAACTCAGAAACCTCGATGCCCAACATTGCAGCAACGGCACTGCGTATCGCCACCGCGAGTGAAAATGCTACACGCCGATCTGACAAAGGCCGTCCATCCAAGTTATACAGCATGAATTCAAGCACGTCTGTTGTCGCTTCATGACCAAGACGCATACCGGGCTTAATGGAAAAGCTACTGCCCTCGCACATCGCCGTTTCACCTCCTTGCGCACCCCGCAGCCGACGATGGGGGATTTGAAATATTTTTGGCAATGCGACACCGCCCTGCTCAACCTCACCATCATCCGACGCGCTGATCATGGGCTCTGCCCGACCGCAGGCCAGACAGATGGCATAGCCCAGACCATTCGTACCTGCGGAATGGTTAAATACCGTACCAATGGGACTTGATCTGTAAGCACCCAGTTGTGGGTTTGTCAGCGGTAGCCATTCACCGTGAGCATTGATCCATGGCGATTCAACGGGAACGAAAGTCTGCGTCGATACGTCGTTATGCGGAGACTCGTAAAGATCAACAGAAAATCCTGCTGGCTCCAGATATGTGAACCGACATTCTGGAATAGATGGCAACGTAGCACCGCAATCCAAGCAGTGCGCAAGGTGATTTGCCGTACCCGTCGTGCCACTGGAGCCACAAATGCGGCAACGCCAAGCTTCCCGGATATTTTGTATCTCGCTGACCGCCTGAACTGAAGCGGGGACATGCCAATTGAGCGTAATTCCAGCGGAGCGATACACCAGACCATCAATCACCACCTCTGCACCCGGCGCATATTCTCTCAGCGCCGTTACCGTATCGCGATTCGGCAATTTCCTGCGGCGCATCCGATTGTCTTCACGCTCGTCTTTCTCGTCTTTCTTGCGTGTTTTGTTACGTTCAATTTCATCGCGGGTCAGTGTTTCAAAGGAAGAAATATCCGTCGGGAAACCATACCCCGGCAGGAAACCACCAGTAGCCAGCTCGCGCAACAGATACTCGCCAGTCAAGCGTCTTTTCTGTATTTGCAACGCTTTGTAGGCAGGGTCTTTCTCCTTGGATGTACCCTGAAACTGATTGACCTGCAACTCTATGGCATCAAACTCGCCGAACCACTTGGTACGAAGATCATCAAGCTTTTTCGCGGATTCGACAATCAATCCACGCAGCGACACGATGCCATCGAAACAGGTGTATCGCAGCAGCGAGCGCAGCCCTACCGTTAAGCTGCCATTCTGTTTTTCATCAAAGCACTCGGCCCAAGCAATGAAACGATCTGAACGCGCATCCTCTTTGGGCAACATCAACCATTCCATATTGAGCTTGACCATATCGCTCCCGCCGGTCAGTTGCGTGCGCAAGAAATTCGCCAACAGCATCGAGTTGATGTGCCGTTGCACGATGATCGCGCTTTCCAGTTTGATGCTGGGAGCGGGCAACTGGGTTTCAAATGCCCAGCGGGTATTCGCAAAAACATACTGATCGTGCGGATTGTTTTTGCAGACAGTCAGCGCGACAGAGCGTGTTTCCGAGCGACGCCCTGCACGCCCCGCGCGTTGCAGATAATTTGCTGGATGAGGTGGCACGTTGTTCATTGCTACGACGGTGATGCCGCCAATATCAACACCCATTTCCATGGTCGTCGAACAACTCAGCAAATTGATACGCCCGGACTTGAATTCACTTTCATATTGTTGCAAGCGGCTGCCGGGTTGCTGCGCCGAGTGCTCCACCGCACGGAAATATCCGCCTCCCTCGACAATCCGGTCACTCAGGTCAGACCACAGACCTTCACTTCTGAGTGATAAGACAGTGGCATCATCCGACAACCAATGGCGTATCTCGGTTAGCCGCTCTTCGAAAGAGGGGAAATCATTGTCCAGTAAGGAACACTTCGGTAATTCAATCGGCCTGCACATCGCAACTTTGTCCGTTGGCTCTATTCTGGGGAGATAGGGCGTCACACCTTTCAAGGTTACGTCCAGCACCCGCCGTGTTACCGGACATACCCATCCCTTACGGATAGGGGCAAACGCCATATCTTCCAAGGCGAAGTAGCGGCCCGTGCTTCCACCTTGCAACAAACCCACGCGTGTCAGGTCATCCCACGCGCATCTCAAGATGCCATCAATTGCATCCCGCCCATTGGATGAGGCAGGATCAAGTTTTAACACGTAGCCCAATAACCGCACCAAACGATTTTGCATACCGGCAGGGTTGCATTGTGGCCATTTCTTGATGCGGTTGCTTTGTTTCTCCTTCGATTCTGGAGGGAGCAATTGTTTGCCGGACAGTCGCTGACCGCCCCATTTTCGCCAGCTATCCGGAAGGTTAACGAATGTGTTCTCCCGAATATGAAAATCCAGCGCAATTTTCAGAAAGTCTCGCCACTCAGGCAAGGTTAGCCTTGCCGTTCCATCTGGAAACTTTGGCAATTGCGTAACCGATTCCAGTTTGGGATAACGAACCGCCACCAACCCCATTGTTTCCAAGCTGTTTGCGCGCTTCGGCCTGCGCGCGAACTCGCGCATTACAAGTATGCGCGCAAGTTTTTCCTTGCCCGTCGCCCCACTAAACTCGGCGGGATCAAGATCGGAGTAATACTGATGTATCCAGTCTTTGGTGTCCGCCTCGACGCTGCTCAAATAGTCCGCAGCGTCATTAAAAGTGATGGGCTTCGGCTGGTGTGCTGCGAGTTTATTTTCCTTTTCCAAAATCAAATTGGACAAAGCAGAATTATTTACCATTTTCAAGGTAGCTATTTCCTGCTGAAGTGCCGCCAATTCCAAATTGCCACCCGCTTGGGTTTTCTGCGCGACGTGCTGGTAGATCAGGCCACGTACTCGGTTGCGCTCGGAGTCCTGTTGCAGTTTGGCGGCAATACGCGCCGTACCCTGCCGACTGTCGGTAAAGGTAATCATGCGCCGCCCGCGTAAAGGCCGTTCCAGCGGACTGATACCTTTTCCTTCAATGTCAGGGCAATACTCCAGCAGAGTTGGAATAATTTCACCCAACAAGAAAGGTGCGCCCAGAATGGCTTTGCGGAACATCTGCCGCCCATGCCCGTGGTGGCCTCCGCAATCCGGGCAAACCATCACACCATCCTTCTCATCCTTCAAGCGCAGCTTGAGGGCATCTGTAATTTCTGGCGGATCGAATACCAAAGATTTTCGCTCAATCAGAGCTTCTCCTGTACCAATCGCGTAGCCATTGGCAATCAGCACTGGCTTTTTCTGGGATGCAATCGCGGAGATTTCTGTTTCTTCCTGTTCGCCCCCTCCCAGATCGTCCTCGGGCACTTCAACATCAAGCGAAAATTCGTCATCGGAATCCTCCTGAACTTGCCACAGGTGGTACTTGCCATCACGATCTGGGCCGATACGCTGCGCCCACAAAAAAGTGGTGTTGCAGTCATTGCATGAGCGCAGTTCAAATACCGGCGAGCCACATTCACAGTGTCGGCGTTCTTCCGTGTAAATCTTGCCATAGTGCCATTCCGGGGAATCAAGTGCCGTGTCACATTTACACGCACAAGCAGGATCGCAACATGCCCACAATCCAGCCAACACGTTGTGAAATGCATGGAGACGCAACGGCAGGAACGGCTGCCCATCTTTCCCGGCTGATTTTGCACTGGTCAGCAAGTCGAGCCAGCGCAGCGTAATTTCGGTTGCGTTCGGTTGCCGCCGCCAGTCATCCCCAAGAATGGCTGGCGCAATATCAGAGAAAGAGTTGGCTGATTTTCCTTTGGCATCGAGGACGAACATCTGTCGAATTCGGCGCGCAGTGCGATTCGCACATAAGGCGTTGTACCGTTCGCCGCCCCCCAGTGATATATCTTCCATCTCTTCGAGGGTGGCATTCTGATATTGCGCGCTACCCGCTAACAGTTCAGGAATTTTGCGCTGTCCGATAACGACGTGCACGCGGCCTTCATCCACACCGGCCAAGCCAGCCAGAAAGGTGCGCAGTTGTTGCCCCGCCTCGCCGTGAGGATCGCCTATGGTGGCTGAAGTTGCGACAAAACGAACTTGATTGCTCGAAACGCCAAAGGCGTGCAGCACCCTACGCAACAGCAAGGCCAGTTCCGCCGCCTGCGAACCAATGTAGGTATGCGCTTCATCCAGCACAATCCACTGGAGCTTGCCTTTCGATGCATCGAGAATTGGCGCATCCTGTGCTCGCACCAACATGTATTCCAACATGGTGGCATTGGTTACCAGCATGGGTGGTGGCGCGGCTCTCAGTGCATCGCGGTCGATCACCTGATTGGGGGTTTTGTCCCGTACATGCTGAGGTTCCTTTTGTGGAGTCAGTCCGTTATACAAACAAAACCGGACACCCTCGCCGAATGCCCCAGTCCATGCATGCAACCGCTCGCGCTGACTTTGAATCAGTGCGTTTAGCGGGTACAGAAACAGCGCGCGAACGCCAACCAGTTTAGCTCTGCTCACCTCATGCTCGCGTACCAGTGAGTCGAGTATCGGCACCATAAAGCACTCGGTTTTACCCGATCCGGTTCCACTAGTTACAACAACCGACTGCGGCTGTTCGCGTGTCAGCCATTCCCATGCTTCGAGTTGGTGTTTGTAAGGAGCGATGTCGCGCGGAAAGCGGTAGTCGCTTGCCTCGCTGCCCATAGGCTTGTCCATTGCTCCGATTAGACTGGGAGACAGCAACGCAGGGGACAAGGCTACCATTGTCCGGTCAGCCGGTTCCCAGCCAAAAGTTGCCTCGAAAACCGGATCGCCGAGAAAACTCCCCGGCTCGCCGAACCCTCGTGAAAAAAGTTCGCTCAGATAAGCTCTTAACTCGGGGCTTGAAAACCCCAAACGGCTTACCGTCGCACGCGCTGCACGGGTCGAAAGCTCAGGAAGCAGGGAAGAAAAATATTGCTTTTTCATTGGGTGCCCGTTGGTTGTCATTTCATTGTGCATTGGTAATCAATGATGCGCAGTATCCCTCTCGCCCGGCACGAGGATGCCCAACGAAAGACAGATTGCGACAGCCTTGCCAAATGCTTGCTCAAACCAGATGGGGTCAAATGCCTTGACCTTGCGGAGCGCCAACCTTCGTTCCGGTTTTCCCCACCACTCCTGGCTGATGCCGGTAACCGCCCAAAGCGCGCAAAGTACCGGAATATTCGCTACCGATACCTTGAAATCATTTGGCGTATCCATCCAAAACATCTTTCTGACAATATCTGGATTCAATTTATTCTTCACTAAATCTGTTGCAACTTCGAGAAATCCTGTAAAGGCTGCTTCAAATAGCGGGCGCTCAGGCCAACTCGCGTCATTTGCATGGCCACGAAACAGGAGATTTTGCGCCAGCGAATCATGGCCGCGCCAAAGTTGTTGTGCGAATGCCAAGCGGTCGCCCTGTGCAATACGCTGAACCTCAACAAGCGACTTGCTCGGATGTCTGGTCAATTCCAGCAATAGCACATCCAGCATCAATTGCAGGGACGGATGTTCAGTTGCTAACCGATCCAGACGGGCTTTAAGGATAATCGGGAAACTGGCCTTTGCATCATCTTCTCCAAGCGTTACAACCCAATATTGGAATAACTTACTGGCAGCGTTCCGCCAGATATCAATAGAGGCAAGTTCCCATACCAAGCCCAGTTCGTCGCGCAGTCGGCGGGCAAATTCAAACAACCGATCTTCGGAAAATTGGCTGCGCAGCAACAGGGAAACCGCAGCCGTCGGTTGCGCTCCAATCAACCGGAAGACATCCAAACTGCTGAGTGGCAAGTGATGAAATGTTTCCAATAAATACTCCATCAATCGCCACGATGGATGGTTGAAGTCTGTTGCCATTGCGTCGAGTATCGCCGCTATAGTTTCCATCCGGACTTCCGCTTCCCGGATAGCCATTGCCTGTGCGAGCGGGCAACCTGAATTTGTGTCCATCTCAGGAGAATCAACTGACTTACCCCATATCGTCGGCCTGAAAAAAACGCTGGATGCGTCATCCGGGAAAATCAGCCACGGCGAATAAGTGGCATTCAGTCCGGCAGCTTGCCAACATGCGGCAGGTACACCCTCTGAGTATTCTTGCTCCAATTGAATACATGTTCCACCCAGATTGGTTAACGGTGCTGCCTTGACAATAACTTGCTCCAGAGCGGCTATGTCTAATCGCTCAATGGTTTTTGCAGGAAAACCCACAGCAAGAGAATCCCGTTCAAGCACAGTCTCATAGCGCGAAACTCGCACTGATGTAGTCGGCCTGCTACCCACAAGCACCGCCACATTCACGGTTGCATCCAACTCGTCCGAGAAACTCATCAGTTTCTCTATGTCCTTTTGCAGATCAATCAGCCTGACTTCTGCCGAACCATTGGGTAACAATGAAATTGGACGCTCAATTTTTAGATCAGCGCTACGCATTTCCCGCTTCCCTTGTCCCAACGTCAGCGACACGTCATACCGTTTGGGTGCCAGTGGATTGCGATCAAAAATACGCAGACGCGCACCGGTTAGATGGCGAAGTGCGATTTCATCCACCTCGCGCAATGGTTTTTCCTTGGCATCGAAAAACCGACCGCCCGCACTGGGAAACGGCAGCTTTACTCGCAACTCCTGTGCGCAGCGTTGCCAACGCATGGCAACGCTTACTGACTCAGGTGGAACATCGCCGCCCTGTAGAAACAGTTTTACACCACGCCCGGCCTGCTCAATTTTGCAATGAAGTCCAAGTTGATCGTCAATCGAAACGTCCGAACAACCCCAACCCTCCAGATGAATATGTCCTTCGCTTGCCGATGTGCCGGATGAGAAGTCTGTACGCGCTGAACTGTCAAGCACTACGAAACGAAAGCGAGCCAGCCGCTCTCCATCCCGCACCAAATAGACATCAAGCGGGCCATGTGCGTTTGTTGCATCTTCAAATCGGTTGTTCGTTCCAGCCGCAAACCAGTGCAGTTCTGCTGTCGGTACGCGGCTACGCTCACCTTCAGGCGGATAGCGAAAAAGCTTTGGAACTCCGATAAATACTGGCTGTGGACTGGAAGGGTAAGCAATTCGGCGACCTTCCCACACATAAGTGTCGGACGCGCTCGTTGCCTGCTTGGTGCGAATCCGATAATACTGTTCGCATCTCCTCAGCGTCATTTCACCGCGCACAGAATAGAGCGCTATCTGTTTATCGCCCAAATGGCAATGTCCGACAATGTCAGCTATTGAGTCTGCGTTCGCGGGTTCAATTTTCCACCCATCAGGAAGAGTAACGACTGCCTCCTCTTCTGGAACGCGCGCACTGCCCGCAGCAACCCACCTTAGTTTTCCATCGCGCAAAACAAAAATCCATGGCTCATCTTGAGAGAGTTCAGCGCCACCTGGGATCGGAAGTGGGTTTCCCCGCAAATCACCGCTTTGTCCGCGCAGATAGAGCAGATGCTCTGAGCAAGCATCAACACCATGCCAAACACATTTGCCGCCAGCAAGCGACACAGTGGCTGTATCTGCCCCCAGAATCTGGCGACCTTCGCAAAATGGTTTGCGTTTATCCACCTGAACATCAATCGAAAAGTAGCGCGGCAATTCGTTCAAGCCAAACAATTCTGCCAGAGTGTTGGCAGCTAAAGTTTGTGGGCATGCCAGCACTGAGGTTAATTCATACTTGCCGTCCGTTGTTTTTCGCAACAGCCGTTCAACAGAAAATATGACGGAGGATGCAAACATGAGCTGCTGTGCAGCCTCTTTCACCAACCCTGACAATAATGCTTGAGCAGCAGCATCCTCTAAGGAAAGTGGGAAACGTAGGCGCCAGCTTGGTTCCTGCGTATTTAAAACGGCTACAGGGTCTGCAATTCCTGCCAAGCGGAAATCCCGCTTTAGTTCCAGCACCGTTGCAACTACGTTGGCAATTAACTGGTAGATTTCCGGGCGGCGCAAACTATCTGTCGGTAACTCATCTGCACGCTCTTCAATTGCATTGACGATTTGCAAACTGTCCCAGTGGTAACGCGCTGCGAGGCGCAACGTGTAATCCATGATCGAAGCCAGTCTACCACCACCTTGTCCAATGAAATGGAGTGGCAGCCCGCCATGCGCAACGATTGCACCAAAGAATTTCTTGCCCTCTCCATCTGGACGATGTCCCCAGAATGCGAAGCCGCTAATTACACACTTAGTTCTTGCGGCAGCATCAAGTTCCTTCGCATTCCCGCCAAAAGCGCTAATGATTGATGTCCACCGCCATGCCCCACCTTGATATTCGCGCCGCCACCATTCGGCAGCATAGAGGACAAACAATGCCGAAAATCCGCGAATTCGGCTTGATACCTCGTCCAGCTTCCCGAAATCCGCAGTGTAAGCCAGCATCTCGCGTAATGATTTGTACTCTTCATTACTTAACCGATAGCCATAGAGCATCCGCCCATCAGGACGTTCAAGATTCTTGCTGTTTAATAACTCCTTGATCCACTTATCTGGGGTCATCATTAACCTCTAACCTAAATCACTAGTGTCCGGTTAAATTAAAAATAGCAGCCCTGAAAGTCAATGTTTACGAGGGTTGCGAGCGATTTATGGGGTGTCCACGATTTGAATTTCAGATCGAAGGTTTGCGATCATTCCGGTTTTGAAAAAATCGGGGTGAAACATGAACGTGGGCAAAACCCTGTTTGCGCAAGTGATGAAGTGTGTGCCGTGGAAAACATTCGGGCGCATCATCGACAGACACAACGGCGACTCTGGCGTGCGCACCTTGGGGTGCGCCGATTTGTTCCGCGTTATGGCTTTTGCACAACTGACCTGGCGAGAATCGTTGCGCGACATCGAGTCTTGCCTGGCATCCAACCAGGCCAAGCTGTACCACATGGGCCTGGGCAGCGTTCCGGCCAGATCGACGCTCTCGGACGCGCTGAATCAGCGAGACTGGCGCATCTACCACGATTTGGCGATGCGACTGATCATTCGAGCACGCGACCTTTATGCCACGGAACCGACGGGTCTGGAACTTGACGCGACAGTCTATGCGCTGGACTCGACCACCATCGACCTGTGCCTGAGCCTGTTCGACTGGGCATCGTTTCGCAGCACCAAGGCGGCTGTGAAGATGCATACGCTGCTGGACTTGCGCGGAGCCATTCCCGCCTTTATCCACATCAGCGATGGCAAGATGGGCGATGTCAAAGTACTCGATATTTTGCCTATCGAAGCGGGCGCGTTTTACGTGATGGATCGGGGTTATCTGGATTTTGGTCGGCTCTTCAAGATGCATCAGGCGGGCGCATTCTTTGTCACCCGCGCCAAACGGGGCATGAATGCCCGGCGCGTGTATTCGAGCAAAACTGACCGAACCACTGGCATCATCTGCGATCAGGCGATTCGCCTCAAGGGATTTTACGTCTCGAAAGATTATCCCGAACATTTGCGGCGCATTTGATACAAGGATCCAGAAACGGGCAAGACTTTCGTGTTCCTGACCAACAATACGACGCTGCCGCCGTTGACCATCGCCGCTTTGTACAAGAGTCGCTGGCAGGTGGAATTGTTCTTCAAGTGGATCAAACAACACCTGCGTATCAAACGATTTCTGGGAACGAGCGAGAACGCCGTGAAGGCGCAAATCTGGTGCGCCGTGTCCACCTACGTGCTGATTGCTATCGTTAAAAAGGAGCTTCACCTCAATGCCTCGCTTTACACTTTATTACAGATTTTATCGGTGTCAGTTTTTGAGAAAACCCATATTTCATGCGCCTTGCAGCCCGACGTGTCCAGAAGCAATGTGCAACAGACTGACAACCAATTGATTTTATTCGATTTTTAACCGGACACTAGTGAACCTGAATATTGCATAAATAGGGCGAATAAGACAGTAAGCATTTGATACAACTGGAATTATCAAGAAACCGATTCGTAAAAAATGCCTACTTGTCCTCGCCCTGCTGCTGATTTTACCCCAGAACAACTTCGTTTTCCTGCCATTCCTGGCTACACAGTTCGTGCCGATTTTACGGGAGGCGAACGCTCTTCCGATCTGGATGCCGCCATCCTGAGTGCGGTTGATCGTCGCATTGGCATGATTGATCGCTTCGCGAACCCCTATTCTGCTGCGCGGCGATGGGCACTTCTCCAACCCGGAGTTGATGCAGTTGATCCTCGACGAGGGCAATGCGGATTTTATCTTCGGCGTGACGGGCAACGCGGTGTTGTCCCGCCGCGCGGAGGGTTGAATGAAGAATGCGCGTGGACACCTCGCGTTACATCAGGCGATGCACGCCCAAAAACGTGGCCCTGCCATTCAGGCGATGCGCCTGTTCGGCGAGTTCGAGTATGCGGCCAAGTCCTGGTCGCAAGCGC
>Ga0210051_1004479_pt1 | contig 13615 bp, 9 predicted proteins | sample CryGey092014_all_FD_185464 | JGI IMG/M metagenome (GOLD analysis project Ga0210051, IMG submission 185464) | Groundwater microbial communities from aquifer - Crystal Geyser CG23_combo_of_CG06-09_8/20/14_all (SPAdes) (version 2) | ecosystem: Environmental > Aquatic > Deep subsurface > Groundwater ...
GACCGTCTTCTTTTAAAACCCGCTTCATTTCTTTCATAGCTTTAAAATCGTCGAGATGTTCTAATACTTCGGCACATATCAAAACGTCGGCCGATCCGTTCTTGAAAGGCAAGCTGAATATACTCGCTTGAACAAAAGAAGAATCTCCGCGAGCTGAACTTATATTGTTGTCCAGTTCTTTTGCTTTTAAAAGGTTCAAGAAAGAAATATCCAAGCCTATATATTCTTTATATGCGTTCCTGGCGCGCTTGACGAGCTCTATATGAAAATCGCCTATACCTATCCCCACTTCCAAAACTACTTTATCCCGAATATCGGGAAGGAGTGATATCATTTTTCTCCTGCGCAATCTATTTCCGCAATCATAAAGCGCGGCAATCGCCTCGACTCTGAAATTTTTATAATCGATCATTAGATAGGCTTTTGTATACTTTTGATATTTTTCCCGCTACTTTTTCCACGGTATAATTTTCTATTGCCCTTTTTCTTCCGGCCTCAATATATTTATGCCGCAACCCGTTATTTTCTTTAAGCTCTTTTATTTTTTGCGAAAGTTCTTTTGCATTCTTGGGCTCAAATAAAATTCCGGAGTCCCCTATTACGTCAGGGATACCTCCGTGCCTAGAACCTATCACCGGGACGTTGCACAACATTGCTTGCGGCACTACATAACCGAACTTTTCGCGCCATTCATCAGAACCCTCGGACGGAAGCACTAAAACGTTCATACAGTTCAGGTATAAAGCGACTCCCTCGTGAGAAACCGAGCCTGTTAGAATAACCCTGTCTTTTATTTTTAGTTCCTCAGTCAAGCCCTGCAATTCATCCAATAGTTCGCCTTTGCCTACTATTAAGAGCCGGCTATTATCATTCAATAAAGCAAAGGCTTTAAATAATGTCTTAATCCCTTTGGCTTCAGTCAAGCGCCCGACATATCCAATCACAAATTCGTCATTTAAGCCTAACGTTCGCATTAAGGCTGATACATCTTGCGGTTTAAATATTTCCGGACTTATACCCAAAAACTGGAAAATAGAAATCTTTCCTGTGTAACCTTTTTTTCTTAAAAGCTCCTCTACTTCGGAATTGCAGGCAATAATATGACCTATCCTTGAGAGGTTATACTTTTCAAAATAGGATAACGGAAACTTCCATTTTGTCATCGTATCCTCGGAAGTCCAAACAACAATTTTGGAAGAAGGCCTCAATTTTTTAGCTTTCTTTATTATCGAATAACAGGCAAAAGATGCGGGTTCCTGATCGATCTCTATAATATCAGGCCGGTATTCCTTTAGAAGTTTTGACAGGCCATGATAAAAAAAGGTAAAGTATTTTCCGGAAAAGCTGATTTTGCGGCATATCACTTCAAACTTCTCATTTTCTAACGCGGGCGTAAATTTATAATTATTAAGCGTATGCCTCCACTCATGAGGGGCCACTACCGTGATATGAAACCCGTCATCACGCGATATATATTGAAACTTTTCGCGGTGGATCGGCTCCGTATACATATGCCCAAAAACTAATATGCGCATGTTTAATTTTCTATAGATTCTTATTTATTTTTTTGGCTCAAAAATAGCCACTAATTCACGACCGCCTTTCGTCTGAAACTTACTTTTTAATTGTTCGCCATAGGTATTAAAAAGTTTAGTTAAACTTTGCTCGTTAAATCTCATAGCGGTAGACCCTGTAATTAATCTGCCGATTGTTTTAGCAATAGAAGCTATAAACAGATTATCCGAAGTTGACAAATTACGTATGGGCTCCGCGACGATTACGGCTTTAGTGGCGGATCTAAAAAGTTTTTCCAATATTAATTTTTCGTCTGGAATAAATTGATACAGGCTGGATTGCATTATGATATACTCGGCCGTAGGAATTGTGTCTACATTAATATCGAAAAGCCTTACGTTAAGTTTCTTTTTTAACGCATTAGAGACGAAGGCCGTGTTCACATCTAACCCTAGATACTTTACATCCTTGAATTTTAAATACTTATGATAGAGATAGCAATCCCCGCAGCAAACATCGATTACCGAAACGCCCTGCGGTATGTGTTCTGCTATAGCTTCGTATCTCGACTCAAAATTCTGTCCATAGGCAAGCTTCATAAAAAACCTGTACATTAATGTGCTCGAGTAAAGAACGCCTCTGTTCTCTCCCGCACCCATTTCGAGCCTGAATTTCCAAAGCGCAATAAAGTAATCAATGGTATCTTTAATAAGCCTGACTTCCGTCTTTTTTTGCGGCTTTCTTATAAATAAACACGGAATTTCGTTAATTCTTAACCCGGTGTAAAAAGCAAGCGCCATAATTTCTGTATCCCAAAACCAGCCTTTGTTCTTTGTCTTTTCAATAAGTGGCAATATCTTTTTGCGGTTAAAAAATTTATAACCGGTTTCACTGTCTTCTATCGGAACACTTAAGAGGACCCTCATAAATCTCCTGTATAAAACACTCAAAACGTGCCTGGTAAAACTTGTAGGGTGTAAGCTTATTCTATAGAACCTAAAACCTGTGACGACATCATATCCTCTGTTAATAGCCTGCACCATAGAAGGAATATATACGGCATCGACCTCCAGGTCTATATCCAAAAAGCCTACTATTTTACCGCGAGATATTCTAATGCCATCAGATACCGTTCCGCCCCTGCCAATATTTTTGCGGTGAAAAGCATATTGCATGTTAGATTTATCTTTTGTTATACGAATTATCACATCTCTTGTTTTATCCTTGCTCTTATCATCCACAAATACAAGTTCGTATGAATAGATAGTGCTATCCATGACTTTTTGTATTTCTTTAATGTTATTTTCTAATAAATTTTCTTCGTTATAACAGGCAATAATTATAGATACATCATAATCTTCTTTGCTGCCGCTACTTTTATAAGAAGCAGCCATTACCGAGGAATCTAAAACTAAATCTTTTTTTGAAACAACGGCATAAAGCGTGGTTCCAAAAGGCAAGCCGACATGTTGAAAAACTTTCATTTCCATCCTGAATAAAAACTTTAAAATCTTGTTTAGTGGTCTAGGTAACGATATTGCTATATCACTCTGTATTTTTTTCTTGGATAAAAGGAGTTTTTTTATAATTCTCATTGCGGCAATGGCGAAGAAAGATGTAAAAAAGAAATATCCCATCTTTTCGCTCTTCAAACCGGCGTCGTTCAAATCGTATAATAAAAGCTTCTTGCTGTATCGCCTAAAATGGCATGAAATGTCATCATGCTGGCTCCAGAGAGCTTTAAAAGCTGGTACTGCCAATATAAGCTTGCCGTCATCCTTTAAAACCTTGCTTAACTCGGATAATGCCCGGACGGGATTTTCTATGTGTTCAAGCGTATCAAGGCATGTAATAATATCAAAAGTCTTTTCTTTATAGCAGATATTTTCTATTTCGCATTGCGCTATATTTTTTAAATCCCTTCTGGTGCAAAATTCTATTGCCTGATTGGAGGCGTCAAGTCCAAAAGTTTTTCCCAATTTACCGAACGATAATAGATTCAGCCCAGTCCCTGAGCCGGCGTCAAGTATGGAAGGCGATGAAACTCCTAGCAACTTTATAAGATGCGACACCAGATTCCTGCGGCTCGCAAACCACCAGTAATCTTCTTCCAAATCATATATGTGCTTGTACTCATCCAGACCCATATATTTTATAGAAAGATTAACTGGGGCAGAATGCGTTAGACGCACTTGAAATATGTCAAAAAACATTGGCATGGGATCGCCGATGAGACTAAATTTTGAACCGCCAATATGGCGCCAAGACACAGATCCTTCCTTAATTCTATAATTTAACTTCTTAGCTATATATAAAATTTCAATATCAAAGCCAAAACCGCATATGTAATTTCGCGAGAAAATGGGATTAATCGCTTTTTTCTTAAACATTTTAAAACCGCATTGGGTATCTTTAATGTCCCGAAAAAGCAAGAGATGAACAAGCGAGTTGAATGCCATACCCATTATCCTTCGATACCATTTCACCCCCAAGGTGCTGCTTTCATCTCTTATGACACGTGAACCAATAAATATATCGTAGTTTTCTTCGGTAATAAAATGCAAATTCTTTTCTATTTCCTCCGGCCCAACCGAGCCATCTGCATCGAGAAAAAGACATATTTCTCCTTTTGCCATCATAAACCCCGCCTTGACCGCGCAACCTTTGCCTCTATTTTTATCGAATTTTAGCACATAAAAATTTGAAAACTTGGGCTTATACGACATTGCCACCTGGTAAGTGGCATCATAGCTTCCGTCATCGACAACAATTATTTCATATTTATTTTGGCTGTTATTGCAATAAGCTATAACTCGGTCCAGAAACCTGGGCAGCCTGCCCGCTTCATTAAAAGACGGGATCACTATCGAAATATCCATTTTGGTCACCTAATGTTTTGCTTCAATCTATAAAATTTAAATTATTTCTGTCGATCTTATAAATTTGAGTACTGCCGACTTTATATACCGGCTCAATGCCTTTTAACGCACCGGTTTTAATACTATTTAAAAGATCCGGCCTGGGGCAATCTCCTATGTCAAGAACCAGGTAGTCAACTTTATATGCCTTCATGATCTCAAGGATACGGCGAGTAGTATCATACGGAACCATAACGGCATCTCTTCCGGAATGCCAGCTCGCTTCCCATGGCTGCCTTGACATAAAAACGGTGCCGGGAGGTGAATTTTTGGAAATCCAGTCAGAAGTCGCTATTATCTCCCTATGCGTGGGGCTTGGCGGGCGAAAATTTGTCCAAATTACAGACGAAGAATAGTAGATGCAATGCAGCATAAGAATAATAACAGGTGCAACTCTAAGGAAATAATTTCCAAAAGATGTTTTTTTGGCACCTTCTAACCCCTCGAATATAACCGCTACTCCAAAAATGGCCATATATGGATATATATACCAAAGATAGCGATCCTCAAAACTAAAAATAACCGAATAAAAAAATGCATAGAATAATATAGTGCTCAACACATATAAATGAAAGAATTTGTATCGCTTGAAGATTTTGCTGCCCCAAAAGATGCCTATTAAAAAAAATGTTGTTAGAATAATCCTGCCCAGTCCGGATGAAAGGTAAGTAGCAACATATGCACCGCTTCGGAAAATAGTTTTAACAAAATGATACGCGCCTTTTGAGAAAAGTATGGAAGGGGCTGTAAAATTATGACCGTAATAAACACCGAATTGCGCCTCGTGGCTAAAGTTATCATATTTAGCTAAAAGAGCTAGAAAACCTGCGTTATCCGGTAAGATCTCGCCAAAAGAATAGATATTCCGAATAAAATATGGTGACATGAAAACGACTACTAACAATAAGAATAGAACATACATCGAAGTTTTCTTAACTGCGGCTAAAAAAGACCTAGACACCAGCAAATAGTTTAAAAATTTAACAAAAACATAAATTGGAAAGAAAAATATATACTCAACTCTTTGCAAGGCAGCTAACGCCGCAAAGAAAGCGGCTGGTATAAGCCATACCCATCTGCTTTTGCTTTCATGCATAAAAACAAGCATAATAAAAAGTAAAAAGAATAAAACGGCACCTGTATTATTCAGTAAACCCGTATTATATCGCTGCCCTGTCAAAACGACAATCGCTGACACAAACGCAACCCTCCTGTCAGGGATTAGTTTCATTGCAAAAATATAGGTAAATAGCGTCATGAGCAGTATGTATATAACATTTGGAAGCCGTGCCATAGTAGCGGTATAACCCCCAATTTTAAAAAATAGCGCGATAACGGTCGGATGTAATAATGGCCACACGTTATCAGGGTGCCGGATTTCGTAAGGTTTGAAAAACTGGAAAAGATATGTTGTGTAATAGCCATGGCCTTCGCATAAATTTTTTGCCAGTATGGCACAGGCCGCCTGATCGGCGTGTCCGATAAACGGGTTAAGATAAGCGGCATATGCTAACAAAGCGCCGAATATGACCATAAGCACCACAAGGCAACGCATGCTAAATAACCAATGATCTTCCTGTGAAAATACATATAACAACTTTTTCATATTTTTAACTCCACTTTATTGACAGGGCTTTATCTGTATTAACTCTTGATATACTTTAAGCAAGTTATTTCGATAGGCTTCCCATGTCTGGTTTTCAATTTTACTTCTTGCCTTACGACCCATTTCCCTTCTTTTTTCTTCATCTTCATAAAGGCTGAGTATGGCATTTTTAATTGCGTTTGCGTCGCGGATAGGCACGATCAGACCGTCCTCGCCATTTTTAATTAAATTTTTTGCTCCGACATTTTCAGAAACTACAACCGGCAGGCCTGATGCCATGGCTTCCGTAACTACCATACCAAATCCCTCTTCTATGCTCGGAAATACCGCGACTGATGCTTTATTATAAACCTCAGCTATAGCATTCATATCGCTTAACGCGCCGTATATTTTAAAATCAACTTTTCCGCTATATTTTCGCAAGGCATATAAAGCATCCGGCTTGCTCGTACCTACTAAAACTAGTTCGGCATTTTTCAATTTCATCGATTTCCATGCCTCAAGTAAATATTGAAATCCTTTCCTTAGGCAGATCTGGCCTATAAAAAGAACGCGAAATACCTCGTCATTTTTAGACCTTGGCCTAAAAAGATCCTTATCGACTCCGTAGACGACTATTCTTAACTTTTCTTTTGGATAACCATTATTTATAAAGCTATCATATGATGTTTTAGACAGCACAAGCACCCTATCTGCTACATCTAGGGCTTTAAGTCTTCTGTTGAGCGCTATTTTATTGTATGCGCAGAATGGGACATTCCAAATCTTATACTCTTCATTTAAGATATTCTTTATATTCAAAGGGTGCGTATTTGGGTTGTCTGCAATAATTTTTGCCCCTACCCTCTTAGCAGCGATCATAGATCTTAAGCTCTGAGAAGCAAAGGCATGAAAGATATCGCACGGCTTAACTTTTTTTGAAACTTTTTTATCAAAAAGCGAACTCGAAATATAATATGTAAGACCAGCCTTATTAAGAAGTCTCGCCAAAATTCCGTGCGCTACTTTAAACTCGTCTAATGTCGCTATTTTTATAGCTTCCTCGGCATTATTCCCCAAAGCCGGGTCAAAATCATAAGCAAAAAGTTGATAAAGTGATTTTGCGCCTATCGGAGCTGCGACCGTATTGCCGGTTATGTACCCCTGTCCTACGCCCCCTATTTTTCCTGCATAAGAAAAGGTTATTTTCATAATTGTATTAAGGTCATACTTACAATCTTAACATTTTTATATTCGGAAAAATTTTATGACGAGCGCAACTGTGCAAAAAGGCTAAAGTGGCAAGAAAATGCGATATGCTGTAAATTATTAAAGTCTTAAGCTGTGTCCTAATCCCTGATTTAACAAAGCCTGGTACGGTAACAACAAAGATAAAAATAATGCTGAATAATGTGGCTATCATCGACAGATAATTCAAGGAAAGAATAGAAAATACAAAGAATAAAAGAAGGAGGCTTATTAAAATACGGTGAATTCGAAAACCTAAATATGAAGTTATTTTTGCGCCATGCTTCTTATAGAGATACGGTATGGCGCCTGATTTCAATGCATTTTTTACCACACTCCACGCCTTCATTTTAAAAGAAGGGTGGTAAGCAACTACGTCGCTTCCATAAACGATCTTACCTTCGCCTTCAAGAATTCTTATGCCCAGTTCATAATGGCTGCCGTAATTATGCCAGTAATTCAACTTCTCGTCGAGCCCACCTGTTTTGTCAAGAATTGACTTCCTATAAAAAATGTTTCCGGTGCCGTATGTCCCGCCTGCCATTGACATATTATGATAGAAAGGCAAGTTCTTTGTATCTTCCGATACGGTGTGTCCCTCGACCGCCAATATATCCGAACTTGTAAAATGCGATAAACCCTTTTCTATCCAATCCTCTTTTACTGTCATGTCATCATCCGTTGAAGCCACAAATTCACCGTATGCTTTTTGAAAAGCTATGTTGCGGACCATTGCTTGTCCTTTAGCTTTATCGTTAACATAATAGTATATTTTAACGTCGGACTTCTTAGCTATATCCTCGACTAATTCTTTCGTCCCATCCGTTGAATAATCATCTACCACCACGATCCCATATTTATTATGCGGATAGGTCTGGGCCAAGAGCGCGTCCAATGCTTTTTTTAAATATTTCTTTCGATTGAATGTGGGAATTATAGCGCTAACAACTATGCTATTCATTTACTCATACCTTTTTCTGTATTACTTCTTTATAATAATTAACAAGAGCCGCTACAGTTTTTTCAGGAGCAAATTCCTTCATCTTCTCCTTTGCCGCCATTCCTATCTTCTCTAGATCAGTCCTGGATAATGCTTCACAAATCTTTTTTCCAAGCGCTTCCACGTCGCCCATTGGCACAAGAAAACCGTTCACGCCGTCTTCTATGACCTCGTCAAAACTGCACCCTATCGTTCCTATAACAGGCTTACCCTGGCCTATAGAATCTAATAATGCGTTAGGGAGGCTGTCGACTAATGATGGTAGAACAACTATCTTGGCATTTTGAATGATGGGATAAAGCTGAGCGGCTGGGCAGGCGCCTGTGAAAACCAACCTATCAGCAAAGGGCCTATTCTGCGCTCTTATATATTCATGCATAGAGGGGCCTAAGGTCGTGCTTTCATCGTCGCCTACAAAAACCACATAAATATTTGGAAATTCTTTAAAAACTTTCGGCAGGGCCTGGGCTAAAACATGGATTCCCTTATGGAGTTTATTTTGCCCGAAAAATAAAAGATAGGTTTTACCTTCGATTTTACTTTTATAAAGAGAATAGTCCAATAATTCTACCTCTGTATAAAAAGTATACGGTATAAATTTAACATTTTTCAACCTTAACCATTTAAAAAGCATATCTCGCATACATTTACTTGACGCGCAAACATTACGGCTCGCTCGAAGATATAACGATTCGACAAACTCCATCATTTTTATTTCGCTTGTTTTGCGCATGCCAATAGCGTTGTTCCAGGCAGGCCTGAACGAAACGGCCTGCACTATGTGGGGAATCTTGGTTAAAATAAGCGAAAACAATCCTGTATAATGGTAATTACACGAGTGAATGATATCGATTTTCTTTTCTTTATCTAAACGCTTCACTAACTTAGAGGCTTCCCAGCTAAAAAGTAACCAGTATATTGAGCCTCTCACCTTTCCGAATGTCAGCTTATTTATGGCATTAACCCAAAGCGGCGTTTTTAAACTGAGCTTATGTATGAACATACCTTCATCTTTTATATCTTCGGTGCAGCCGGCGTGCATAATAACATGAACCTCGTGCCCGCATAAGGCCAGATGTTTAGCAAACCGATAAAAAGTCTTGGCTACCCCCCCGACAAAACTCTCTTTCGTAATAAATTCTGAAAGGACAAAGCATATGTTCATAGATTTTCTATCCTTTAACGAATAACGAATTGGTGAAAACCGTTTAAAAAATTCTATATAGTTTTTTGCGGCTACTTCGACCGAGGTCTTTTCCCTAACCTCTGCCATCATCTCCAATCCTTTGTTCCACACACTAGTTCCATAGGTCTCTTTTGAATACGCTACCGTTTCCTTAACAGATCGCAAATTGCTGGTTGTATAGTAAGGATATGAGGCATCCAAAAGCTCAATATTAGAGTAATCCTTACTCAAAATTATGTTAGAATTAGTTGCGGCGGCACTGGCTATTTTTGTACAAGGTTTGTACTTAAAAGTTATCGAATCTTCTTTTCTTACAGAAAAATGGCAGTTATAATTTAGGGCTATTTTAAATAAATCGTACTGTTCCCCGTCGATTTTGGCATTAATAAACTCTAGATTCAAGTCTTTAATTGATAGATATGCGTTTGTAATATTTTTTGAAAATTTAGACCCTAAATAAACCAATTTATACTCTTTTGCATCATTAAATTGCCATCTCGGATCTCCGTGTTCATATATGGCTCTAAATTGTGTATTTTTGAATTTTTCTTTATATTCCATCTCGGTATGTTTATTAGGAACAATGACACCATCAACAATTTTTGACATCCTCATATCTGCATTAAAACACATCTCGTCCACCACATGCCAAATAATTATATTGTTTTTTTCTCTAAAAATACCTAATGCAGTGCTATCTATAAATTTAATAAATATTACTATACTTTCTTTTATTTCCTTTAATCTTTCGTATCCATATTCCTTAATGTTGACTACAGAGGCCTGAATATTGTTTTTTACCAGCTGCTGACTAATTTGATGGCCGCTCATGCTGGTAGAGCCCCAGGTAGTGCTTACTATAAAATATACTCTTAGATTCATCCATGCACCTTTTTATATTAGAAGCGTTTATTATGCCATACGCAAAATTCGGTTCCTTCGATTCTCCCTTCAGCTTCAAGCCAATCTATTGTTTCTAAAAAAAACGCTATACAATCTACTACGATAAACTATTCTTACATTCCTAGGATTAGCCCTGATACTTTTCGCAATATTATCAAGAACACTTAGCAGGGTTTTCCATCCAAAAGGATTATTCATAAAAAACACTGTTCCTTCTTTCGGGTCAAAAGTGGCGGCGTCGCTATGAATTACTTCTATATTGCTGCCTCTTAATTTTAAAGAGGCTATATTGTTTTTGGCTATATCCGCCAAGGCCTTGTCGTATTCAATACCTACGGCCTTTTTTATTTTTTTGGTAGCAGCGAAGATTATTATCCTTCCCTTGCCGCAGCCAAAATCAACAAAAACATCATCTTCTTTTAGCTCTAAGTAATTAATTATCTTCTCAAGCGTTCTATACTCAACCGCAGCATAGTGAAATTCATCATTGTATAAAGTAGCATGCCCTTTTGGGAAATAACAAGTTGTTGTTTCTATGCCAAGCCTCCTATCGGACCTAAAATCCCGTATGATATTTACCGTTCCCTTAAGACAAAGAAAAAGATGATAGCTGGCTACCTTCGCATGAAGGATTGCCAGCCTCCCGATCTCGCCTATAGCAATTTTAGCGGCCTGTTTCATTATATATTCCTCGCGGATGGAAGAATATTCCTCCATTCAAAAAATTTGCTGCTGCCTAATTTTCCTTCCGGATTCAACCAATCAGCCATATCGAACACGGCGTTGTATAACCCATAATAAATTATACGGATCTTCCGAGGGTCGGCTTCCAGGCTTTTCTTAATGGCTCCCCTTACCTTTATGAGCGTCTTCCATCCGAACGGATTGTTGATAAAATAGACCGTAATCCCTTTATAGTCAAAATTACCGGCATCCGCCTGGAAGATCTCTATATCTGTATTCTTTACCTTTAATGTTGAAGCGTTCTCCTTGGCCCGCATTACGACTCTCTCTTCGATCTCGATACCCATTACCTTTTTCAAACGTTTAGCGGCAACAGCCGCCATTACCCTGCCGGCTCCGCATCCTATATCTATAAACACGTCGTTTTCGCCTAGTTTTATCGAATCCATTAATTGTTTTAGTTCAGAATGCACCAGGCTATTGGCCGGGTATTGGTCCTTGTATGGCGAAGTGTCATTTTTTGTAAAATACCATCCAAGGGTATCGATCCCTAGTTTTTTATCATCATTATAATCTTTAATGATCTCCGCCGGCCTGTGAAAAACAAGAAAAAAATGGTAAGAGGCCATTTTTAAATGCGTTTTCCATATTCCTGCAATCTCACGTAGTAAAGCTTTTGGGGTCATTTATGATCTTTCTTAATTAAGAATATTTTTTTAAAAAACCTTATGGGATAACCGAGCATTTTATAAGAAAAAAGATATAAAGCATAGCAACAATCCCATATTTTCCATATAATTCGCCACATGAATAGCGGCAAGCGGCCGAGATAATAGTCTTTTACGTGTTTATGCTCGAGATGGACGATAATCGGGTCCTTAATGCCCACATGGGGGTCTTCGACGCGCCAATTTGGGGTAAGGCAAAACGGATATTGTTTAGTTCTCCACATGGCCCTTAAAAGAACGACAGGACCTCGGGTGGGCCTTTTTTCGGCTTCATCTATCCAGGCGTCGAGTAAACCTTTTGAGCGCGCGCTGTAAAATATGACTGCGCAATCAAAAGCCGTTGCTGACATCGGGAAATTCGCAAGCTCTTTTTTGTCTTCCTCGCTCGAATCATACCCTTTATATATTTCCGTCTCGGCAAACGGCCATGCACCCGTAGGTATTGCCATGCCGAAATGTTTCGCGATCTCAAAACCGTCCAGGAAACGCGGGCTGACTATTAAATTATCGTTATCGAGATAGGCTGTCACCTCCCAAGAGCTCTCCCGCAGAGCTATTAATCTGAAATAATCGCTGTTTTTCACACCCCATCTCGGTAAGGCATAGTCTATAGGTGTGAAAATCTCAACTTTTGCGTCAACATCAAACATATGGTCCGAAAGGACTTTAACCGGATAGTCGCAGTACTGCTTCACGGATGCGATCGACCTCGCGCATTCCCCAGCCGCTTTCTCGCCAAGCACCACATATACAACGCCGTAATTTTTATTCATATATTTCTAGATTTATCGTTTTCCTTTATTTCTCAAAAATCTATTTTTTATATCTTTCACTGCTCTAATTCCAAAAATAAACAAATGCGATGATGTTCTTGTTAATGCGAATACTTGTTTAAAGCATTTATCCCTCAGGTCCCTTAAACTGTTTAAAAACCCATACGATGGTTTTTTTGCTATTCTTGCATTGCACCCTTGTTCTACAATCTTCCCCACTATTTCCATGAATTCCGCAGCCCTTTTATCTGTCGTATGGCGTTTGAAAACCAAATTATAACCGTTCGCTGTTATGCGTCCGAGCTCATCTTCCCTTTTAAGATAATACCTGATTTTCTCTAAAAAGTTTTCTTTGTTCACCTCAATAAAAGTTTCGCCGTTTACCAAGCCTAGTAGTTCCGCGCCGGCTGGCCTGTCGCACATAAGTAAAGACTTGCACGCCATCACTTCAAATAATTTCGCTAACGGGACTTTATACCGCGTACAACATGTTAAAAAAATGCGTGATTGATTAATAGACCTGGCGTAATTCTTTCTTATCGGGATATCTCCCGCAACTTCGTCGTTTTCATAAAATTTATACGGTGGATTTCCTTTGTTAAAATATTTTATATTCGCCTGTTCCCTTAAAACTCTATCGAAATGCGTCCTTAGAGGATAGAAAAAATCTCCCAGCCTTCCGAAAAGCATCACATCGTGCTCCTTAGGAAAGCCATAATCCCTGAAGGTCTCGGAATTTATCGCGGTAGATAGGGGATGAAAATAGCTTTGGATATCGGGATCAAAATACTGGTCAAATATCTTTTTATCGCAAAACGGCGGACACATGGTAGAAAATATACCGGCAAAGTCATTCTTCAAGATAACTTTGCGCCATTCTCGTTTCGTAGAATGCCAGAAATCGCTCATTACCAGTATCTTTGGTATCTTAACTTTGTTCATATCTAAAGGAAATTTTTTAAGAGAATCACTAATCTTATAGCGCTCGACAATTTTTTTATCCAGCGGCTCGCCAAGAAGTTCGCGCTCTGAAAGATAACAAATAATAGCATCCGGCTTGCCGCTGCTGTACATT
>Ga0210051_1004481_pt1 | contig 13613 bp, 15 predicted proteins | sample CryGey092014_all_FD_185464 | JGI IMG/M metagenome (GOLD analysis project Ga0210051, IMG submission 185464) | Groundwater microbial communities from aquifer - Crystal Geyser CG23_combo_of_CG06-09_8/20/14_all (SPAdes) (version 2) | ecosystem: Environmental > Aquatic > Deep subsurface > Groundwater...
GGATACATGGGTTCAGTTGCACGAAATATACGAATTTTGGCCAAAAGATATCGACACGAATAAAGATATAAGTGTCGAGGGAAGTCTTGACGCCAAATTAATTGATGATATCGTTAATTGTCTGTTCGAGGCTGAAGAGGACAACCTCATTACAACACACAAAAACCTTCTGCGACCACCGCTGCGGGATTCTTTGCTTAAGCTCAAAGCAAAATTTAGCAGAGAGAAGTAAAAAGTGGGTTCTACATTTGGGGACATAGAACTGTTTCCATTGGCAATGACACATGTGATGACCGTTCGTACCGAACGTGCGCAAATTATAAAATAGCCTTTCCCCACACTTATTCTGATGAAGCAATTACCTTTTTAATCCCAAGCCTCAAATTCTTTTCCCCTGGTTCATCCATTCTTCAAAAAAGGAAAAGTTGTGATTCTGCTGTCCGCACTGTATTTCTTTAGCTGTACACTTCATCATGGGGCCCCAACAATACAAACTTAATTGTATCGTCAGATGTTGTGGAACAATCGGAACAGGCAACAAATTCGGCGTCTCCCTTTTTTCGGCATACGTCACAATACAAGTAGATTATGATAAAGTTACGTTTGACCGGGCAAGAGTAAAATCCTCGCAAGTTGCCCTTTAGAGGTTCGCCTAATTCGACTGGGTGCTTCATAATCTGGCGAACTTTCTGTCCAATCTGCTTCTTTATGCCGGCATGTTCCCTGACGCCTTTCAGGAATGCCTTTTCAAATTCTGCCTTCATCTGTTGCCAAAAACTTCCTCAAATGGATGCCATTTGGCCTTGCCATCGCGAAGTCTGGACTGTACATCGATTAGTGCTTTGTGGAAGTCAGGATTAGAAAGTATCATCTCCATGCTATCTCCTTGTGCCTGCCGTTTGAGTGCGAGTAGAAATTGCGTAATAACATTGGCGACTGTTGTTCTGTTTTCATGAACGTATACCTTGACAAAATCCGCCAAATCCTGGTCAAGGCTGATATTTAAACGTGTCTTAGACATATTCCCTCCTTAAAATGATGTTCCCAATATACACATATCAGGAATAATCGTCAAGGATCAATAGAGGCACTTTTCCAGGCTGATTAGCAATTAATCAGGTTCAATATGACATTCCATATAACCTGAGTACAGGAGGTCATTTGGGAGGCGCTGGGACAGGTTTTAAACCTCCCGCCTGCTTTACCTTCTCCACCCCCAGATCAAAGGCCCTGAGATTCACATCCAGCTTCGTGGCCGGCATGGAGTTTAAAAACGCTTCTCTGAAGTCTTCCCGGGAGATGGGAAGCTCACCTGTCCCGGCAATGGCGCCTATCATCACAATATTCCCCAAAATGGGATTGCCTAATTTAATCGCCTCATCCGTAGCGGCGATAAACCAGGCATGAGCTGACAGTTCCCTGATCGTTGTCCCGATCTCTTCCGGGGAGGGATAATCCAATTCCCCTCCGATGACGGCCACGGGATAGAGGGGACGGGTATTGGTCAACACCATGACTTCCGGATTGCCGTAACGCATCAGTACCCGGAGCGCCTCCACAGGTTCAAGGGCGGCAATGATGTCCGCCCTCCCCTTTGGGATTTGGGGACTCCATACTGATCCTGCCGAAACCCTGAGATGACTCATCACGGAGCCGCCCCGCTGAGACGCCCCGAAGGTTTCTCCGATGGTAACCTGGCAGCCCTTCCGCACCAGCATATTGCCCAGCAATCTCGAGGCCATGACATTTCCCTGGCCGCCGACGCCGGTAATCACGATATTGTAAGGATCCTTCGACAACTGTTGCTTCTCCATCTCTTATGCCGCCTCCTCCCTCTTTATCGCCCCCGCGGGACAGATAGAGGAACAAACGCCGCAGCCGGCGCAGATCACCTCATCTATCCGAGCCTTCTTTTTCTGCCTGTCCCAGTTGATGCCGGGACAACGGAAGATTCGGGTACACAGGCGATTGCACCCGCAGTTCTCACCAAGACAGAGCGCCTCATCAATCCGCACCTCGTATCTTTTGGCGGCCTTCTTCTCAGGACTCAATCCGCATATCTGCCGGAGGATTAAAACTCTGACCCCCTCTTCATCCTCCAGGAGCCGGTTTATCGTCTCCCGTGTTTCCTCCAGGTCAAAGGGGTCTCTAATCTCCACCTTGACACCGATAGCTTCGCATATTCTCGCGATATCAACGGCAGGCGCTTCCTCACCCATGGCATTGACCGTCAGACCGGGATGGGACTGGAATCCCGTCATCGCCGTTCCGCCGTTATCCAGGACAATCAATATCATATTTGCCCTGTGATGGACGGCATTGATCAGGGCCGGGATGACGGCATGGTAAAACGTGGAATCACCGCAAACAGTCAACACCGGCTGCTCCATGCCAAACTGCCCGAATTTTCCAAAGCCGCCGGCAATACCTGTCCCCGATCCCATGGAATGTAACGTCTTCATGACGCCAAAACCGCCGGCAGGGGAAAGGATAGCCATGGAATAACAGCCGATATCGCCGCAGACAAAACCTCTGCGGCCATCCATTTGCAGGGCGTTATGAATTAACCAGAAGGACGCCCTGTGGGGGCAGCCGGGGCAGAAGGTCAGGTCTCGTTGGGGGGTTTTGGTTGAAGCCAGCGCCTGTGCTTTCTTCTCATAATCGGCAGGCATCCCCACATAGCTATTGATCCCCATGATTTTGCCCAGGGCCGAGACGACAAGATCGGGGTTCAGTTCCCCTACTGAGGGGAAATGACCGGTTTCCTTGCCGTAAAAGGTTTTTATCCCCATTTCCGGGGCCATTCCGGCGGCAAGGATCTTCACACGCTCTTCGAGAAACGGCCGGACCTCCTCCACCATCAGTATCTTATCCGTCAGGGACAGATGTCTTTTGAGGAACGAAGGCGGCAATGGCCAGGTGGCGCCGAACTTCAGAACACCCACCCTATCTTCAACTCCGAGGAGACTGATGGCCTCCCGGCAGTAGAGATAACAGATACTGGAGGTGATGAGCAAAACCCCCGGTTTCTCCGGTCCTTCATAGGTGTTGAAAGGACTCCTTTCGAAGATCTCCTCTGCCCTTTTTATCTTTTCCTGCTGGAGCTGATGCTTATAGACCACCGGGGCGCTGAACACCAGTCCGGTATCCGGATCGAGGATAGGACCGTCACATCTGAATTCGGCCTGCCTTTTTGTGTTGGGAAGCTTACCGAATATGACATTCCCGCTGCCATGCGAAAGGCGGGTGACACTTCGCACCATGACGATATTCTTGATCTCTTCCGAGAGTTCAAAGGCCCATCTGGTCATATCCTTGGCTTCCTGGAAATTCGCCGGTTCGAGGAGGGGGATCTCGATCATGGGGGCAAAATAGCGGGACTCCACCTCGTTGACACTGGATAATGCTCCCGGGTCCTCACAGAAGACGAGAATCATTCCCCCTCTAATTCCGGAAGCGGCAAGGTGGAGGAGAAAATCGGACGCCACGTGCACGCCGTTTTGTTTCATGGTGCAGAGAGATCTCATCCCGGCAAAGGATGCCGCTGCGGCAACCTCCATGGACACTTTTTCATTGGCCGACCACTCCACATAGAGATTTCCCTCCTTTGCCACCCGGCATAGAGATTCTATAATTTCCGAGGAAGGGGTGCCCGGGTAGCCGCAGGCGACGCTCACTCCCGCCTCTAACGCTCCACGGGAAATCGCCTCGTTACCCATGAGCAGATACTCAACACCCTCCTTCTGCGCTATCAATTTCGACATCATAACCCCCACTTCTTTATGTAAACAAGGGAAATTGACTTATGACTTAGGCCACGACGGAGCGTGGCCCTCCTCTTATTACTACGACTTCTCTTTAGCCCTGGAGCATGCGCACCACCGGGTCAAAGCGATCCAGATACAAAAGGTCAGGGGAACTGCCGCTCCTGGCAGCTATGCTTTTCAGAGCCGTCCTCTTCTTCTCCATGGCGGATTTTTTCAGCTCATCCAGGGCTTCTCCGGGCGCCTCACGGAATTCAAGCAAACCTCCGGCGCGGGCCAGTTGCACAAGATCATCCCCACGCTGTGTCCTCACGATAACCTGATTCCAGATTCTCGTCTCTTCCCACCTTCCAGGCAGCCGGGCGGAACCTACAGAGATATCGGCGAACTCGGCTGTGGTGTCAAAACAGTAATGGCACGCCTCTCTGATGCAGGAATTGACTTCCTCCATGGAAAATTCGATTGTTCCATCCTTTGTATATACTTCTAAAGTGTGTCTGCGCGGCGGGATATCCATACCAACAACGGCATCCAGTCCTGTCTTTTTCCGCAACAGCTCCATGAATCCACGCCAGGAAAGCGCCCAGCCGCAAAACAGGCCGATAACGAGCTTCAACTTATCAATGTTGCCCTCATCCACTGGAACAGGTTTGAGGCGCATCTTGGCCAGGGCAAGGACCTGGCAGGGTGTCGCCACGACACCGATCTTCTTCGCTTCGCCTTTTGCCGCCCTGTTGAATTCCGCAACCGTCGGGGAAACGATGAATTTACTCTTTCCCCTCTTCTTCACCTCCGCAGGATCGTTAACCGCTACACCCCGGTGAAGAAAATTCTCTTTGCCTTCCGCGATAATGGCAGTGTCAATAATGCCTTCCCGAAGGGCCAGCGTCATGAGTGTGGTAACAGAGCCTCCGTGCTGGGCGTCTTTCCGTATCTGCTCATCCGTTGCCCTCGTGAGGTAGAATCCCTTAACAGCGCCTATCTCCGGTGTCAAGTCTTTCTCCTCGCACAAACTCTTCCGCATAGTTTCCAGATTCGTGGGAGTCCGCGGGCAAAACATATAGCATCGGCCAACCTTGATGTCACACGGATGGAGAAGAATTATCCTGTCGTGGTATGAGGTCTGATAAGGGCAAAGACCGACACAGGCGCCGCAACCTGTGCAGAGATGCGTATCTATAACCTCTCGCTGAAGTTCCCTCTGCCCCATCCCCCCGTCTTCCATATAAATTAACCTCCTATTTTACCTGCCGTATATCCTATTTTGCGGAATTTTGAAAGCCTTGAGATTCCATTTCTTGAGAGTTTTTCGGGAAATTCAAACATATCTAATAAACAGCAAAAAAATAAGCTTGACTTATGATAATATTTCTTATAAGGACATCTCTACGATGTAAAATAGTGTACAGTTTATCATCCATCATCAAGATCTGTGCACCGTTGTAAAAGTGGGGGAACCCCCGAATAAAACAAGGAGGTACTTCATGATGAAGCGGCGGATTTTCCTATGGATGGGATTGATTATCCTGTTCTTGTCATTGGGAATTTGTCAGGAGGGAGTTGCCAGGGAAAAGTATAAAGTCAAGCGTGGCGATACCCTCGCTAAAATTTCAAGTGAATTGGGCGTAAGCCTACAGGCCTTAAAAAAAGCCAATAATCTCAAAAGCAGCGCTCTTAAACCAAACCAGACCCTCGTCGTTCCCCAACAAACAAAGAAAAAGATAGCGAAATCACGGACATCAAATTCTCCCGGAAGAGAATCTTATACTGTGAAAAAGGGAGACAGTCTTTTTAGCATTTCAAAAAAGACCGGTCTTTCGGTAAAAGAGATCAAAAGAATAAACTGCCTCAGTGCCAATAAACTAAAGATCGGACAGAAACTCGCCTTGTCAAGCCCTGTAAAAAGACAGGAAACAGCAATGAGAGAGGCTGCCAATGTTGTCGATACGAAAAAGATAGCGGCAACGGAATATGAAAGTGAAGATGACGGCAAGAATAATGATGACGGCGGGCTTTCCGGGGAAGACGACGGGGCAGAAATGGAAAAAGGCGAAGAGGCCAACATAGGACCTCTCGGTAAATGGAATAGCCTCGATGAACGAAGAATATTTGTGAGGGTGGTAAAAGGGTTCCTCGGAGCACCCTATCGTTTTGGCGGTTCCTCGATTAGAGGTCTTGATTGTTCCGCATTTGTAAGAAAGATATATCAGTTTTTTGGCATCAACCTCCCCAGGACGGCCCGTGAACAGTCTTACGTGGGTAAGCGCGTGCTGAGAAATGAACTGGAGGAAGGTGATCTGGTTTTCTTCAATACCCGGCGGCCGGTTGGCCATGTGGGAATCTATGTGGGGAACAACGAGTTTATCCATGCGTCTTTCCGAAATAAAGAGGTAAGGATAGATAGCCTGGAATCGCCTTACTATGATAAGCGTTTTATCAGGGCTGTACGGGTAAAAGGACTGGACGGTGAGGTTTAAGTCCCTGTTCTCACCATAGAAGAGAGTTCCCAAAGGGGTGGTTTCAACCACCCCTTTTTTATCATCAGAAGGAGGAAAGGATGGAAGTTACCAAAGAAGAACTCAAGGTGTTGAGATGGCGGGAGAAACCTTCAAGGCTGGAAACCTTTTCCGGTCTCCCTGTGAAGGAAAACTATGGCCCGGAGGACTTAAAAGGCACTGATTACCTTAAACCACAACTGGAAGAAATGGGTATTACCGGGCTTTACGGACCGGGCATCCCCCTTGGAGTGATTGTTCAGCATGTAGCCGAGGCAACGAAAAAGAGAAGGAAGGGTGTAGATATATAAAGGACATACTCCTATGGGCAGAACAATCACAGAGAAGGTCATCGAGACACATCTCGTCTCCGGTAGATTTATCCCCGGAGACGAGATAGGTATCAGGATTGATCAGACCTTAACCCAGGACGCCACAGGAACAATGGCCTACCTGCAGTTCGAGTCGCTGAATATCCCAAGGGTCAAAACCGAACTATCCGTAAGTTATATTGATCACAATACCGTCCAGATCGGGTTTGAGAATGCAGATGACCATCGGTACCTTCAGAGCATAGCGCAAAAGTATGGCATCTACCTCTCAAGGCCGGGAAACGGCATCTGCCATCAGGTACACCTCGAGAGGTTTGGAAAACCGGCAAAGACCCTGATTGGCGCCGATAGTCACACCCCGACAGCCGGCGCCCTCGGGACGCTTGCCTTCGGTGCAGGCGGGCTTGACGTGGCCCTCGCTATGGCAGGCGAACCGTTCTATTTCACCTGTCCTTATGTGATCAATATCGTCCTTACCGGCAAGCTTCCCCCCTGGGTCTCGGCAAAGGATATCGTCTTAAAAGTTCTCGATTTATTCACCACAAAGGGAAACGTGGGGTGCGTTTTTGAATACGGCGGCAAAGGAACCGCCGGCCTTTCGGTGCCGGAGAGGGCAACAATCGCCAACATGGGGGCGGAATGCGGTGTGACCACCTCCATCTTTCCCAGCGATGAGATGACGGCGCTTTTCTTAAAAGCTCAACAACGGGAAATGGATTGGGTAGAAATTAAGGCCGACCCGGATGCTTCATACCACCGGATCGTGGAGATCAATCTGTCGGAACTGGCGCCGCTCACCGCAAGACCGCATAGCCCCGACAACATCAGTACTGTCAGGGATGTGGGCGAAATTGAGGTAGATCAGGTCTGTATTGGAAGCTGTACAAACTCTTCTTACAGGGACCTGGCGACGGTAGCCACGATCTTACGGGGGAAGGCGGTACACCCGGGAGTCAGCCTTGTCGTTGCACCTGGTTCAAGACAGGTGCTGGAGAATCTCCTCCGGGACGGCTACCTTGCCGACCTGATCGCCGCCGGGGCAAGACTCGCAGAAAATGCCTGCGGCTTCTGCATCGGTAACAGCCAGAGTCCCCGGGGGAAAGCCGTTTCGTTGCGGACATCGAACAGAAACTTCCCCGGTAGATCGGGAACAGAAGACGCCGATGTCTATCTTGTAAGTCCCGAAACCGCCGCTGCCGCCGCCGTTACCGGCAGATTCACCGATCCACGTGACCTCGGTATCCCCTATCCGGAAATCAGGATGCCGGAACGTTTTCATATTGACGACAGGATGATCATCAAGCCCGAGGATAAACCAACGACCGTCGAGATATACAGAGGACCGAACATCGGCCCACCTCCCAAAAGTGATCCTCTTCCCGAAACGATTGCCGGTGTGGTTACCATTAAGGTAGGGGACAACATTACCACCGATCATATCATCCCCGCCGGTCGTCGGATGAAGTATCGCTCCAATATCCCTAAATATGCCGAATTTGTCTTTGAGCTGCCGGACAAAAGCTTTCCCGAACGGGCGAAGAAAGCAAGAGATGAAGGAAAACACAATATCATCGTGGCCGGGCTTTCCTACGGACAGGGTTCATCGAGAGAACATGCCGCCATCTGTCCCATGTTCTTAGGCGTAAGGGCTGTCATTGCCAGATCATTTGAAAGGATCCATGCGGCAAACCTGATCAATTTCGGCATCGTTCCCCTTACATTCAAGGAAGAAGGGGATTACAATCGTCTCGAACAGGGAGACAGCCTGGAGATACCGGATATTAAAAGGATGATTGAAGAAGACGGGAAGATAACAGTTAAAAATCTGTCGCAAGGGACGTCTTTCGAGGTTGTCTGTAACCTTTCCGCCAGACAGAAAAAAATACTGCCGGCAGGCGGCCTCCTCAACCTCCAGAAACGAGATTATATCTGACGACGGGTCTGCGCTCTAAAAAACTGTTTTACATAACCACACCATCGTTCAATCGTCGTTGAGGATAGCCCCCTTTCATTTTCCATCCACCTCTTAAAAATATAACTAATAATCGGTATTATGTCCCCGAATACCCCCGAATACCACAAAGAATTGCTCGATAAAAAACACTACTTCATCTATAGTGGAAGAAAAAACTGTCTCTACTGTAAAATCTGAACCGCTTCCTGTCAAAACCGAAGCAGAAACTGGCACAGAGAAGACACCAACCGCCATCGGCCGTCGGAGGGAAGAAGGGCGACAGATTTACGAAGGATTTTTATCTTCTCAAGGAGAGGTCTATGAAGGTAACCGTGATGACAACCGAGGAGCTTTATAAATTTTCCTATGACCTGATTGGCTTCAGGAACAAAGTCCTTAAACTGTCCCTATTTTCATCTATTTCACTTGACCCCCCCTTTCCAAAGGGGGGTAAGAGGGGATTTTCATTGTCCTTTGTGTCGCCATGCGACATGAATGTTTCATATAAAAAGATGACCCCACATTCCGCACTTGCTAATAGGCGAAATGCCAGAAAGAAGGCTGAATAATGCCCATGACTGAAAATGATCTTCAAACAGCCAGGGAGCTGAAAAAACGTGTATCAAAACTTACACCGCTGATTGATTTCCGAATTTTTGGCTCCCGTGCACGTGGCGATGCCGATGATTATTCCGATATGGATATTTTTATGGAATTTGAGACAGTTGACAGACAGTTGAGAAAGAGAGTTAAAAACGCTGCATGGGAGATAACGCTGGAAACCGGGATTGTTGTCACTACGCTTTTGCTCAGTAGGCACGAGATTGAAGATTCTCCCTTACGTTCATCCCCGATTATCCGCGTAATTTTGGAAGAAGGGGTTCCCGTATGACAGATCGTGAAACCATTTTTGGTTACCGCATGAGGCAAACCGAGGAAACACTTTCTGAGGCGGTCAGGATGCTGGAAGCCAGCTTTTCTCCACGCTCAATTGTTAACCGGTCGTACTATGCGATGTTCTATGCGGTTCTGACACTGTTTATCCACTCCAACACACCTCACAAAACATCCAAACATTCCGGTGTTATAGGGATTTTCAATAAGGAGTTCATCCATACCGGGAAGCTTGATGCGCGTTTTGCCCAGATGCTTTATGATCTGTTCGATCAACGCATGGAATCGGATTACAGGGATTTTGCCGAAGTATCTGAGGAAGATGCCCGTAATGCGGTATCAGCAGCACAGGAGTTTGTCACCGCAATCAAAGCGTTGACGGAATATGTATCGGACAAAATCTGAATTCGGGAGGGGGGGGAATTATACCCAATAATGGCATTGACCTGCCGATAATCTGTATTATGTCAATATCACTATCCTTACTTGAACTCAAGAGCTTTTAATGCCACAAAAAATTGCTCGACAAAAAACACTACTTCATCCATCCTGGATTCTGACTTCCGATTAAACCTTAACAGAAGGTATTTTGCCGTGAAAAAATTAATTTCATCTCACATGGATACAACTTCAGAAAATCAAGGCAAAAGGGGAGCGATACCTATGTTCCAACTTAGCTGTCAACTTCTTGTGGGTGGAGTTTCACAGATTAACTTTGATGGACTCGTAAAAAGTCGAAAAATGACCGTAACCGTCATTCCGGCGAAAGCCGGAATCCAGAAATATCGAATAGTTACAGAATGCCTGGACACCGGTTTTCACCGGTGTGACGACTTTTTACGAGTTCGTCAACTTTGATTATTTGATGGGAAGTCTTTGACGTTGTTTGCAGCTTAATCAAGGATTTACAATTTCGACATCTTTCATCGGATAATGCCTGATATTCCGGGTAACCAACTTCATGACCATTTCTCTTGCCGTGGCTGCAATCACAGCATCACCTATACTCAGGGCATGGCTCTTGCGAAATTTCTTGAGATATTCTCCTGCCCGATCTGCTATAGCCACATCCACGTCAACGGGGGTCAATATCTCAAAGAAACCTTGAATCGTTTCTTCTTCCCCTTTTCTTGCACCTGACAGAATCTCGATACGACTGACAACGGAAATAAAAATAAGTGACCCTTCGTCGATTTCGTGGTTGATGTATTGCAGTGCCCTTCTGTCTTTTCGCAGATGGTCGATGAGAATATCGCTGTCGATAAGCAGTGTATTCGGCATTAGCCCCTGATCCTCTTAAGCCGGGATTCCCACTCGCTTCGTAACTGGTCGACGTACTCAGTGCTGCTTTTTATATCGCCTCTGTCGGCCCACAATCCAAAGCTTTTTTTCAGGATTCTTTTCTTGGGTAACGTAGAGACCTTCTTGCGCTGTGACAGCATCTCCTGAATGAATCTCTGCTGAGAAGAGGTCAGGCTCTCAATTTTTTTTAAAATATCGACGAACTTTTCCCCTTGAATCAACTCAGCAGTTTGCATAGATACTCCTTTATAGCCAAATTTAAGGTAATTATGATTTAAGGTTACCACTATGTCAATGAGAAAAAGCACGAGAAAAAAGTGGTTCAGAAAAAATATAATTAATAATCGGTATTATGTCCCCGAATACGGCCAAGGAATTGATCGGCGGCTGAGATAGTGCGGCAGGTAGGTGTGAATACATCGGGTGTTACGAAGGCAATCGAGAGGGCTGAACAACGTTATGGCTATAAATATCACAAATAGAAACAACGTCCCCAAAGGCACGGCCTTCTCATCCCAGATAGTGACACCAGAAGGCCGCAAAAATAGGCAACTTTAGCTTGGATTATCATACCATGAAAGAGTTTTAAACTTCATGCCCTTGTTCGTGTAATTTTTTAGAGCATCAGCGCTATAAAGAAATGTCCCGGCACTGGCAGAGAAGTTTCCGGTTGTTACGCCTTTGATTGTGATACACCCCATCAACCAGAAGGATCCCGTAATGCTCGCATCACCTTCTACATAAATTAATCCTTTAAATTCAAGGTTCTGGAAGTTAACATCCCCCTTAATGTACATTAGTCCCCATCCCTGGTCACTATTTGGAGTAGCGCTGGTCACCTTGAGTAAGTTTCCGCCGGCGTTGTTGATATATATAACTCCCTGTGGGGCGACACTTAATATGCCAGAAGGATTCATGTCAGCCTCGGTGACGTTAGCCGCTGCAAGGATTCCAGTCAATACCTCCGAGGACACCCCAAGCACTTCAGCTAAGGTCAGCCATGCAGGTGCAGCTTCCACCTTCCATGGCGTTGTGTTGTTCCCTCCGAATACGTCAGCCTCCGGTAAAACAGTCCCGGCAGCTAAGGGGGTCCATACCCCCGGCTTATGGCCGGATGATTCCAATTTTGTACCATACGGTATCTTGGTTTCTTCATCAAGCTCCTCTTGGTTGTTGGGCGCAGCCGTCGCTGGAAGAAGGGTGGTATTGATATCATTACCATTATAGTTTATGTTCGGTGGAGGAGGAGAAGGGTTAGGATAGGTGTAGCTCTCTTTGCCTCCGTGATTATCAATCCCATTGGTGTTGAATACGCCGGGCAGAGAGTCCCACTGGGCTGGGCCGCAGGAGCCAGCGCAGTTAGCAGAGGTTGTGCTCCCATCATAATTGAATCCACTGATTATGGCAGATCCTGTCAAGGTAGGATTCAGCTTGACCATAACCGCAGCTTCGGCATTAACATTTATTGGTTGGTAAACAGCCCTTACCTGTAGCTTTTTAATTGAACCGCCCGGAGCTTTACCCGTGGACGTAATCACTACCACCGGTTGTCCGGATGCGGGGGTTGCCGGTGTATTTACATTAAGAGGAGTTGCCAGACTGCCATCGTAGAAGACAATCTCGCTTGTGTTGCCATCACCATCCATATCCCCTGTATCCTTCAAGAATTCGATAGTCAGAACAGTTCCACCATCCGTTGAAGAAGAGTATTCGATCCAGTTTCCTGAAGGTTGAACGGTATTTGTAAAAAAGGTGGTATTGCCGACCAGGCCTGCCGGAGCAGAGCTTGACAGCATTATTTTTGCCCGCCAGTTTCTGTTATCGTAAGTGCCGTTGTAATTTAAATCGCTGATGTCATCTACAGCCCCATTTACGTCATCGTCAATACCATTACTCAAGAGACCGTTAGGGTCAATGTTTATGGCCGCATTGTTGCCGGCTATGCTGTTTATGCTGATCATTGAGCCGGAAGGCGGCGCTTTTGTTCCATCATCAAACAGGCCCAGGCGATAGAGGGCTTCGTTTATCCCTGCCTCCGCCGCGTAAAACGCCTGGTTGCTCGTTTTATAATTGCCGCTGATCTTCATATCCGTGGTGCTCGTCATCACAGCAGTAGTCCCGATCATCATTAAAACAACGATCAGCAACAGGCCGACCACGAGAACCATGCCCTTTTCATCTAAAAATCCCTCCAGCCCCCCTTTACTGAAGGGGGGTGAGGGGGGATTTTTTGGAAAAGGGGGGCTGGGGGGGATTTTAAAGGGGGGTATAGATACCTTAGTGTATTGCTTTGCATGCATCATAATTCCCTCCTGTCTCAATAGGCAAGATTCCTCGGGGTTACCAGGGATGTCAGGGTATATCTTCGATAATGGTCCCCATAGGTTGGGTCGGTATAATCCGGATCAGGTTTGGCGGTTCTGGCGGTTATTGTGATTCGCATCTGCCTGATATTGGCGGTTGTGGTTGTGGGGTTGCCGGCACTGTCCAGATAATTAAAAGTGAAGGTCTGAATGTTTAAGGCAAATTCTTGTCTACCACCTCCAGTATCTCTCCTGATCTCAAAAGGGTAGTCCGAATCCATAGTATATTTTATATATTCATGTGGGTCATCAGTATCTTTATCCCCATTCAGATCTGCATATATCTGAAGCTTATTAGCATCATATGGAATACCAACGAAATTTGCGCCTGCCGGATCATACCCCGCCATGCCAACCTCCCGGGCCATCATGTCCATGCCGGCTCTCACGCTCTGCTGCATCTCCACAAAGTTTTCCTGATTGCCGAAGGTTTTATTCTGAATGGTAAAGACGCTATACATGGCGCCAAGAACCACCAAACCGACGGCCATGGCAATCAGCAGTTCGAC
>Ga0210051_1004482_pt1 | contig 13612 bp, 8 predicted proteins | sample CryGey092014_all_FD_185464 | JGI IMG/M metagenome (GOLD analysis project Ga0210051, IMG submission 185464) | Groundwater microbial communities from aquifer - Crystal Geyser CG23_combo_of_CG06-09_8/20/14_all (SPAdes) (version 2) | ecosystem: Environmental > Aquatic > Deep subsurface > Groundwater ...
GATTCTTCTACGGTAATGACCCCATCCTTCCCTACTTCAGCAAAAACATCAGCAATTAAGTTACCAATTTCCGGATCCAGGGCAGCAATTGTCGCTACTTGAGAAATCTCTTCTTTTTTAGAAATTGATTTTGACATTTCTTTTAGAGAAGCAACGATCTGCTTTACCCCTTTTTGAATTCCCTGTTTAACCACTAAAGGATGAGCTCCAGCCGCCACATTTTTTAAGCCTTCAGAGGCAATGGCCTGAGTCAGTATCATAGCCGTAGTAGTTCCATCTCCTGCCATTTCACTGGTTTTTTCGGCTACTTCCTTCAAAATCTCCACTCCCAAATTTTCAATTTTATCTTTCAATTCAACTTCTTTGGCAATACTAACTCCATCATCAGAAATTTCTGGTGCACCAAAACCTTTGTCCAAAACTACATACCTTGCTCTTGGCCCCAAAGTAACCTTAACCGTCTTGATTAGTTTATCAACCCCCACCTTTAATTTTTTTCGAGCTACTTCATCAAAAAGAATTTGTTTGGCCATAAAACTTTTGCTTCGCAAAAGAAATCCTAAATCCTAATTTCTAAATCCCAAACTTTTAGAATTTCGAATTTAGAATTTAGAATTTGCCATTTTGGGATTTATCCCAAAATGGCAAGGATATCTTCTTCTTTTGCAATTAAATATTCTTTATTATCGACCTTTATTTCGTTTGGACCATATTTGGTAAACAAAACTTTATCACCCTTTTTAACCTCTAAGGGAATAATCTTACCGGCAGAAGTTTTTCTACCCGGACCTACGGCAATTACTTTTCCCTGTTCGGGGCGTTCTTTCTCGGCGGTTTCGGGAAGAAAAATTCCAGTTTTGGTTTTCTCCTCCTTGGGAACGGGCTCAATTAAAATATGGTCGGACAAGGGTTTTATTTTCATAAAATTATAATTCGAATACTACGAACGAAATGCGAATACTACGAATACTTTATTTATTGTATTCACATTATATTCTTTTTTCGTTGTATTCGCATAGAATTCGTTGCATTCGCATTGGGTTTGCTTTAGCAAACTCGACCTTTGAGTGCTAATTCTATTTTAGATTTTTAAGGATTCTTGTCAAGTTTGATATTGCCTCAAAGGGCTTATTTGAGATATTGTCCGGTATAGCTTTTTTTGTTTTTAGTAATTTCTTTTGGTGTGCCTTCGGCCACAATGTATCCGCCTTCGTCCCCTCCTTCCGGTCCTAAATCTATACAATAATCTGTGCACCGAATAAAATCTAAATTGTGCTCAGTCGAGATTACTGTATTTCCTTTATCTACCAATCCTCGCAAAACCCAAACTAATTTTTTAATATCATCAGGATGCAGCCCGGTAGTAGGCTCATCTAAAATGTACAGTGCTTTACCCTTTCCTTTTTTAGAAAGTTCTGCCGCTAATTTTACTCTCTGAGCTTCTCCGCCGGATAAAGAAGGAGCCGACTGTCCAAGCTGAATATAGCCTAATCCTACATCGGATAAAGTTTTTAACTTTTCAAAAAGGCCAGGAATATTTCTAAAAAACCCCAGAGCTTCTTTTATAGTCATTTCCAAAATTTGAGAAATATTTTTCCCCTGATACTCAATTTCTAAAACCTGGCGGCTGTATCTCGTTCCCTTGCATTCCTCGCATTCAACCCAAACTGTCGGTAAAAAGAACATTTCTATCTTTTTCATCCCCTGACCTTCGCAAACCTCACATCTTCCTCCTTTGACATTAAAAGAAAAACGACTGGGATTATATCCTCGGATTCTAGCCTCCTTAGTCCTTGAAAATAAATCTCTAATATAAGAAAAGACGCCGGTGTAAGTAGCCGGATTTGACCTCGGGGTTCGGCCAATTGGAGATTGATCTACTAAAACCACTTTATTTAAAAATTTCGTTCCGATAATATCTTTGTGTTTGCCCGGTTCTTCTTTTGCTCTGTAAAATTTTTTAAGCAGAGCCTTAGCTAAAATATCTGTAACCAAGGAACTCTTACCAGAACCAGAAACCCCGGTGATGCAGACAAATTTACCAAGCGGAACTTTGACATTGATGTTTTTCAAATTATGTTCTTCTGCCCCCTTAATAATTAAGTAATTGGTCTTTAGTTTTTGGTCTCGGCTGCCAGTTTGGTCTTTGGCATTTGGTTTTCGGTCCTTCCCTAATGATTTTTGACTATTAGCTAAACCGACTGCTCTAACCTTCAACTGTTGACTAATTTCCACTTTCTTTCTTCCGGATAAATAATCTCCAGTCAAAGTATGTGATTTTAATATTTGCTGAGGGGTCCCCTCAAAGATTATTTTCCCGCCTTCCTTTCCTGCTCCGGGCCCAACATCAATCAGCCAATCAGCTGCCATTATAGTTTGGGGATCGTGCTCTACCACCACTACTGTATTTCCCAAATCTCTTAATTTTTTTAAGGTCGTAATTAGTCTTCCCTGATCTCTGGGATGAAGACCAATTGAGGGTTCGTCCAAAATATATAAAACTCCGGACAGCTTTGACCCAATTTGAGTAGCCAACTTTATTCTCTGCTCTTCTCCGCCGGCCAAAGTATTGGCTGACCTTGCTAAAGTTAAATAATCTAAACCAACATCAACCAAAAATTGTAAACGATTAAGAATTTCTTTAATAATAGGCTGAACAATCTTTAATTCTGGACTACCGGGATGGCTTCCCGGCACCTGCCGGGAAGCCATCCCGGTAAAAAATTTCAGTAAACCTTCGAAAAATCCTTGGGCCCTACTGATTGACATTTCTACAATTTCATCAATTGACTTTCCGGCTACCATTACCGCTAATACTTCCGGTTTCAATCTTTTCCCCTGGCAAACATCGCAAATCTTCTCAATCATATATTGTCCAATCTCTTGACGGGTGTATTCTGAATCGGTTTCGTAGTATCTCTGCTCCAGACCTGGAATCACCCCCTTGAAATGCTCGTTGCCGAACAAAACAATATTTAAAATTTTTTTTGATAAATTTTTAACCGGCTTATCTAATGAAAAATTATATTTATCGGCTAAATCCTTCAGTTGCCGCCAGAAATATCCCTGCCTGCCAACCTTACCTGCCCGCCAATCGCCTGACGGCTCAAGGCGTCTGGCAGGCGGGTAAAAAGCATGAGCCCAGGGGAAAATCGCTCCTTCAGCTATTGATAAATTGGGGTTAGGAATAACCAAATCTGGATTCACTTCTAATTTCACTCCCAGGCCCTGGCAGGCAGGGCAGGCGCCATGGGGAGAATTAAAAGAAAAAAGTCTTGGTTCTATCTCCGGCAAAAATATGCCACATTCCTCACAAGCAAAATGCTCGCTGAAGACGAAGTCTTCAGAACTTACAACTGACAACTTACGACTTCCAACTTTTTTAGTTGTTAGCTGCTTGTTGTTAGTTGTTAGTTGTTTGTTAACAATTACGATTCCTTTTCCCAGCTTTAAGGCCGTTTCTACCGAATCCACCAATCTTATTTTATCTATGTCTTCGGTAATTTCTAACCTATCTACCACTACTTCAATATTATGTCTTTTGTTTTTATCTAGGAGTTTCTGAAGAGCTTCCTCGAGGCGATAAATTATTCCGTCAATTCTAACCCTGACAAATCCTCCTCTTTGAATTTCTTCTAAAATACCACGATGTTCTCCTTTCCTATCCCTGATGACCGGACCCAAAATTAAAATCTCGGTATCAGGTTTTAGTTTTAAAATTTGGTCAACGATTTGATCCGGCGTCTGACGAGAAATAACTTTTCCGCATTTCGGGCAATGAGGAATTCCAGCTCTGGCAAATAAAAGCCGGAGGTAATCATAAATTTCGGTAATTGTTCCTACGGTTGAGCGAGGATTATGAGCTGCTTTTCTCTGGTCAATAGAAATTGCCGGTGAAATTCCTTCAATTTTATCAACGTCAGGCTTCTGCATTACTCCTAAAAATTGTCTGGCGTAAGCAGATAAACTTTCAATATACCTTCTCTGTCCTTCGGCATATAAAGTGTCAAAAGCCAAAGATGATTTCCCGGAACCCGAAATCCCGGTGATTACCACCAGCTTGTTTTTGGGAATATCTAAATTAACGTTCTTTAGATTATGAACGCGTGCTCCCCTTATTCTAATAAAATTGCTTGCCCCGTTAAAATTGCTGGGCGATTTTTTTACGGGGTGAACTCTTACTCCCCGGATTTTTATAAAGTCATCTATCATAAAGTTTTACTATTATACTCCAAATTTTAAAATTTTTCAACAATATAGAAATATAGAAATCAGCAACGTAAAAGTCAATTATCTACGCTTATGACGACCCTCTAATTGAAAAATTAAGCGATTTGTTTTAGAATGTTCTATATTGTGGAATGTTATGGAAAAATTTAAATTCTTGCCAAAAAACAAAACTTCAAAGCTTCCGGAAGGCCGGGGGGTTTATTGTTTTAAGAACAAAAAGGGCTCTCTTTTATATGTCGGCAAGGCCAGAAATATTAAAGAAAGGGTAAAAAATCATTTTCAACGGCCGACTTCAAGAGATGATTTGTTTATTAATCAGGTATCAAAAATTAGTTATATAAAAACCGATTTGGAGATCGAGGCTCTGCTTTTAGAGGCAAATTTAATTAAAAAGTATCAGCCAAAATATAATGTTATTTGGCGAGACGACAAAAATTATTTTTTTGTGGCAATGACAAAAGAGGATTTCCCCAGAATATTTTGGACTCATCAAACCAAAGTCAAAAGTCAAAAGTCAAAAGTCAAAAGTCAATTTATTGGTCCCTTTGTAGATGGAAAGGCATTAAAACAAGCCTTAAAGGTCTTAAGAAAAGTTTTCCCTTATCGCTCTTGTTATAAAATACCAAATCGGCCCTGTCTTTGGTACCACTTAAATAGATGTCCAGCGCCTTGTTTTTTAAAATCCAGGCTGATTAAAGAAATACCGCCAGATTCTTTGAAATTAAAAAAGGTTTCCCAAAGAAATGCCAAAAATTTAATGAAAATTATTAAAGAAGGAAAAAATCCAGTCTTAAAAAATTTAAAAAAGGAAATGAAATTGGCTTCAAAAAATCAAGATTTTGAAGAGGCAGCCAAAATTAGAGATCAAATTAATTCTTTAGAAAGAGTCGTAGCTCACGCTAAAATTTTTGAATCCGGAGCTCCTCAAAAATTTGATTGGCCTCAGGTTCAAAAAATTTTACAAAAAATATTGAAAACCAAAAATAAAATTTTAAGAATTGAAGCCTACGATGTCTCAAATATTGTTGGGCAGGAGGCAACAGGATCAACGGTCACTTTTATTAATGGCCTTCCTGATAAAAATTTTTATCGTAAGTTTAAAATCAAAATTCAGGGAAAACCGAATGATACGGCAATGATAAAAGAAATAATTTCACGAAGATTACGGCATCCGGAATGGGGCTGGCCAGATTTGATTTTAATTGACGGCGGAATCGGGCAGCTTAATGCTGCACTCAAAGTCAAAAACTTGCCTCATACCGTCCCGACCGTATCAGGACTGGTGCGGGGTCAAAAATCCCCGAAGCAATTCCGCTTACAGCAGGATGCTACTGGGCAGGCAAAAATCAAAAAGATAAAAGTGATGAGTTTAGCGAAAAGAGAAAATAAGTTATTTATTGAGGGAAAGAAAGAACCAATTTTATTAAAAAATATGCCGAGAGAAGTTTTTAATTTAATTTTACAACTCAGGGACGAGGCCCACCGCTTTGCCATTTCTTATCACCGGAAATTAAGAAAAAAGGTCTTGGTCCCCTAAATTTCAAAGAAATTTTGGTGACCTTGCTTGAGAAATAAATCTTTGGTATTATTTAAAAACATGAGTCGTTTAATCTTACAAATCATTGCCGGGATTTTGGGAATTTTCTTAGCAACTAATTTTGTCTCCGGAGTAAATTTAGAAATTGTCCCGGGCCAACCCAGTCTATTCGGCATAGAGTTTGGGTCCGGCTGGCAAATTTTAATTTTAGTAGGGGGGTGCTTAGGTTTAATGAATTTTTTTATTAAACCTGTTTTGAAATTTATTACTCTGCCCCTGAGAGTCCTGACTTTTAGTTTGTTTACTTTAGTAATTAATATGTTTTTAGTCTGGATGGCAGATGTTCTTTTTCCGGAATTAAGCATCCAGGGAATAATTCCTTTATTCTGGACCACAATTATTATCTGGATTCTGAATTTTTTATTACTAAAGTTTTATAAATCAAAGAAAATATAATGCGAATCTACCAATGATATGCGAAGGCAACGAATTTATTCGCGGTATTCGAATTTAATTTGTAGTATTCGCATTATGGCTATTTATGACCAATCCTTTAATCATCACTCAGCTTATAGTTTCGGTTCTATTAATAGCATCTATCCTTCTTCAACAAAGAGGAGAGGCTTTAGGCTCTGCCTTTGGACAAGAGGGGGGAACTTATGGCACCAGGAGAGGAATTCAAAAAAAACTATTCTGGGCAACGGTAATTCTGGGAGCAACTTTTATTATTTTGGGATTTCTAAATCTCGTTCTCTAAGACACTGATTAATACTGATTTTAAGACACGAATTGATGCAGATTTCGACGGATTTATGCTAATTTTTATCCGTATAAATCAGCTTTATCTGTATTAATCAGTGTCTTGATTAATCAGCTATTATCTGTATAAATCTGCGCTTGTGAAGATCGATTTTCAAAAAATTTTAGAAATTTCAGAAAGAATTTGTGATTTCCCTCGGGAAATCAGGTATAAAATAGACCAGATTAAATTCTACTGGTCACATTTTAGATGGCCTAAATTCTGGCAATGGAAGAAAGTGGGAAAGTTTTTAAATAAAAGAGAGAGAATAACTCTTTTAATTTTTTTTACTTTATTTTTGGGTTCTTTGTTTTTTTTAATTATTAATTTTTACCTTACTCATACTTATTTCGTCCCGGCCCGGGGCGGAAAATACATAGAAGGAGTAGTGGGCAGCCCGGAACTCATTAATCCTATTTATGCTGATTTAAAAGATATAGATAGAGATTTGGTAGAAATTTTGTTTTCGGGATTAATGAAATATGACAGTCAGGGAGGAATCCAGCTAGATTTAGCTGAAAAAGTTGAAATCAAAGAAGACGGAAAAAAAATTGAAGTTTACTTAAGACCAGATATTTTCTGGTCGGATGGCAAAAAAATTACTGCCGATGATGTGATTTTTACCATAGAAACCATTCAGGACCCGGATTACAAATCTCCTTTAATGACAAACTGGTTAGGAATAAAAGTAGAAAAAATTTCAGATGTAGGAGTTAGTTTTGAATTAAAAAAACCTTACGACGCATTTTTGGAGAGATTAACTCTAAAAATAATACCGAAGCATATCTGGGAAAATATTTCTTCTCAAAAGTTTCGTTTATTCAGTTTTAATTTAAACCCCATCGGGTCAGGTCCCTATCGTTTAAAAATATTAGAACCGAGTAAAGAGGGTTTTATAAAATCGGTAATTCTTGAACCAAACCCCTTTTATTATCAAAAACAGAAACTCGACCAAAAACCTTACTTTTCAGAGATTTCTTTTGTCTTCTTTGATAAAGAAGAGGACCTAATTGCAGCTTCTAAGAGCGGGGAAATTAATGGATTTTCTTTAACCTCTCTTGAAAATCTTCCCCAATTAGAAACAAACCAGGGCCTCGTTTTATATTCTTTTTCTTTGCCACGGTACTTTGCGTTATTTTTTAACCTTAATCCGCTGGTTGGCGGGTCAGAAATCCTGGCTTCCGAATCTATAAGAAAGGCTCTAAATTACGGGACGGATAAAAAAGAAATTGTTGAAGAAATCCTAAAAAACAGAGCAGAAATCGTTCATTCTCCTATTTTACCAGAGATCTATGGATTTGATTCTCCTAAAAATTTTTATGATTTCAATTTAGAAAAAGCAAAAGAAATTTTGGATTCAAGCGGATATAAAGAGGCCGACAGCGGATTACGGCAAAAAATTGTCAAAAGGGGATCTCCTTTTGAGTTTAAAAACCGCCTTCGGGTGGGAAGCAGAGGAAAGGACGTAGAAGAGCTTCAAAAGTGTTTAGCCAAAGATCCAGAAATTTATCCCGGGGGAAAGATTACCGGTTATTTTGGTCCCGAAACCAAAGAAGCGGTAATCAGATTCCAGGAAAAATATTACCAAGATGTTCTAAAACCGTGGGGATTTCAAAAGGGAACCGGGGTTGTCTATAAAACTACTATGGATAAATTAAATCAGGTCTGTTTTGAGCCCGAGACAAAAACCATCCCCCTTAAATTTTCTTTAGTTACGGTGGAAGATTCCTCATTGTTAAAAGTGGCCGATTTATTAAAAAATCAATGGCAAAAATTAGGAATAGGTCTTGAGATTAAAAGTTACCCGGTTTCTCAAATTGAAAAAGAAATCATTAGGCCCAGAAACTATGAAATATTATTGTTTGGAGAAAGTCTGGGAATTATTCCCGACCCCTTTCCCTTTTGGCATTCTTCTCAAAAGAAAGATCCGGGATTAAATCTCACCGGATATGAGAATAAAACCGTTGATAAATTATTAGAAGAAGCCAGAATTAATTTAGACCCAAAGGAAAGATGCCAGAAGCTCCAAGAATTTCAAGAAATCTTAATTAAGGATTCTCCTTGTATATTCCTATTTAGCCCGGATTATTTGTATTTTGTTTCTAACCAAATTAAAGGAATAGAGTCCAGAATAATTGTTAATCCGTCAAAAAGATTTCTGGGTATAGAAAACTGGTATGTTAAAGAAAAAAGAGCATGGAAATAGTCTTCAGGCAGATTGCCTCGGCTGACATGCAGTCAGCTTGAGTGGTAATATAAAGTTTATTTTCAACTCTAAGGATTATGAAAATAGATAAATCCAATATGCGTCAAATAATTTTGGATTTCCCCCGGCAATTTCGAGTTGGAATTAAGGCGGCGAAAAACGTAAAAGTGACGGGCAGTTTTGATAAAGTTCTAATCTGCGGAATGGGAGGATCGGCTTTACCGGGAGACATTCTAAAAATGTGGCGAAACGCCTATAAAATTGAGCTGCCCCTATCTATTCACCGAAATTACGGCCTCCCCCATTTGGCTGATGAAAAATATTTAATCATATGTATTTCTTATTCGGGAAATACCGAGGAAGTTTTGTCTTCTTTTAAAGAAGCCCGAAGAAAAAATTTATCCATAGCTTGCATTGCTTCCGGAGGAAAATTAGCCGAACTTTGTAATAAAAATAATATTCCCGTAGCTGTCATCTCAAAAGGTTTTCAACCCAGAATGGCTTTAGGGTTTCAGTTTGGAGCTTTAATGAAAATTTTAGTGAATTGTAAAATGATTGAAAACGATTTAGAAAATATCTTATCTTTGGAGAAAAGACTAAAACCCCAATCTCTGGAAAGTCAAGGGAAGACGATAGCTAAAAAATTGAAAAATAAAGTTCCAATTATTTACGGTTCTGATTCAAAAAAAGAACTGGCTCGAATTTGGAAAATCAAATTTAACGAAAATTCAAAAATTCCGGCATTCTCTAATTGCTTCCCGGAAATGAACCATAACGAAATGGCGGGATTTGAAAAAATCAAAAATATTTTTCATATAATTATTTTAAGAGATTCGACCGATAATGCGAGGACTTTAAAAAGGATGAAATTGACGGCTGAAATTCTAAAAAATAAAGGAGTCCCGGTAGATTTTATTGAAATCTTGGGTAGAGATATTTTATATAAAATTTTTAATAATATTCTTCTGGTAGATTGGATCTCCTATTATCTGGCTTTAAATCATGAGATAGACCCCACCCCGGTAAAAATTATAGAAGAATTTAAAAAGAAAATGGAAAATAAACAAAAATGATTAAAGCTGCGATTATTCCAATTGCCGGCCTGGGAACCAGATTTTTGCCCCTGAGCAAAGTTTTGCCAAAAGAACTTTTTCCTTTGGTTGATATTCCTGCTTTACAATATATTATTGAAGAGGCGGTTGTTTCAGGAATAAAGCAAATAACTTTTGTAACCAGACCGGAGAAAAAATTAATTTTGGATTATTTTTTAAAAGACAGCAGATTGATTAAAAAAACATTAAAGAAAGGGAAAAAAAATGAGATTTTAAAAGAATTGAGCGATTTTGAAAGGATTTTAAAAAATATTTCTATTTCTTGGGTCGTTCAAAAAGAACCTCTGGGCGACGGCCATGCCGTATTGCAGGCAAAAGAAAAAGTTAAAAAAGAAAAAGGAACAGCAGTTTTATTTGGAGACGATATAGTTGAATCCAAAAAATCTTGTTTAGCCCAAATGATTGAAGTCTTTAAAAAATACAAAAAACCGGTCGTTGCCCTTTGTAAGATTCCAAAAGAAAGTTTGAGCTCTTATGGAATAGTAAAGGTGAAGAAAATGAAAAATCGGGTTTACAAAATTGAAGAGATAATTGAAAAGCCCAAGATATCTGAAGCTCCTTCTAATTTAGCCATTGTTGGAAAATATATCATTACTCCAGAGATTTTTAGTTTTTTAGAAAAACCCTCTTTAACAAAAGGAGAAATAAGATTGGCCGGGGCTTTTAATCAAATGATAAAAGACGACAAAAGAGTTTTAGGTTATGAATTTAAAGGAAAATGGCTGGAGTGCGGAGATAAATTAGCTTATTTAAAATCGAATCTTTATCTGATGTTAAAACATCCTCAATTTGGCCCGGAGCTTAGGAAATTTTTGCGGACGTGGCGGAACTGGTAGACGCTATGGCTTCAGGAGCCATTGGGAGAAATCCCGTGAGAGTTCAAATCTCTCCGTCCGCACCATTTTAAAAATCCTAAATCCAAAATCCTAAATTCTAAACAAATCACAAATTCCAAAATCCAAAATCCAAAACGTGTTTAGAATTTGGAATTTAGAATTTTGAATTTATTTAGGATTTAGAAATTAGAATTTAGAATTTTAAACTTTATGGTTAAACAGTCAAAACAACCAAATCTACGAATAATTCCTCTCGGCGGACTGGGAGAGGTTGGCCGAAACATGATGCTTCTTGAATATAGAAGCTCAATTTTAATTATTGATATGGGACTTAGAATGCCGGAAGAAGATATGCCCGGTGTTGATTATATTATTCCAAACATCAGCTATCTTAAGAACAAGAAAAAAAATATTGTAGGAATAATTTTTACTCACGGCCACTATGACCACATTGGAGCTATCCCCTATCTCATTGATAAACTTGGCGATCCCCCTATTTTTACTGCTGCCCTGACTAAAGGAATTATTTTAAAAAGACAGGAGAATTTTCCAAATCAACCAAAATTGGAAATTCATACTATAAAAAACGGGGATAAAATTAGCTTGGGCCCATTTAAAGTTGAATTTTTCAAACAAAACCATAATATTCCAGACAATTTTGGCCTTTTTATTTCTACTCCCCTGGGAAATATCCTCCACACTTCCGATTTTAAATTCGACCAAAGTCCAATTTATGACGAACCTACTAATTTTGAAAAATTGAAAAACTTTGGCAAAAGAAATATTTTGCTTTTGATATCAGACTCAACCGGAGGGGAAAATGAAGGCCATTCTCTTTCTGAAAAGAAAATCATGGAAAATTTAGACGAAATTTTCCAGAAATCAAAAGGAAGAATCATTGCTGCCACCTTCAGCTCTTTAATTAATCGAATCCAGCAAATCATCACCCTTTCTGAAAAGTATGGGAGAAAAGTAGCAATAGGTGGCTACAGTATGAGAACTAATGTAGAAATCTGCAAAGAGCTCGGTTATATCAAGTCTCAAAAAAAGACTTTAATTAAACCGAATCAAATCGCAAACTTTGCCGAATCCAAATTGACCTTTTTGTGTACCGGAGCCCAGGGAGAAGAATCGGCAGTCTTAATGAGAATTGTCAATAGAGAATATAAATTTTTAAAAATTAAAAAAGGAGATTCGGTAATTTTTTCCTCCTCAGTAATTCCCGGAAATGAAAGAACGGTTCAGTTTTTAAAAGACGAACTCTATAGACAGGGAGCCCGTGTTTTTCACTACAAAATGATGGATATTCATGCCGGCGGCCATGCTCAGAAAGAAGAACTCCGACAAATGGTCGAAATTATGAAACCGAAGTTTTTTATGCCAATTCACGGCCAATATTCAATGCTGATTAATCATGCCGAAATTGCTAAATCTTCCGGAATTCCAGAAAAAAACATAGTAGTTGCCGAAAATGGTGCAGTTGTTAATTTAAGCACAAAGAAAATTTCTATAGAAAAAAAAGTGGTTGAATCAAATTATATAATGGTAGACGGTTTGGGAATAGGAGATGTGGGAGAAATAGTTTTAAGAGATAGGCAAATGTTAGCCAAAGATGGAATGTTTGTCATTGTAGCCGTAGTAGATAGAGCCACCGGTAAAGTTCGCAGTTCTCCTGATATAATATCAAGAGGATTTGTCTATTTAAGGGAATCAAAGGAATTGCTAAGGGATACTCGGAAAAAAGTAATCGCAATTGTTGATAAAGCGGCTGGTTCTGGTGGAGCAGTAAATTGGGCCTTTGTTAAAGACGAAATCAGAAACAAAATCGGCAACTTTCTCTATACTAAAACGCAGAGAAGGCCGATGATATTACCGGTAGTAATTGAAGTATAACTATAAACGAAATCCTAAATCTTAAATACTAAATACTAAACAAATTCCAATATTCCAAATCCCAAATTCCAAATAGTTTGTGGTTTGTAATTTAGAATTTGTGATTTGTTTAGAATTTAGAGTTTAGAATTTAGAATTTTTTAAATAATATATGCGAGTTTTTAGTGGTATTAGACCTACCGGAGAATTACATATCGGAAATTATTCAGGAGCAATAAAGCAATGGGTAGAGCTCCAAGAGAAAAATGAGTGCATTTTTTGTATTGTTGATCTCCATGCGATAACCACTCCTTATAAATCTGAGGAATTGCAAAAAACTATTATTGATCTGGCTATTGCCTATTTAGCGGCTGGTTTAAATCCAGAAAAATGCATCTTTTTTGTCCAGTCCCAGGTCAGAGAACACTCTGAACTGGCCTGGCTTTTGGGAACCATCACTCCCTTGGGAGACCTTCAGAGAATGACCCAGTTTAAAGAAAAGGCAAAAAGACATCCAGAATATGTTAATGCTGGGTTATTAAATTATCCCCTTTTGATGGCAGCTGACATTTTGCTTTATCAAACCGATATTGTTCCGGTAGGTAAAGACCAAAAACAACATGTTGAATTAACCAGGGAAATTGCCCGGCGTTTTAATAAGAGATTTGGCAAGGTCTTTAAAGAGCCCAAAGTTTTGCTACCAAAAATTGGAGAAAAAATTATGTCTTTACAAAATCCAGGGAAAAAAATGTCCAAAACCGAGGACCCTCGGGGATGTATTGAACTATTTGATGAACCTAAAGTTATTCGAAAAAAAATAATGGCGGCCGTAACTGATCCTGGGAAAGTTATTAAATATGACCCTCAAAAAAAGCCAGGGATTTCTAATCTTTTAACTATTTACAGTTTATTTAAGGGAGAGCCCATAGAAAATTTGGAGAAAATCTTCAAGAACCGGGGATATGAAAAATTTAAAAAATCTTTAGCTGAACTTTTGATAAATAGTTTGGAACCTTTTCG